>Ga0116227_10008767_pt1 | contig 18802 bp, 16 predicted proteins | sample S1TSphgellanicum_FD_89693 | JGI IMG/M metagenome (GOLD analysis project Ga0116227, IMG submission 89693) | Host-associated microbial communities from peat moss isolated from Minnesota, USA - S1T2_Fb - Sphagnum magellanicum MG | ecosystem: Host-associated > Plants > Peat moss > Unclassified... | reverse complement strand
CGCCAGATTGCCGGTCAAATCCCGCTTGAGGCCAATGCCCAGCAAGGCATCGACAATGACTTCGGACTTGGCCAGGCTGTCGGCCTGCAAGGGCTGCACCGTACCGCCGGCCTTCAGCCACGATGCGTGAGCCAGCAAGGCGTCACCGGAGGTGGGTGCCGGCCCGACTTGCCACACGCGAACGTCACGCCCGATAGCATTGGCAAGGCGTGCAATCTCGTAGCCATCGCCGCCGTTATTGCCTGAGCCGCAGACCACATCGATACGTTTGGCATTGGGTCGTGCACGTTGCAGCGTCAGCCAGGCGGCATGCCCGGCCCGCTGCATCAGGATGTGTCCAGCGAGTCCGCCTTCCATGGCGGCGCGATCCAACTCACGAATTTGCGTGGCGGAATACAATTTGCGGGATTTTGTGTTCATAGCCACAGTATAAGAGCAGCTATTCCTACCGTGACCGGTTCTACCCCCATTTTTGATGATCTGCCTGTCAGCATTCAGCGATGGGCGCGCGAGCTGGGCTTTGCGGATGCCGGGATCGCCGAGCTGACGCTGGGAGAAGACCTGGATCATCTGCGCCAATGGCTGGACCAAGGCATGCACGGCGGAATGGAGTTCATGCAGCGCAATCTGGATCTGCGCGAGCACCCTGCCCAGCTGCGTCCGGGGACACTCAGCGTGATTTCCGCCCGGCTCGACTATCGCCCTCATGCAGAGGCTGCCGAGCGCGTGCTCAAGGACGGCGAGCGGGCCTACATTTCACGCTATGCCTTGGGCCGCGACTACCACCGCCTGATGCGCGCGCGGCTGCTCAAGCTGGGCAAGAAAATCGAGGAAGTGGTTGGCCCCCACGGCTACCGTGTTTTCTCCGATAGCGCGCCTGCGCTGGAAAAAGCCCTGGCTCGAAACGCTCGCCTGGGCTGGATTGGAAAGAACACGCTACTACTCAACAAGGATGCAGGCTCGTGGTTCTTCCTGGGGGAAATCTATACCGACCTGTCACTGCCGGTGAGTTCAAGCGAGCTGGTCGAGAATCGCTGCGGCAAGTGCAGTGCCTGCATCAAGATCTGCCCGACGCAGGCTTTCACCGGCCCCTACAAGCTGGATGCGCGACGTTGTATCTCCTACCTGACTATCGAGCATCGCGGTTCCATTCCCCTGGAGTTGCGCCCGATGATGGGCAATCGCATTTTCGGCTGCGACGATTGCCAGCTGGTCTGCCCATGGAATCGTTATGCCAAGACCACCGTGGAGCCGGATTTTGCCCCGCGGCATCGCCTCGACAGCAGCGCGCTGGTCGAGCTGTTTTCCTGGAGCGAGGAGCAGTGGCTGGCACGCACCGAAGGCATGGCGCTGAGACGCACCGGATATGCCGGGTGGCTGCGCAATATTGCGGTTGCGCTGGGCAATGCACCGCAAAGCACGAAAATCACCGAGGCCTTAAACGCTCGCGCTGACTGTGATGATGAAGTTGTTCGCGAGCATATTGCCTGGGCTCTGCAGCGCCAGGCGCAAACGGCCTAGAGGATTCGGCCAAGCAGGCTGCGTGTTGAAGGATCCAGCGGCACGTCCTTGCCGGCCATGGCCATCAGCACATGCTGTGCAAGCTGCTTGCCCAGTTCAACGCCCCACTGGTCGAAGGGGTTGATGTTCCAGATCACGCTCTGCACGAAAGTGCGATGCTCATAAAGCGCCAGCAAGGCACCCAGGTGATAAGGATCAACGGTTGAAAGCATCAGCGTGTTGCTGGGGCGATCACCCGCAAACACGCGATGCGGAATGGCCGCTTCCAGCGCATCGCCCTGCAAGCCCTTGGCCTTGAGTTCTTCGCGCACTTCTTCGGCGGTTTTACCACGCATCATCGCGGCGCTTTGCGCAAAGCAATTCGCAATCAGCATGCGGTGCTGGTCGGCGAGGTCGTGCTCGGCTTTTACCGGCAGGATGAAATCAACGGAATGCAGCGTGGTGCCTTGGTGCAGCATCTGGAAAAAAGCGTGCTGGCCGTTGGTTCCCACATCACCCCACAATGCCGGCGTGGTGGCGTAATCCACCGCATGGCCCTGGCGGTCAATGTGCTTGCCGTTGGATTCCATCTCCAGCTGTTGCAGCCACGCGGTGATATGCACCAGGCGCTGTGAGTACGGCGCAAGGCAATGACTGGAGCAGCCGAGGAAATTGTTGTTCCAGACGCCTAGCAGCGCCATCAGCACAGGCAGGTTGGAAATCGATGGCGCCGTCCTGAAGTGCTCATCCATTGCATGGGCGCCATCCAGGAAGTTACGAAAGCGCTCAGGGCCAATGGCGACCATGATCGGCAAGCCTACGGCTGACCACAGCGAATAACGACCGCCCACCCACTCCCAGAAGCCAAACGTATTCTCGGCGGCAATGCCAAACCTGGCGACCTCTGCATGTGCAGTGGAGACCGCGACAAAATGCTTGGCAATCGCCGATTCATCGGCGCTGCGTAGCAACCAGCGTCGCGCCTCGTGCGCGTTGGCCATGGTCTCCTGCGTCGTGAACGTTTTCGACGTGATGATCCACAGCGTGGTCTCGGGATCGATTTTCCTCAACAGCGCGGTCAGCTGCGCGGCGTCGACGTTGGAAACGAAATGCGTGCGTGGCCCATCCACGAAGGCGGCCAAGGCAAAGCAAGCCATGCGTGGACCCAGATCGGATCCGCCGATGCCGATGTTGACGACATCGGTGATGCGCTTGCCGCTGTATCCGCGCCATTCGCCCTTGCGCACTTTCGTGACGAAGCTGTACAGGCGCTCCAGTTCCGCATGCACCGTGGGAACGACGTTCTCGCCATTGACCGGCATCGCCACGCTGGCGGGCGCGCGCAATGCCATGTGACCGGCGGCGCGGGCTTCGGTGTTGTTGACGATATCGCCGCCGAAGAGCCGGTCGCGCCAGCCCTTCAGATCCTGCTGGTCGGCAAGGTTCACCAACAGATCCAATCCCTGCTGGTCAATTTTCTGCTTGGAAAAATCCAGATGCAGGCCGACCGCATCACGCGAGAAGCGCGCAGGGCGATCCGCGTCCTGCGCGAACAAATGCACGACGCGTTGCGCGCGAAGTTCTTCAGCTTTTGCTTGCAAGGCAAGCCAGGCCGGGCTCTGGGTCAGCTTGGACATTTAAGAAGTTCTGATAACTATCTGTAAATCTTAAACGTTAGCCCGTCGCAGGCATAGCGTTCTGGGCAAAATCAGGGATTAATTACAGCCAGTGATAGTTAAAGCTGATACTGACACGCTCTTCTTCGATCAGGCTGGCCGGTACTTCATGGCGCAACCAGCTTTCAAACAGGATGACCTGAGTGGCCTTGGCTGGATAGAGGATATGCGCCTGCTGCTCTGGCTTTCGGGCCGTCTTGCGGGCCGGAGCTGCCATCATGTGGGTCAGGCGCGGGTCTTCAAACTTCAGTCCTGAGCTGCCGCGAGGCGTCTTGACGTAGTAGGTCCCACTGACGACCGCCTGCGGGTGCACATGGAAGCTGTGCGCGCAGCCACGCGGCATGATGTTGACCCAGCAGTCGGTCATCTGCAGCTTGCCGCCGCGCAAATCCCAGTCCTGCACACGTGCGTAGACGCGCACATGCTTGTCGATGTGGCTGCGGAGTTGATCGAAGGTGGAAGAAAAACGGTGCAACTGATCCATCGAGCCATAACTGGTATAGCCGCCCGGATAGTTTTTGGCAGACCAGTTCACGCCGGGTTGGTCATATTCCCGGATCTGCTGGCATTCGCGGAGGAGTTCAGCGTTGAACGCCTGCCCACCTTTGGTGAGCAGGCGTTCTGCGTAGATCAGCGTGGGGAACCACGCCTGGAGCTTTTTCACGCGCTCAGATCAGTTTGATCAGGCGGCTTGTACGGCGATGGTGTTGGTTGAACGCACAACGCGGTTCTGCGCATCGCAGTAAACCAGCTTGGGTTTGTGAACCTTGGCTTCGGCGGCTTCAAAGTTGGCGTAGGCGCAGATGATCACGCGATCACCAACGCGGGCCTTGTGAGCCGCAGCGCCGTTGACCGAAATGATGCCGGAGCCCGGCTCGGCCAGGATGGCGTAAGTGGTGAAACGCTCGCCGTTGGTAATGTTGTAGATCTGGATCTGCTCGAATTCCATGATCCCGGCCAGCTCGAGCAGGCGTGAATCGATGGCGCAGGAACCGTCGTAGTCGAGCTCGGCATGAGTAACGCGAGCTTGATGAAGTTTGCACTTCAGCATATTGAGCTGCATGGCTTTTTCCAATTTGGGGAATGGGGGCGGCCCACCAAGACATACGCCCAACATTCAATGCTTTAGGTCAAGCGGGTGGCCCAATAAGACATACACCCGTCGTCAATGAGCAATGCCATTGATCGAAGGGTTATAAGTTTAGTCGATTTTTGCCGCTGGCGTCATCAAAACGTTACGGAATGATTTACAGATTCAGGCTGACGTTATCGATCAGGCGCGTCTTGCCCAGATAGGCCGCCGCCAGAATCACGAATTCCTTGCCATCCCGCTTGGGTTCACTCAAATCCGCTGCACGTACTTCCAGATACTGCGGCCGGAAATGGCTGGCTTCCAGACGCTTGATGCCGGTGTAGCAGAGCGAGGGAAAATCACGGCGCCCTGCCCTTAGCTTGTCTGCCACTTCACGCAGGGTGGCGTACATCTCGGGCGCCAGCCTGCGCTCTTCTTCCGTCAGGTACTGATTGCGTGATGACAGTGCCAGGCCATCGGGCTCGCGTTCGGTGGCAACGCCGATGATGTCGATCGGCATATGCAGATCCGCGACCATGCGACGGATGATGAACAGCTGCTGGTAATCTTTTTCGCCAAACAGCGCGGTGTCTGGCTGAACCAGATTGAACAGGATGCTGACGACCGTGGCGACGCCATCAAAATGCCCGGGACGGAAATGGCCGCAGAGAATATTCGATGCGCTGGAAACGCTGACCTTGGCCAAGCCATCCATGCCGCGCGGATAAACTTCCTGCGCGGTCGGTGCGAACAATAGATCCGCGCCAACTTCTGCCAGTGCTTTCTTGTCCTGCTCCAGCGTGCGCGGATAGCGGCCAAAATCTTCATTGGGGCCGAACTGCAGCGGATTGACAAAAACGCTGGAGACAACGCGATCCGCCATCTGGCGGCCACGACGCGCAAGCTCCAGATGTCCGCGATGCAGGTTGCCCATGGTCGGCACGAAGGCAATGCGCTGTCCGGCGCGGCGCCACTCGGCTAGCTGGGCGCGCAATTCGGGAATCGTATGAATGGTCAGCATGTGCTGTTGCAGGCGCCTTATTTTCGCGGCTGCTTGGCGCTGATCATCGGCAACGGCGTGGGAACCAGCTTGGCCCCTTGCGATTGAACCTGCGCCTGCGGTGAAGGCAGTATCGTGTCGCCGAAGCTGTGTTCCGGTCCGGGATAAACGCCGGTACGAACTTCCTGCACGTAGTTCTTGATCGCGCCTTCGAGATCGACGCCATCAGTCATGTAGTTCTTGACGAAGCGTGGCTTGCGACCCAGCGTCACCATCGGCGAAATGTTGAGGATGTCGTGCAGCACCAGGATCTGTCCGTGTGTATCCGGGCCGGCACCGATGCCGATTACCGGCACACTGGAGGCTTCGGCAATACGCTTGCCCAGGGATGAAGGTACGCATTCGAGTACCAGCAGATCAGCGCCCGCTTCGGTCAGGATCTTGGCGTCATGCAGCATTGCTTCGGCGGCGGCGTCTTCACGGCCTTGAACCTTGAAGGCACCGACCTTGTGAATGAATTGCGGTTGCAGGCCCAGATGGGCGCAGACCGGCACGCCGCGAATCGCGAGATATTCCACGATGCTGGCCTGCTCGCGACCGCCTTCGAGCTTGACCATCTTGGCGCCGCCTTCCTGCATCATGCGCTGCGATGCGTCGAGCGCGCGTTCCAGCGTGGCGTAGGAAAGAAATGGCAAGTCGGCGACGAGGAATGAACGCTTGAGATGCGGCGCCACGCAACGGCTGTGGTAGACAATGTTATCGACCGTTACCGGCGTCGTCGTGTTGCCGCCCTGGATCACCATGCCGAGCGAGTCGCCAACGAGGACGACATCAACACCTGCGCGATCTTCCAGCAAGGCAAAGCTGGCGTCGTAGCAGGTCAGTGCGGTGATCTTTTCTCCGGCATCGCGCATGCGGCGCAATTCGGCAACGTTGACGGGCTTGATGGGTTCCATACGCATGGGTCCGTTGAAATGCGGCGCGACTATAACAAAAGCCCGGCAGGCAGTTGCGCATAGCGCTGGGGTTTTTCCAGTGCCGCGCGTAACTCCTCGTAATGACTGGGTTCATTGGCGAAATCGAAGCGGGAATGATCGATTTCAATCACCGGAGCGGCGGCGTAATTGCGGAAATATTCGCCATAAAGCGCGCTTAAATCGGCCAGATACCCGCTACTGATCCCGGTTTCGTATTCACGGCCACGGCGGGCAATGCGCTCATGCAGGATCTGCACCGGTGCGGTCAGATAAATCACGCAATCCGGTGGCGGCACATCCCAGGCCAGCCGTTCGAATACTTGCAGGTAAAGCGCGTAGTCGGAGTGACTCAATGTGAGTTGTGCGAACAGGCGGTCCTTGTCGAACAGAAAATCGGCGACGCAGTCATGCGCAAACAGGTCGCGTTGCTGTAGCTGCTCGGCCTGCCCTGCGCGCTGCAACAGGAACGTGAGCTGCGCCGGCAAGGCGCCGCTCGCAGGTTCACGATAAAAGCGCGGCAGGAACGGATTGTCCTCGGGCCTCTCCAGCAACAGGCTGGCGCCGAGATCGTTGGCCAATTGACGCGCCAATGTGGTTTTGCCGACGCCGATAGGACCTTCGATGGCGATGTAGCTCATTCAGGCCAGGGCTCCAGCCCATCGCGCCCCAGCTGTTGTGCCAATACGTTGACCTGCCCTGCTCCGGGAATTTCCAGCCCAGGCGCGATATCGGCCAGCGGAATCAAAACGAAATTGCGCTGGGCGATGCCCGGATGCGGCAACTGCAGTTGCGCGCTATTGCGATGCTCGCCTTCGACGTGCAGCAGATCGAGATCCAGCAGGCGCGGCCCCCAGCGATCGGCGTTGCGCACGCGACCTGCAGAGCGCTCCACGGCCAGCATCTGTTCCAGCAACTGTTCGGGCGTGAGCGTTGTTTCCACCTTGCACACCGCGTTGCAGTAATGCGGCTGGTCCGCAGGACCGAGCGGTGCCGTGCGATACAAGGGCGATTGCGCCAGCATGCGAATCTGCGGAGTGGCAGCCAGCGTTTGCAGGGCGGCGCGCAGCTGCTGCGCCGGCTGGCCGAGGTTGGCGCCGAGAGCGATGTAAGCAATAGCCATGACGGATCAGCCCTGCGCTGGAAAACCAGCGATTAGGCCGCGGGCGTTGGTTTCTTGTTGCGACGTCCACCGCGCCGGCGACGTTTCCGTGCCGGTGCGACACCTTCTGTTTCCGCCACATCGCCATCTGTTGCCTGCTCGGGTATCGCAGGCAACGACATGCCGGCCTGTGCCTGTGTCCACCAGTCGGCGAGCTCTTTCGGGGCTTCACCTGCCTGCGCACGCAGCAGAAGGAAATCATAAGCCGCGCGGAAACGCGGATGCGTCAGCAAGCGCTTGGCGCGTCCGCCCTTGCGCATCTCGAAGCGTGGCTGCAACTGCCAGATCTCGCGCATCGGCAAGGAGAAACGCTTGGGGATGGCAATGCGCTGGATCGCCAGCGCCAGGATTTCTTCGCAGGCCTGCACGCTCGCGACATTGGGATGCACGTGTTGGCGCACGATCAGGTCACGCATGCGCGCCACCACCGGCGGCCACAGCAGTGCGGCGTAGAAGAACGCCGGGCTGACCGAGGCATCATTCTTCATGCGTTCGGCGGTGTTCAGCAGCGCGCCAACAACGAAGTTGTAGCTGCGTGCGTCCTCGATCGCTTTTTCGGTTTGCGGAAACAGCTGGCCAAAGAGGCCGAGTTCATGCAACTGCAGAAAGTTGTTTACGGCCTGCTTGTTCAGCAGCACCTTCATGACTTCGTCGAACAAACGCGCAGCCGGGATTTCCGCAAGCAAGGGCGCCAGCTTGCGGATCGGCTTTGCCGTCGGCCCGTCCAGCTTGAAGCTCATCTTGTTGGCAATGCGCACGGCGCGCAGCATGCGCACCGGATCTTCGCGATAGCGCAGCTCGGGATCGCCAATCAGGCGGATCACCTTGCGCTTCATGTCACCGAGGCCATCGGCGAAATCGACAATCGAGAAATCGCGGATGTCGTAATAGAGCGCGTTGATGGTGAAGTCGCGACGAAAAGCGTCCTGCTCCAGCGTGCCGTATTCGTTGTCGCTGAGAATGCGGCCGGTTTCATCACGCTCGTGCTCATCGGTGATCGGACCGCGGAAGGTCGTGACTTCCGAAATCTCGTTGCCATGACGCACATGGCAGATCACGAAACGGCGTCCGACCAGGCGGCAGGAGCGGAACAGCGCCTTGACCTGATCCGGGTGCGCGTTGGTCGCGATGTCAAAATCCTTGGGTTCCAGCCCCGCCAGCAGATCGCGCACGCCGCCGCCGACCATATAGGCCTCGTAGCCGGCATCCTTCAGGGTATAGAGCACCTTGAGCGTGCCCTGTGAAATCTGCGCGCGGGAGATGGAATGCTCCGCGCGCGGAATGCGTGTTGGTTCGGTAATGACTGAATTCCTAATGCTTTTTTGTTGCCGTCGCCTTGTGGCTAACGTGCCTGCTGCGTATGATACGCGCCGCTTTGCCCTCTCGCACGCTCCTATCGTCTAGAGGCCTAGGACGGAGCCCTCTCAAGGCTTAAACCCGGGTTCGAATCCCGGTAGGAGCGCCAATATTTTGCCCTGTCGCCTTGGCAGGTGCGCTCATTGACGCATTTGAGCCCATGTCCGAAACACTGCTGACCCCAGCGCCCCTCTGGCGCCGTCTGGTTGCCGCGACTTACGACATTCTGCTGCTGGCTGGCCTCTGGCTCTCCGCGACCTTCACGGCCTGGGCGATCTCGCATCTGTTTGGAGCCCAAGGCGCGCTCCCGCCTGTGTTCATGCGTGCCTATCTGTTTGCCATCACGTTTGGCTTTTATGGCTGGTTCTGGACCCATGGTGGCCAGACGCTGGGCATGCGCGCCTGGCGGATCCAGGTGCGTGGCAGTGATGGCAGCGGCCTGAACTGGGCCAGCGCGATGCTGCGTTTTGCGGTGGCCGGGCTCTCCTGGGGGCTTGCGGGCCTTGGCATGCTGTGGTGCCTGCTGGATAAACGTCGTCGTAGCTGGCACGACCTTGCGGCGGGAACCGAAGTGGTCGCGGTTCCCAAAGAGTCTTAGCGCGCCTTGGAAAGCCGGTAAGCCCCGCTGAGTGTCAGCACGATGCTGGGCACGGCGGCCGCCAGGAACGGTGGCCAGTGGTAGATCTGCCCAAGGTTGGCCGAGACTTCGTTGATCACATAGAAGCCTACACCCACCAGGATGCCAATCAGGAGACGCTGCCCTGCACCGCTGCTGCGCAGTGAGCCCAGCACAAACGGAATGGCAAACAGCATCATCGCCATCACCGTGAAGGGTGCCATCAATTTGCGCCACAGCTCCATTCGATATTCAGCGGAATCTAGGCGGTTGGTTTCCAGGTAATTGATCAGGCGCACCAGGCCGGGCATGGTCAGGCTCTGCGCTTCCAGCACAAAAAGGCGCAGCACTTCGGGCGACAGTGATCCTGTCCATTGCATGACGGGCAATTGGGAAACTGTTGCGGAGCTTTGCGTGAGTTGGGTCTGGGTAACGCCGGTGAGTTTCCATTTGCCGTCCTGGTAAACGCCATCGTCTACATGCAGGCTCGCGCTTAAACGCAGGTCAGGCGTCAGCTGGAATATCTCCACGTCTGCAATATGGTTTTCCGTGATCAGGCGTTGGATGTGAAAGATGCTGCCGCCGTCACGCAGCCATACGGCCTGTCCGCCCAGGCCGGGCTCCACGCCTGAGCGTTCGCGGGTTTTATAGGCTTCTGCAGCGCGCATTCCCGCAGGGGCCAGCCAGTCGCCGAGGAATAAACCAAACAGACCGAGTACCAAGCCTGCCGTTAAGGTGGCGCGACCAATGCGCAACAGGGAAACACCGGCTGCACGCATGGCCGTGAGTTCACTCTGGCCCGCAAGAGCGCCCAGGCCCATCAGCGTGCCGAGCATCGCGATGATGGGCATCAGCGTATACAAGCCGCTGGGCATTTGCAGCAGCGTGTACACCAGCAGCTGCAGCACGCCAAAGCTGCCCTGCCCGGTGCTGTCGATGCCGGAAACAAAACCGATGAAGGTATAGATGGCGAGCAGTGCGAGGCCAACGATGGCGGTGAAGCCAAAGATATGGGCGATGATGTAGCGGTCGATCTTGTTCATGCGCGGCGCCGTAATTTGCCCGAACGTTTGGCGACGAGCCACAGCGCCATGCCCAGCATCAATGCGTGTACCCACCAGAGGCCAAGCCCTGCGGGCACATGACCTTTGGCGATCCAGGATTGCCCGACGGCAATGAGCTGCGTGTAGACCAGGTAGGTGAGGATGCCGAGGATCAATTTTCCGTAGCGCCCCTGGCGTGGCGCCGTGTGTGACAAGGGCACGGCCAGCAAGGCCAGGATGATCACGGACAGCGGCGCGGCAAATCGCCACTGCAATTCAGCCTTGTCTTCCGGATCGTTGGAGTCCCACAGCTGTTGGGTCTGGTACAGGCGGCGTTTGCTACTGGTAAAAACAAAATTGGGCGGCTGGACAAACGTGGTGAACTCACCAAAGCGCATCACATCAAACTGGGCCAGCCCGGCTTCGCCTCGATAGCGATAACCGTCAGTCAGCGTGATTTCACGCTCACCGGTGGATGGATTGGTTTTCTGATGACCATGCTTGGCAATGACGAGTGTGTCGCCCTCTTTTTCATGTACGCGGGCAAATACCGTGGTGAGCTCACCGCTCTGGGCGTCCATTTCCCCCGTATAGACCACGGCGCGGCCGCTGCCGACTTCCTTGAAGCGTCCCACTTCAAAAGGGTTGTACTGAACAAAGCGGGCTGCATCCTTGGAGATGTACTCGGCAGTGCGGCCCGCCCAAGGGCCGATATAAAGGGAAAGCGCCAATGCCAGTATCGTCAGCATGGCACCCAGCGCAATGAACGGACGATAGAGCTGGGCCATACTCACGCCGCAGCCACTCATGGCGGCAATCTCACTGTCTTTATAGAGCCGTCCCATGGCCAGCATGATGGCCAGCAGCAGGGACACCGGGATCAGAATCACCAGATATTGAAGGCTGGAGAGCGCCACCACCTTGAAAAGCAGCTCACGTGGCAGGATGCCGGTCGCGGCTTCACCCAGGAAACGGGCAAAACGCGTGGCGAGCATGATCGACATCAGGACCAGCGTGACGGCAAGCCATGCGCCGCCGGCTTCGCGCAGCAAATACCGATCGAGGATTCCGAGCTTCATCCGTCCAATGCTTCCCATCACTTTTGCAGATTATGCCGTTTTTCAGGCATGACTCTGCGGATTCTTCAGAAAATTATAAGTTATATTAAAGTAAATTAAATTATTTATTTATACTTATTAACACATCTTCTGAGCTCTTAATTTGACAGGTAATTTGCCCGAAGATTGCGGAACGGCCAGTAAATTCTTCATAAAAACAGTAAAAAGCAGCAATATCTTCATGGCAAGCCAGCCCTTTGCAGCTAACTGCACCGCAAAGCATAAATATTTGCATTCATCCCTAGTAATTTATGGCTCCGTGATTAAAATGCAATACGGTACGGATAAATCAAGATTTCTTTGTATTCATCTAGCTACTGCCAGCGCGCATGATCAGAAGAAGTATTGGTTGCTAGTTCATTAATCTCAATTTGGGTGGTCCTAAATTGGAATGAGGTCAACATGGAATATTTTGTAAAGAGCGGAAACCCGGAAAAACAGCGCGTAGCCTGCGTGATCGTCGGAATATTTGATCGCCGTGCGCCAACTGAAGCGGCTGAGACCATCGACAAGGCCAGTGATGGCGCCATCGCGGCCGTCATGCGGCGCGGAGACATGGATGGAAAGCTCGGTTCTTCCCTCGTTCTTCACAATGTTCCCGGCACTTTTGCCGATCGCGTCATGCTGATCGGTTTAGGGAAGGAGCGTAATTTTGACGAAAGCGTGTACCGCAAGGCGATTGCGACGTCTGCCAAGGCCTTGCGTCAAACCGGGGCGATCGATGCGGTCAACTACCTGCCCCATCTGCAGTTGAAGGGCCGCGACTATCACTGGAATGTCCAGCAGGCTGTTCTGGCGACCGAAGACGCCTATTACCGCTTTGATGAATGCCGTGGCGAAAAAGCCAAGCAGGAGCTGCCCAGCTACAAGCTGGAACGCTACACCTTTGACGTGCCACGCCGCTCGGACCTGCCTTCCGGCGAAAAGGGCCTGAGTGAAGCGCTGGCGATCAGCAAGGGCGTGAGCCTGGCCAAGAACCTGGGCAACCTGCCGGGCAATCTGTGCACCCCAACCTATCTCGCTGAGCAGGCCGTCAAGCTGGCCGAGCAGTACCCGATCAACACCAAGATCCTCGAAGAGTCGGACATGGAGCAGCTCGGCATGGGCTCGCTGCTGTCGGTGGCCAAGGGCAGCCGCCAGCCGGCCAAGCTCATCATCATGGAATACCTGAACGGCCCCAAAGACGAGAAGCCAGTAGCCCTGGTTGGCAAGGGCCTGACGTTTGATGCGGGCGGCATCTCGATCAAGCCTGCTGCGCGCATGGATGAAATGAAGTTCGACATGTGCGGCGGCGCCTCCGTGTTCGGCACCCTCACGGCCATCGCTGAACTCAAGCTGCCGATCAACGTGGTGGGCATTGTCCCGGCGACCGAAAACCTGATCAATGGCCAAGCCAGCAAGCCGGGTGACGTAGTCACCAGCATGGCTGGCATCACCATCGAAGTGCTCAACACCGACGCCGAAGGCCGCCTGATTCTCGCGGACGCCCTGACCTACGCCGAGAAGTTCTACGAACCGGCGCAGTGCATCAATATGGCGACGTTGACCGGCGCCTGCGTGGTGGCCCTGGGCGCACACGCCAGCGGCCTGTTCTCCAACCAGTCTGGCCTTGCGCGTGCACTGCTTAGTGCCGGTGAACAGGTGGGTGACCGCGCATGGGAACTGCCGATCTGGCCGGAGTACGACGAGCAGATCAAGAGCGACTGCGCGGACATCGCCAATATCGCCACCATCGGCGCAGGTGAAGCCGGCGCCATCGTTGCTGCCGTGTTCCTGCACCGCTTCACCCGCAAGATGAAGTGGGCGCACCTGGATATCGCGGGCACGGCGTGGAAGGGTAAAAAATCCACCGGTCGCCCGGTTCCGCTGCTCACGCAATATCTTCTCAACTACGCCGCGAAGAAAGGCGAGCACGAGTGACACGAGTCGATTTCTATTTGCTTCCCGATGGCAGCGGCCCGGCCGATGGCTCGGTGATGGCGACCTGCAAGCTCTGCGACAAGGCCACCAGCAGCGGGCTCAAGGTTTATGTCCACACCGCTGATGCCACGCTCGCCGAAAACCTCGACGGCGCCTTGTGGAGCTTCCGCCAGGGCAGCTTCATTGCCCATGAAAAGCATCACGGGCAGAGTTACGAAGATCCGCAGCCGCTGGTGCTGATCGGCTCGGTCGAGCCGCCCGAGACCCATCACAACATCATGATCAACCTCAGCGCGGAAGTGCCGGCGTTTTTCAGTCGCTTTGAGCGTGTGCTGGAGATCGTCGATGGCGATCCCGCGCTGCGCGCCAAGTCGCGCGAGCGTTTCAAGTTCTACCGGGATCGCGGCTACGAGCTGAACACGTTTGAACAGAATGCCGAAGGTGCCTGGACACAGCGGAAGTAAGCCCCTGCAAGACCCGTTGAGCGCTCGCTAGACAGGCTCAGGCACCCTACAATTCACCCCTCATTTTTGCGCGGGCGGGCTTCCCCGCTCGCGCCACGTTTCAACTTCAAGAAAAACCATGGACAAGACTTTCGACTCCCGCGTCATTGAAGCCCGTTGGCGCGAGACCTGGGAACAGAGCGGCTGCTTTGCCGCCGGTGCCGGCGCCGCCACTGGCGCGCCTTACAGCATCATGATTCCGCCGCCGAACGTCACCGGCAGCCTGCACATGGGCCACGCCTTCCAGCACACGGTGATGGATGCGCTGACGCGTTACCACCGCATGAAGGGCAACGACACGCTTTGGCAGCCAGGTACCGACCATGCCGGTATCGCCACACAGATGGTGGTGGAACGTAATCTCAAGCTCGCAGGTGAACCCACGCGCGCTGAACTTGGTCGCGAGAAATTCCTGGAGAAAGTCTGGGAGTGGAAGAAGTTCTCCGGCGATACCATCGAGAACCAGATCCGTCGCATGGGCAGTTCGGTCGACTGGTCGCGCAAGGCCTTCACCATGGATCCGTCTTACTCCACGGCCGTCATCGAGCACTTCGTGCGCCTGCATGACGAAGGCCTGATCTATCGTGGCAAGCGCCTGGTCAACTGGGACCCGGTGCTGCAAACCGCCATCTCTGATCTGGAAGTGGTGCAGGAAGAAGAAAACGGCAAGCTCTGGCACATCCGCTACCCGCTGGTCGGCGGCGCCAAGACTGCCGAAGGCGAGGACCACATCGTCGTCGCCACTACGCGTCCTGAAACGCTGCTGGGTGACTCTGCTGTCGCGGTGAATCCGCAGGACGAGCGCTATCAGTCGCTGATCGGCAAGACCGTCACGCTGCCGCTGTGCGATCGCGAGATTCCGGTGATTGCCGACGACTACGTCGATCGCGAGTTCGGCACCGGCTGCGTCAAGATCACGCCTGCACATGACTTCAACGACTACCAGGTCGGCCAGCGCCACAAGCTGCCGCTGATCAACATCTTCACCAAGACCGCTGCTGTAAATGACGTTGCACCTGCGGCCTATCGCGGCATGGATCGCATCGCTGCGCGCAAGCAGATCATCATCGATCTCGAAGCCGCAGGCCTGATGGAAAAGATCGACGATCACAAGCTGAAGGTTCCGCGTGGCGATCGCACCGGCGTCGTGCTCGAGCCCTATCTCACCGACCAGTGGTTCGTCGATCTCACGCGCGAGACGCGTCATGACGGCCAACCCGGTCCCGGTGGCCTCAAGGCCATCACCGAGCCTGCGATCAAGGCGGTTGAAGACGGCAGCATCAAGTTTGTTCCGGAAAACTGGAGCAACACCTACTTCCACTGGCTGCGCAACATCCAGGACTGGTGCATCTCGCGTCAGCTCTGGTGGGGTCACCGCATTCCGGCCTGGTACGACGCACAGTACAAGGTCTACGTCGGCCGCACCGAAGAAGAAGTGCGCAGCAAGTACAAGCTCGATGCCAGCATCGCACTGAAGCAGGACGAAGACGTCTTCGACACCTGGTTCTCGTCCGACATCTGGCCGTTCGCCACCCAAGGCTGGCCGCAGGACACGGCGGAGCTGAAAAAGTATTATCCGAGCAGCGTGCTCGTGACCGGCTTCGACATCATCTTCTTCTGGGTTGCCCGCATGGTGATGATGGGCCAGAAGTTGATGGGCGAAGTGCCGTTCCGCGAAGTCTATGTGCACGGCCTGATCCGCGATGCGGAAGGCCAGAAGATGAGCAAGTCCAAGGGCAACGTGCTGGATCCGCTGGATCTGGTCGACGGCATCTCGCTTGATGATCTGGTCAAGAAGCGCACGACTGGCTTGATGAAACCGGAGACCGCGCCAAAGATCGAGAAGGCCACGCGCAAGGATTATCCGGAGGGCATCGAGGCCGTCGGCGTTGATGCGCTGCGCTTCACCTTCGCCGCCCTCGCCTCGCCCGGCCGCGACATCCGCTTCGATTCGGAGCGTGCCGAAGGCTACCGCAACTTCACCAACAAGATCTGGAACGCATCACGCTTTGCGCTGATGAATCTCGGCGCGCTGAATGAAGCCGGTGAGCTGCAGGTTCCCGCGGGCCTCAACGACGGCGAGTTCACGCTCTCTGTTGCCGACCGCTGGATCATCTCGCGCCTGCAGAAAGTCGAAGCCGAAGCGGCCGAGCTGTTCCGCACCTATCGTTTCGACCTGCTCTCGCAGCTGCTGTACCAGTTCATCTGGAACGAATACTGCGACTGGTATCTGGAGCTGACCAAGCCGACGCTCCAGTCCGGCGACGAACTCGCACAGCGCGGCACCAAGCGCACCCTGGTGCGCGTGTTGGAAACCTGGCTGCGCCTGCTGCACCCGCTGATGCCGTTCATTACCGAAGAAGTCTGGCAGCGTGTTGCGCCTTTGGCCGAGAAGCCGGGTGCCACGATCATGTTGCAGCCGTACCCGGAAGCACAGGCTGAAAAGATCGACGAAGCTGCAGAAGCCGATATCGAGTGGCTGAAGAGCTTCATCCTCGGCCTGCGCCAGATCCGTGGCGAAATGGATATCTCTCCGGGTAAACCACTTCCGCTGCTGTTGCAGAACGCTAGCGACAGCGACCGCGCGCGTATCGAGAAGATGCAGGGCAACATCCAGTTCCTCGCACGCGTGGAATCCCTGCGCTTCCTCGACGTCAATGAAGTACCGCCGCAGTCAGCGACGGCGCTGGTTGGCCAGATGAGCCTGCTGGTGCCGATGGCAGGCCTCATCGACAAGGACGCTGAACTTGCGCGCCTCGCCAAGCAAATTGCAAAACTCGAAAGCGATCTCGGCAAGACCGAAATGCGCGTCAACAATCCCAACTTTGGCAAGGCCCCCGAGAACGTGCAGCAACAGACACGCGATCAGGCCGCACGCCAGAAACAGGATCTGGAAGCACTGCGACAGCAGCACGCCAACATCAGCGCGCTCTGATTGGGGCTGAAATAAAAAACCCGCCGATCGGCGGGTTTTTTATTGCTCAGGATTTGCGATCGCGTTGTCGTACAACGCGCAGGCCAGGCTTGTTGGGCAGGCCAACCACCTTCTCGCTTTCATATTCGCGCTCCAGACGATCAACGCACCGATCCAGGGTCTGGCTGATCATGGTCTGCGTGCGAATCATTTCGATGCGTGGCCAGGCCGCGCGTTCACCCTCGAGCATGAAGCGCTGCACCGCTTCCATATCCGGGTTCCTGGCGATGTTGGCATAACGCCACAGGCTCACGTCCGGGAAAATATTGATGTTGCCGCGATAGTCCTGGTCCAGAATGCTGGCCGCAGTATCCAGCGGCTTGTTGAAATCGCCGAGGGGAATGCTGGCACGGGCCAGGTTGATGATGCTCTTGGCCTGCTGGCGCACCGTCGAGAACGCGTAGTCGCGTGCCGAGTTGGCCAGGCCCTTGCTGCCGGGTTCCCGTTTGGAGACGAATGGCAGGACGTGCGGATTGGTCTGGCTGACGATGAAGTGATTGACGTTGTGCAGGCGGCGGATGCGCAGGGTCGGCAAGTCGGACTTGAGCGAACCGTCATTCCATTTCAGCAGCGGCATGTAAGGTACGCGCCCATCTTTCTCATCGCGTGTCATCAGCATCACCGGCGGGAACAGCACCGGCACCGCGCAGGACGCCATCACCGCTTCATGCAGGTAGAGATAGGGGAAGGTCAGGTAATTCAGCAGACGCGGCGGTTGATTGACGCCCGCAGGCGACACTGTGATGTTGATGATTTTCCCGGAGTGCTTGTAGGCCTGCTCAAACGTCATGTCCTTGACGTTTTCCGCGATCGCGCGACGTAGCTGCTCCTGATCCATGATGGCGCGGCGGCGCAGCATCTGCGCCATCGGCAGTACACGCCAGAAATGGTAGTAAGCATTCTTGGGATCCAGCAGTTCTTCCAGCTCACTGTCATTGCGCGTGCCCACCGTAGCGGCCACGATGGAGCCTGCGCTGGAGCCGGTGAGTACCGTCGGCAAGATGCCCTCGCGGTACAGGGCTTTTACGACGCCGACGTGGAAAAGCCCCAGCGTCGCGCCACCCGAAAGCATCAGCGCGGAACGGCCAAAGCTCAACGCCACTTCATGGAAAAAGCGCAGCTTGTCGGCGTTCGGGAAAACAGTGCGGTCAAGATGGCTGAGCTCTTCAAGAACCGCGCTGACTTCATTGACGTATTCGTTGATGAGATGCTTAGTGCCAACGTTGGTGCCGTTGTACAGCATCGGATTGCCGATGTTGCCCAGGTTCCAGTGCAGCCCCTGTCGCAGATGGTAAATCAGCTTGGCGATATCGCCTTCGTCGCGATACTGGCGAATCTGGCGCAAACGGCTGCGAATCAGGCGCCAGTCGTAATCGTCCGATGTTTCATCCTGCTTCCATTCTTCAAGCCCGCGGTGACGATCCAGAAACTCGGCGGCTTCACGCCAGCTGAGGTAGTCGGTCGCACTGCGCATCTGGGCGACACATTCACGAGAAAGACGATCCATTTCAGATCCCAAAAATTGACTGCGGCTATGTTCCCCCAAAGGCCCCAGCGTAGCAATGATTGACATCGACGTAGACATACCACTGAGCTGCCCGTACCGGCTAGACTCCGCAGACGAAAATTCCCTGTGATGGACCACGGACGTTCATGAGCAATCCTATTCAACTGGCGCTGGCCGGCCTTAACCAGATCATCCTGGGCAAGCCGCAGCAACTCAAACTCACCTTCGCCTGCCTGTTGGCGCGTGGCCACCTGCTGATCGAGGACATTCCGGGCGTTGGTAAAACCACGCTCGCGCTGGCCTTGGCCAAGGTACTGGGGCTGGATTTCCAGCGCGTGCAGTTCACCAGTGACCTGTTGCCTGCGGACATTTTGGGCGTTT
>Ga0116227_10008766_pt1 | contig 18805 bp, 7 predicted proteins | sample S1TSphgellanicum_FD_89693 | JGI IMG/M metagenome (GOLD analysis project Ga0116227, IMG submission 89693) | Host-associated microbial communities from peat moss isolated from Minnesota, USA - S1T2_Fb - Sphagnum magellanicum MG | ecosystem: Host-associated > Plants > Peat moss > Unclassified... | reverse complement strand
TTTTCAAAAAAAAAAAAAAAAAAAACAACATTTCAGCTTTGGGTGCACCCACTACTAATTGAATAGAAAATCACACCACGTGGCTTGTTTACATTCATGATGCTTTTGCCCCGGTGCTTTAAGATGTGTAAAGCCTCTAGGGGTGGTGGGATGCATTCCCAAAATGCCCGACATTCCCCAAATGCGATGCTCGACTTGACTTATAACCCTTGTGGGAGGCCCCTTACTCTAAGAAGGCTTGCACCATGGGGGTTCACTTCTTCACAAAGGATTTCATTTCATTTCTTCCCCCAAGAAAAGCCAAAAATAAGGTGCACCATTTAAGGTGAACAATTATCATGTTCCAAAAGAACACCAAATTTACAACATATGACACCCACAATTTATTTGAAAGTTGGGCTCTCCAATTATGGGATAGCATGATCAAAGTGCACATGATGCATATTGACTTGTATCTAGTGGAACTTGGTCGGTTATGGCTAAAATCTCTTCCTCGTTCTTTATGCCACAACCACTATGCTAGCCTACCTATTACTACTAATACTATATGGACGAGTTATTCAAAGAACAGCTGAGCATTGATACTACTTATTATATGCATCATCTAGTCACAAAATTGTTTGTCCCCTGATCGGTAGGGTACTTAAGTTGGAAGTTCGATAAATTTGTAAAGACATCAAGGAACAAATCTTCAGCTAAGCATTGATACTACTTACATGCATCATCTCATCACAAAATTGTTTGTGCCCTGATCGGTAGGGTACTTAAGTTGGAAGTCCGTTAAATTTGTAAAGACATCAAGGAACAAATCTTCAGGCCATCTGGCTTGTCTCCCACCCACTCTTATTGTACTTCAAAATTAGAGGCTCGTGGTGTTTGTAGAGACCGCCAATAAAAGGTTTGCCCAAAGCAAAGCCTATGAGTAGTAGAGGTAAATTGTTAAAAAACCCCAAATTTACTTTCTTGGGTTGTGAATAAACATTATAACCCTTCCCTTAGATGAAATTAGGGTCTCTAAAGAGCAACTCCAATGGTGCTCAGTAGTATCTCACCTTTGCAAATTAAAATTGGATGAAGAAAAGTCAAACCTTGCCGGTTTGGCTCAGCAGAATGGTTTTGGCCCAGCATTTTTGCACAGCTTGCTGCTGAGGCAACTGCCAAAGAACAGTGTCACAAATATATATGACTCCTGATCCCTCTTTCGGATTGGCTAATCATAATGATTCGTCCAAGTGGTTTGCTATTAGTAGTCTCCTACCGATTCGCAGTCCCAGTCTGGGATTCGAAAAAAAAGTGAATAACTAAACTTGGATGTGAGAAATTCTTTTTTTAGGGTAACATACTGAGCACTGCTGGAGATGCTTTGTGCCAAAATTAACATTTCCTGGAGAAGGGCTGAGGGGGAAGGGGTTGCTTTGGGGAGGAGTGAGAGGCAGGTGCGGTGGGGCTTATTGTGTTTGTCATTTTGAGTAAAGGTTTTTTTTTCCTTCTTTTTTCCCAAGAAAGCCTTTAGCCATATGTAAGGCTTTTGTTGCAGATTATTGTATGAGAATTTCACACTTTTTTTCCTCCATTGTTTGGTTTCTGAAAGCTCATTGAAGGTAGAGGTTAAATGCTATTGACATGTAGCTTGACTTGTTTACAATTTTATAGTTTGAATGCTCAACCACTTGCAATGTGGGCTGGTGGCCATGAATTGTAGCAAAATAATTACTCATTTGATTTTAATTTGTGACCCTGTAACATGTTTTCAAAATCAAAATTCAATCACAATTTGTGAAATGTATTTTTGGGTGTATTAATTGTGCAATCTAGAATATTACATAACTCTTAAGCATTGAAAAATATATCCCTTAATGGGCGACCTTCTCCGAATGGTCACAAATCATGGCTTTTAAATCATAACTTCTGATGGGGGATTATGAGTTGACAAACGAAGAGCTGTGGTGGGTTATGGGATGAACCCAAATAGGGACAACCCTAAAGTTCCTAGTGAGATTTAAAGGCTACCAAGTGAAAAGTTAAAATTATATCTTCCTCGGCCTCTTAGAGCATCTCCACCGGTGCTCAGTATGTTACTCTGGATAATAAAATTAAATGTCTAAGTTTAGTTGGTTTTTTTTTTTTTTTGGGCAACCCACCAATAAAACTTTAACTAGAACTACATATATGTGAGAACTTACTAATAGCAAACCACTTGGACCAATCATTATGATCGATCAATCAGAAGTACTGAGCTGCAGTCAGGTCCAAATTTTTACACTCTTTTTTGGAAGTGCACAACTGTGTTGTGCATTTTATGAGCCACGGCAAGCTGCACGAATTTGGTGCAGAAAAACCAATTTCCTGAGCTAAACGGGCACATTTTGACTTTTTCACAATAAATTGTACTGTTTGGAGTCGCATACTGAGCACCGGTGGAGATGCTCTTAGTGACCCACTTTAGGGTTTTGCTCTTCAGGCTAGGACTTGGGGTTCTCTGATTTTGTTCCTTCTTTTTCCCTTTCTTTTGTTGGGTGTTTAATGGAGTTTGTCGGGGTTTCATGAATCACCTAAAACCATCACAAAAACATCAAGATGAGGGTGTTATAGAGCGACTAAGCATGTGGCAAATTCAGTGTCAGATGTTGGCAGTTAGGTCGTTTTGGTTTTATGTAGGGGCCCCAGAGGAAGAAAGAGAGAATGGACAAATGCATTAATTCACAACATTGGTAAATAAAAAAAAAGACTCTTCACCATAATAAGGCTACTGCACTTTGTCAGGAGTGGGGCTCTGTATTAGTCACTTTTAGAGTAGTAATAGTGTAAGCGCACACTATATGTGTCAGGTTGCATATGAAACACATTTGATTTTTCATCCATTCTCCTAAAGGATAAGGTAGACATTTTGTTTTACATCCATTATCCTAAAGGATAAGGTGGGCATTTGGTTTTACACCCATTCTCCTAAAGGATAAGGTGGACCTTTGATTTTACATCCATTCCCCTAAAGGATAAGGTGGACATTTGATTTTACATCCATTCTCTCAAATGATAAGGTGGACATTTTATTACATTCATTCCGCTAAAGGATAAGGTGGATGTTTAATTTTTTACATCCATTTTGGGACTTTCACATTGTCACAATTTTGAGGAAAAATGGCTCTTTATTTTCAACATTTCTTCACTAGGTGTCGAGTGAAAAAATAGTTATTTTATGTAAAAATTTGAGAATTGAGGTTCTATCTATCCATGACATTTGTTGGTTTCATATCCGGAAACTTGAGTGCATGAAAATGGTCCAATTGGGTCCTTTACACAAGGTTGGCCTCTAGATTCAAAAGGATTTTGCACTATGGAATGGACCTTGTAGGGTCTATTCCACTTAGGAATGTGAAGAGGCCACTAGGTCGAGCCTGTATTATGTTAAGTGGTAATGGGTGCTATAAGGGCCTATTCCAATGCGTAATTGGTGTTCCCACCCCCCATAGATAGATACACATCACAAGAGTGTTCCTCACCCTTGATTCACATTACTTGTGAAATTGGCAAAACCAAAAGTGGATCCATAAGACAATTGCCTCATAGTGAGGAAAATACTAGTGTTGCCAACTTTTCTAGTTTGTAGTGTTAAACCTGGGGTTTAAGTTCTTGTGGCCTGGCCAGAAATTAGGACCCTTTTGGTGGAATTAATTAGCACATGAATCAAACCATGAAACTAGCCTTTTGCTAAAATTGAAACCAATATTATAATTGTGAAAAACAATTCTTAAACACAAGTTCATATTTTTCTAGAGCAATTCCACCATTAGTCCTATTTGGGCCTCTAGTAATGTTCATAAAATCCAACACGTATTAATTGCATGTTAGATAACAATATGTACATGTATTAATTGTATGTTGGATATTATTATGTATGTGTATCAATTGTATGTTGGATGATAGTATGTACATGTAAGTACTAATTGCATGTTGGATTTCATAAACACTATGATTTTGTGTCATTTGCAATAAACATTTATTTCATGTTGCATCTAAATTTGATATTTCAAGTTTTAGATGCAAATCTTGCAACCTTTGCTTCATTCTTTATATTTAAATTTCATAATTTAGTATGCAAAGATTTGATTGCTTGACAATAAAGCTTAATTGCTTGTTCATTTTCTTTGCATTGAAAAAAATCTTGACGAGAGTTTTAAAATAAGAGGGTCATATGTTTCATTTGGTTGAGTTAGTAAGAGATAGTTAAAATTTCAAATATTTGAAAATTTACAAAGAAATGCCACCTGTAGAAACATGTTACAAAGAAACATCTTGTGACAAAACTTGTTTTAAACATGCTAAGAAGATATCACATGGTTTGAAATATGCCCAAAAACATGTTGAACCATGACAAACATGTTGTAAGAAATAGGTTGAAACATAGTGAAACATACTAAGAAACACATCAAAACACTTTAAGAAACATATTATGAAACATGCAAAAATATGCTAAGAAACATGTTCAAACACATTGAAAAACATGGTGAAGCATGTTAAGAAACATGTTTCAAATGTGCAATTCCTTTCCAACTTGTTTGAAAGAATGTAACACTTTTGCATCATATTTCTAGCATTTGTCAAAAGATACAAGTTATTCTTAGCATGTTTCAATCATGTTTCACTATGTCTCTCAATGTGTTTTGACATATTTCTTAGCATGTTTTGATATGTTTCACCATGTGTCTCTAACTCACTTTGACATTTTTCACCATGTTTCTAAACATGTTTGACATGTTTTTGGAATGTTTTAGGCGATGTAATATCATCTTGGGATGCTTATGACAAGTTTTGTTGCAAGATGTTTCTTTGTAGCATGTTTCCATGAGAAACGTTTCTTTGTGAAGTCCCAAATATTTGAAAGTTTATATATCTCCTACTAAACTCAGTCAAATGAAACATATGATCCTTATGGCCCTTGTTAAGATCTTTTCAATGCCAAGCAAATGAACAAGTGATGAAGTTTTATTGCCAAGTAAACAAATCTTTGCATTTAAAAGTATGAAATCTAAACATGAAGAATGAAGCAAAGGTTGCAAGATTTGCATTATTTGAAATACTAAATTTAGATGCAACATGAAGTAAATGTTTGTTGCAAATGACACAAAATTGTCTTAGCTATTTGAATTATAGCTCCCAAAAAAAAAGTTTACTTCACAACTTGGATTTACTTAAAGTAACATAGACAAATTATGATGTATAAAAAACACTAGATTTATAAGTTAAAATGTGCATAAACAAAAGGAGTTCAACCAAAATGTCTTTAATTATTGTAGTATACCTTTATCATTTCGGCATAAATTAAATTATTTTTCATTTTGAGGAACTTTTGAAAAAAAATTGTTATTTGTGTTGAAATTTTAATAAAATAAAAAAGTAGACCTCCTAGATTTTAAATTGTAGACATCCCATGATAGTGATTTAAAATTGAGATAGTTTAAACACACTAGATTGTTCCATAACAATGACAAAATCCATTTTATTATTTCATATAACCATTACTTGCTGAAAATTTCAGAATTAAAAAACCAAGTGCCAAAATTAAGATTTCAAATTTAATTAATTATTCAACAGTTTGTTGCCAAAATAGTAAATGTACAACAATATTGTTTTGGGGTCAAATCAAACTATTGTTATTAAACAAATAAATTAGTGAAACACTCCATCCAACCTCTTGAACCTTCTTCCAACCTCACTTCACTTTGAATGGGCTAGAAATGTCTAGGTCAAAATGCACAATGCAATGAAGCTCATATAAAATACTAGCAAAGATTGACAAAGATTTATTTATGATGTTTTAGAAGCAAATGAAGAGACTTTCAATTTCAAATTTCAGCATGAAGCATCAAATTGAAAAGACTACTTTTACAACTAAAACACATAGCCTGCAACAAGAAGCAAAGATTAATAAGTAATAAACAACTCAAAAACTTAACCAACAAACATAAAAACTAAACAAGAGACCAACAAATGAAACAAGCAAAAGAAACACAAGTATGCAAACTAGACTAAACAAAAATAATAAGAAAAAAAAACCAAAAAACAAGCAAAATAAAAAGAGCCAAAACACGAAGCTAAACAAGGAAACAAAATGATGAGAAAAGAAAAGAAACAACAACAAAAAGAAAAAGAAAAGCTAAATCAAGAAGCAAAACAATAAACAAGCAAAACTAACAAGCAAATCAAAATAGGTGAAAAACCAAAATTTGAATTTAAGAAACTTTTTTGGGCAAAGGTAGGTGCCACATTTTAACACCTCAAAACATAACACCTTGAAACTTGAAATTTTATGGTTAAAAAAACACTCAAAACATGCTAATGTTTCAAACATGATGGGATAAGCTAGACACCATGTGTCATATGTTAGGGGTAATTTGACTATACTTGCAAATGTCTCAAAGTGTCATGGATACATTTAGGACTTAGTCACTCACATGCATACATTTAGGACTTGGTCACTCAAATAATATTGAGGTAAAATATTGGGAACTTAACAAAGCATAAGAAGTTAAGAACTAAAGGTGCATTCACACTTGATGTTAAATCGATGTTAAATGAAAATCTAGATGGCATCCTAGGTGGCACCCAATGTTAATTGGGCAATAGCTTAATGTTAAGTGAATGTTAACTTAACATAAAATCTTCATGACAAATAAGTTTAAGTCTTAAATGACAAGTATGGTGTTAAGGGACTCAATGCTAGAGTCCCTAACACCAAGTGTGAACCCACCTTTAAGAATCCTCCTTTTAAATAGAATTGTGGAAGTAATCTTCACACAAGATAGAAATGTAGTAGACATGCAATTGAATTTTACAATTGAATTTTTTTTCTAAACCCAACTTGGGTTGTTGCCAAGCTATTAGGTACACTTGACACATATGATATAATTCATTTGCTCCTCCTATCCTTGTTGCTAGTTGGTACCTAGCATCACTAGGATTGCAGCTTCCTCCCTATCTATCCTTTATTCCTTGTAGTAGATCTACTCTTGTGGATAAACATTCATGTTTTTTAATGTCTCATCTCTTATCTTTGCATTCTTGGCTTGACATGTAAAGAATAAACAACCTATTTGTATTTCAACAAATTTTTTAAATATTTTAAAATTAAAATTATTAATTTATTATTATTATTATTATTGGGGGTTTAATTGATGTCCTTCTTTTTATTGAAGGAAGTGTTGATGATATATGTGTAAGGTAAGACCCAAGGTCAATAAGGGCATTATCAAAAGAAGGGTCTTTAGGTGTTTTATATATATATATATATATATAATTAAAAAATTAATTAAAAAAATTTAAATTTAATTTTTTATTTTGCTCTTGAATCCCACTTGCAAAACAAGAAGAAAGACAAGAAATTTGTAAACTAATGTGGCAGGCAAGACCTCAATTGTCTCTTCACCCTTATGGCTCAGCTACTATAGTACTACTACACCTCTTTTCAAAGGTGAACTCAGTTCTGACTAGTGTGTCAGGAGGGGCAATGATGTGGTTGGTGTTCCCATTAACTAACCCTAGTAAGGTGTTCCTTCCCAAATGAAAAAAAAATCCATACAACATTGTCATCATTCAAGCAATAGATGGTTTGTTGGCTTTATTGGGATATAAAACATAAAAACAAAAAACAACTAAGCTTAGCTAGTTAGGAGCTTTATCCATCCACCATAGCCAAGTCCATCTTCTTCACTTAATTACAACCAATTTGAGTTTCCCAAGAATTTAAAGGTCCATCACTAGGTACAAAAATGTTTATAAATGCACACTTTCCAAATGTTCCATGAAAGGTCTCCCCCCTCATTTGCCCTATGATTATGGGCTTTATCTTCTTCCCCCTTGTCTTTTATTTGGTGTGAACTACATAAACCCTAAATGCTTGAAAAGAATTATGTGATTGTTGGAGCATTACATTGATGGTTAGATAAGATCTAACCTATCTTCCCCTACTTTCAAGCCCCCTCCCTAACCCACCCACCCCACCTTTGATGGAAATTTAAATTTTTTTTTAATGTAATTTCACAATTATTAGTTTTTCTTTCAAAACATTTTCTATGGTTTTTGGGTCAATTTTTGCACCTATCAAATGCTTGTTACATGTCAAAATGCACCAATGAATAAATAAATTAAAAAAAATCCATCATTTGACATGTTGTAAAATCATATGCTTATCAAATTTTTTTCACTTGACATACCATATAATTTCATACAAAATCAATATTGAGAAAAAATTTCATTTTAGGCTAACTTTTTCTCCAACTTGCACATATCTACCATATCTATCATTTTTGTCTTCAATGTAATTTCCCAAAAATAAAAAAATAAAAAAATAAATAATAATAATAATTTGAGAAACCAAAATCCCCTTCAAATCCCCTAACTTAATAATCAATGAAGAGATTTTGGCAACAATTTAAAAAAATAAAACCCACAACCCTCCTTCCCTAGGTGACAAGTATTAACTAATTCTATGTGTTCATTTTTAACCTATTATTTTCAGGTAGGAGATTTAGACAATAATTAGATTTTATTTTTTGTGTTTATTTATGTGTTTTTAACCTTTTGGTTTTCCACACACATAATGAATGGCTTTTTTTTTCACATAATGGTTTTATTAATTTAATTTAATTTAATTTAATTTTTTCTGCCTCTTTATATTCTCCTGACAAGGGACAATGGACAGGTCTTCTTGGGTCTACCCTACCTGACCTAACCATTGTTCACAATGCACATGCCCCATTGTGCAAATTCACATGCTCATGGTGCCAAAATATCATTTAAAAAAAAAAAAAAAACATTGGGCACCACAAAGGCAAAAAACATACTTAGGAGAAAGTCCCCAATGAGCTCTTTTAATTTTCTCAAAAGAGAACAATAATAAGAAAAACCAACTCAAGGGAGTAGTCTAAGGTAAGGCCCCTAGTTAGGTCCATGGGCTAAGGGCCTAAGACAAGGCACGAGCCAAGTCTCTAGCCCCGCACTTTTAAAAACATGGCCCTTTAAACTTAACCCTTTATAAAATCATGAGGTGAACATTATCGTGAACCCTAATTTACATACATAGATCACAAGCCGTAGAAATGGGGAGGGTTGGTCTTATGCCTATTCTTTAGGTGTGAGAGGGATCAATAATGCCTACGGTTGATCCCTTTTCACTCTTTAAGGGCTAAGTGTAAGATCCCTCCTCAATTTTCTAGGAAGGAAATTAAGGTGCTCTCCAAATACATTAGCAAATTTCTCACATGCTTTAGGAAACAAAGAATCACCTTAACTATGGTTAAGCAACATGTCAATAGGGTGTGCTATATAGCATGTTGAGGGGAGAAAAAACATTGCACCACCAAAATTGCTTTGGGTAAATTGAATGGCTTCAGAGGCTTAAGTAGTGGGTTTAGGGTTTAGGGTTCAATGCCTTACAAGGGTTGCCTATTTACTATTTACATAGTACTTGCTTGCGATGCCTACTCACTTATGTATGTGGTTACCTAGGTCATGCGAGGTGTGAGTCGGAGGGTTTACAAGATAGGTTATCTTGGGTCATTTTTTAAACCTCCTAAAAATAAAAGAATCAAACCCAAAAATAATTTTTTGAATTTTTTATTTTCAAACATCCGGACCTGACTATTACCCCAAAAAAAAAAAAAACAAAAAAAAATAAAAAAATATTCACCTCACCTATGGAGCAATTTAAAATTATTTGGGGCTAGTTTAGAGATAATTTGGAGGTAAATCTCCTTTGGGATATGTGTGCTAATCAATAAGCTTCACACTTCAACATATTGTGTCAACATTCTTATACTTTTGCTTAATAAAAAAATTCACATCCTACCTTATAATGAAACTTGAAATAAATCTTCCTTGCTTGAAAAGGAGATTTACCACTTTCCACATAGAGTAGATGCAAACAACAATGAACAACCTCTTGTTATGGCTTTGAAGTTTGATGTTACAACTTAAAACCACTAAGAACAAATTAAATTGATTTTCAAGGATAAAAACCTTCATTTCAAAACTTCTCAAAGAGGCCAAAGGGTGGGGAGGAGGGGGAATATGTTGGTGCATTAATGAACTTCTATTGATGGGTTGCCATAGGGTTAGATAATTAAACCTCACCTAACAAAAGAAATGTTGTTTTCCTTAATGGTTTATCTCACATTATGCATTTATAGGTTTTTTTTTCCATATTTAAACTTTTCATTTAAAAAAAGAATTATGATAATCAGTTTGACAAAATGTCCAATTTTTTTGAAAATGATCAAATTTATGGGAAACATCCATACAATAATTTGAAAAATAAAATAAAAGTTAAAAAATTTGAAACCCTAGAAGATTGTCCAAGATTTGAGTAAAAAAAATTAGGATGATTATTTAAAGCACCGAGAAGAATTAGAGCTTTTTGTTCTTTAAAAAATTGTGATAATTGTCCAACATTGGTCTTAATATCATGCCTTAGATTGAAAGGGGGAGATGGCTTGGATGAGATTAAAGAGGGTTGTAGATTGATTAAATCAAGTCAAGATAGGTTATTTATCTTGTTCCTTGGACAAAACAACATAGTAGAGAATGGACAACAAGGGGATTGGGTTTAGGGTTTAACCCTTCGAGGATTCTTCTAAGAGTAGGCCTAGACTAAGAGTTAGGTAATGATTTTTCTTCATCAACCCACATTTGGAAAAAAATTCATGTTAGACTTGTCAAGACATTTTGGAGGTTACCACTCATGAGTGGTAATGGCTTAGGGGTGCATTGTGATGATATGGCTCCATAGTTTGCACATCATGAACACACAAGCAACCATGAAAGTTGCTAATAATGATAGAAATTGAATTTATTTCAAAGGCAAGTTCTAGGAGGAGTGGAGGTTGAAGTATCATGGATGTTCAAGAGTGTATTTATAAATAGGGGGTTGTTCAAATCATTTCAAGATGGCATGAAAATTTAAAGGATTTTTTTAGGAATGTCTACATTTTAAAAAAAATGATGAATTCATTATGACATGAATTTTGTGAAATTTAAAAAAAAATTGTTCACAAACATTGTATGTTGGGATGTATTGAGGGAAAATCATAAATGGGTGGTTATTTGATAAGGTGGTTCATTTTTTGGGCAAAAGCATTGTAAAGAAGATCAAAAGAAAAACCATTTGCTTAAAAATTTAATTTATAATTGAAGCAATTTTTGATATACACATTAAAAAAATAAACAACAAGTTTTGTAAGTACATTTTCATTGGGTTTGTGATAAGTTGAATACAAATGCTCAATTATTTTTGTATAATAAAAATAGATAACAAATAGCTTTAAAATTGATTAATCAATATGGTGTTTAAAATAAATTTTCCATAAACAATATTGATATATTATGATGTATTAAGTAGAGAAAAATCAAATTTACTTGCAACCAATTTTGTAAAACCCAAACACTTATCAAGTCGATTCATTTTTTAAAAAATTATTTAATTGCATATTAAAAACGTGGTTCTTGAACTTTATTATAATAAAATAAAATATTATCCTTATACAGATCAACGAATAAAATAATATGTTTATTTTAATGCATCAAAATGTACTTATAAGTTACTGGTCATTTTTTGTGACAAAGAACAACAATTGTTTATTTCACCATGCTTTTGCCTTTTTGTGTCACAATTCAGTTTTTAAGAAAATGTCATGCATTCATATGCTAAATTAACATGCGATAAAATCAACAATGTGCTAAGTTTGTGATTAGATTCAAATTTTTAACATGAATAAGTAAACATTTATATTTAAAAATTATAACATATATATATATATATATACATAAAATATATATTAATGAATTTTTGAAATTGAAAAATATGGATTGATTTTTTATTTATACTTTTATATACATGCATTTTTTTGCATGGCACTAAGGTCAAGAGAGCCTAGGGTTTATTAAAAATATTTTTATCACAATTTTTAAAGATTCCCAGGCCCTAGACTCATGGTTAGGAGGAATATTCACAAAGAACCCAGACTTCTTGATATCCCTTTGTTCATAAAAATTATTCCCATGACTATGGGTCCGCTGACTCTAGTTATGGGGAATATTCTATACCCTGTGTTGTGAATATTCTCTTGACTCGAGGATTCCTGACAATGGATTATGACGATATTCCATACCAAAGGGTTATGGAGAGTATGGCGAGTGGTAATAGCCATTTTGCCATTCCATAGCCATTATTATCTCAAGCTTTGATGAGAGCCCAGCTAATTACTACTATATACTAGGTAACAAGCAAGAGGAGCCGGATTACCCGGAATCTAGTTGAGAGGGGAATGCATTGAGACTATTTCGGTAATCCGGCTCCTCTCACCAGTTACCTGGGGTAATCGGTTTACGGAATAGGTGGGCGAGAATGGAAAAAAATTATGAGTTATATACCCCCACCCCCCAACCTGTGGACCAATGAGCAAGTGACACGTTGGAAAATGCAGTCCTGAAACCAGCCATCCGGAAACCGGTTACTATTCACTTCTTATGGAAATCATATATTTGACGACTCCTGACTCCGGAGTGTCCCTTTGCCATGATCAAAAACAAACATGAACAAAGGCATCACAAACACGCTGGCCCTGCCAATAGATAAGATGCTGTATATCTCTCTCTACCTACTGTGTCCACACTCTGAACAGCCAAAAAAAAATCCATTCCACTCTAAACGGTCTAAACACTTTCACCAAAGAAACCAGTTCACCTAATGTGAAACCGGCTCTAATAAGGTAAAACTTCCAAAAGTTGGATCCAATGCAATAGTCCCTGTCCCTGTGAGGGCAGGTCCCAGCAAACTCTATTGATCCAGTGCAGCCCGTGCCACCTTCTTTGGGTTTTTCTATGAGTAGAATTTTTGGACTCCTAGAGCTGTGATAATTAGAATTCTAATTGGTTTGTTTAGTTCTAATTGTTTTGATTAAGAATGCTAATCCTTACTAATTGGAGTGCTTATTATTAATCTGCCCTGTTGCCCGGTGATTAGAATTCTACACGTGTGATGATTAAGGGAAACAAAAGATCAGTTCTGATTAGTGTGATTTATGAGTGTGCTAATTTCCATACCAAAAATTGGAGTTCATTAAGTTGTGATTAGCATTCTACTTGTGATGATTAGGGAACGGAAGATTAGTTTCTGCATAGTGTGATTAAGAACGCTAATCCATACAAATCGGAGTGCTAAAATAATCTGCTCATGTGATTAGCATTCTACTTTGTGATGATCAGGGAAAGGAAGATTAGTTTCTGATTATTGTGATTAAGAGTGCTAATCCATACAAATTGGAGTACTTAATAATCTGCTGTGATTAGCATTTTAATTGTGATGATTAGGGAACAGAAGATTATTTTCTAATTAGTGTGATTAAGAACGCTAATCCATACAATTGGAGAGCTTCATATGGTGTGATTAGCATTCTACTTGTGATAATTACGGGAACGAAGACGGTGGAGTAGTTGCAAATGAGGGGAATGGACGCAGCGACAAATGCGGAGCGAAGTGCGCAGGTGCACGAAGAAACGCGGAAGAGGGAAAAGGAGGAAGGAGCAGAAGTAGGAGCAGATGAAGAAGAAGATTAGGTACCTGTTGTGAGTACTTACTTGGCCCCGCGTGCTGCGGGGAGTCTAGGATTTCAACAAATATTTTCATAATGAAAGAGAGAAGGGGGCAGCAGACAAGCCCCTCTACCAGCAAGAAAGGAGAAATATGTTTTTTTAGTGAATTGTGGAGTTTTAAATGAGCGCCATGGTCTTTTTGTTTTTTTCCCGCGGCAATGCAATGCGCTTTATTTTTCCACCTCGCTAGCTTGCTTTTTTTGGCTATTTTTGTAGTTTTGTAGCCAAACTTGGTCTGTTTCCACGGATGAGTCTACTCCTGCAGACGATCATTGCATCCCCTCCACCCCCCCCTTCTCCCAAAATTCGCTGCTGCTGCTCCTCGACAAAAGGCCGTGAGAGAGACGACGTCTTCTGTGGTTCGCTCTTTTGTTCTAACTTGTGAGCAAAGTGCAACATACAAGTAATTGCCCGGATTGAAGAGAGAAGCTAGAAGAGAGGTGGAAGAAGTATTGGAGCGTGCGATCGACAGAACGGGAAGCTTTTCTATTCTCAGTTGCAAGACAGGCCGGCTTGTCGGCACCAAGGTCACTCCCGTCTCCGTGTTCTATACAACAGATCTGCGAAACTTCTTGTAAAACTTCTGCGTTCTTCTTCGATCCATTTTGTCGTCGGTTTTCTGGTGGCACTAGTTGTGCGTCCTACTTTGATCCGCATTCCGTCGTCGGTTTTCTGGAAGCAATTCTGCGGACTCCTTCGATCCGTTCTCTCGTCAGTTTGCCGGAGCAAGTTGTAGCAACCACTGCATTGCTGCGTAGAGCGAAGCTGGGACTCCCAAGCAACTACAGCATTACGTGCGTAGACCAAAGGTCGCAAGCTATTGACAAGACTGTCTCGAGAGCCTTGATGATCGTAAGTTCGTGTGTCTCTATTTGCTCGATCTGGACCTATCCCGCTTTCGCTTGTCAGAGCTCAGCTTTGTGGACTTCGTTCCGCCTTGCTCTCGATCCTTATTCTTTCTTGCGTCACCACAACAACAGGCAGCTGCGACAAATTGAGAAGAAATTCTTGTACTAGGAGTGTGATGCAAGCGCCGCGCCCTATGACTATTTTTCCTTACAGCTTGCCTTTTGCATTCAGCTATGCAAATTCATGTTCAGTACTGTTGCGTTCTGTACTTATCTGCGCAAGTCGGATAACTGCTGCTTCATAAACACTTGATGATCTTGATGATCTTCATTTCTGCAGCATTACAGATTGATTGCCATTACTTCACCAATGCGACTTCTGCACGTGAAGACGACGCCGGACCACCGCTAGCTACTTTTTCTCCAGTGAATCCCAGGACCTCTCTAATCAGCTAGTTCTTGTGATCTCGCTAGCTGCACACACAGTGAAGTCCAGTGCTGCAGCAGTTCTTGACAAGGTACTACTGCTTGACTAGATTATCCTGTCATTTTTGTTGGAACCTTGATCTAAGTCATGCAGCACAGTCAAAATTCCTATGTCCTAAAGACAGTCAGTCCATTACGATGCAGCATCTTGATCGCGTGTCACAGATAGTCATCATTATCAGTGAAGCTTGCTTGTTTTGCTTCTCCAAGTCGCAGAGCTGCTGGCCTTAGAAGAGTTTCAAGAAAGTACTTACAGAGTATGGATAGTACTGAGCCTTGGAACAGAGACTCTTCTGTTACAGTGCAACAACATCTGTCCAAAGAGTCCAAGAAGGTACAAAACCAAAGATAGTAATCAAGTACACTAGAGAGAGTAAGTACTTTTCTGATCCTCTGTCTCCACTTTCAAGCTGCCACTTATGCCTCCTCCATGATGTGTGCACATGCATATTCTTTTGTTTGTTTCTGACTGACTGAGCTCTGTGATTTTATTACACCAGTATATATTATCAATGGAGCTGAACGAATTCTGGTGATACCCATACAAGATTTTCGCCAGCTGCAACTGTCACCAGTGTGCTCGTCCAGAACTCCTGCACTTTGGACCAACTTCTGTCTCCCATACTGCTCCTGCTGGTGGATTTGCCACTGAGGTACAGTGAATCTAATCTCAAAATTGCAGGCATCGGTCTGACCTGTCTCCTCTTCCTTTAGTAGTAGCAGCAGCAAAGATCGGGTCCATTCTAGATACACAAATCAAAATAGTCTGGAAGAAAGAAACAATGATCTGGGCATCTCAATTTAGATTCTGAGCATCCACATTGTATGTGAGGACCTTCTCTTGAGAACTGTCTGTACAGTCATTTGGTACTCCCATGGCATCAAATCTTTGACGAACTTTTCAATCAGTACTGGCTGTGCACTACAGTCTTATGTCTCTGTACATGGATCACAAGCAAAGTGAATAAGAGCCTAAGATCTGAGAATTGATGTGAGCTTTCATTGTGTGATCTTGAGCAGAAACTGTTGTAAGACTGCTTCTTAATGTACAACAATGTGTGGAGTTATAAAGATGTGGAGCTGTTTTCTGCTCTGTATGCAGGGAGTATCTAGAAGACTGGAAGACCAGCTTGAGGTCCACTGCTGGGTGGTGAAGCAGCCAGGGAATTAGAGCACTTGAGTGTGTGAGGGAAGAGGGGCGAGGCTCTTCCAATGTATGCCAACTCCCCCACCAAGTCGTTGCAGAGCCCCCTTTTGAAGATGCTTCCCTCCATCCAGGACAACTTCCCGTCAACACCTGGCAAGGTCATTTTCTACTCTCTGCCCTGTTCTGGTTCGTTTGTTTGCTCAGAGGAAAAGGAGGCCACTGGGAAGCAGAGAAAATTAGATCAATCTGGTTCATGAGATCCGGAGAGACTAGTATGTCTTGTCTGAATCAGCAGATTTGTAATTTTGAAAGCAGGTCAAGATGGAACGAAGCAACTATTTTGGGAGAGTTACATCAAGATGGCATTCAACAGCATCTGCAAGGCTACTTGGGTGCTCTGCCCTTCTTCTTGCCTTTGCACTTGTTGTGTTGTTCCGAGTAAGTTCTTCTTCAGACCTTGGAGATCGTGGTTACTTTAGCCACAGTGATGTACACTGGGCTTTCAAGCCTACCCGTGTGTGGGAGAAGAAGGTGCGCCAGTCCTGCCTCCCAAGAAGAGAGGACAATCCTATGGTGGTCTTGGTGACTGGGGCAGCAGGATTTGTTGGCACTCACGTCTCCCTTGCTTTGAAAAAACGTGGTGATGGTGTTGTGGGCATAGACAATTTCAACAGCTATTATGAGGTTTCTCTCAAGAGAGCACGGCAAGAGCTTCTTGCAAAGCATGGCATTTTTGTGATTGATGCGGACATAAACAATGCATTTCTTCTCAAAACCGTTTTTGAGCTAGTCCAGATCACCCATGTGATGCATCTTGCAGCCCAAGCTGGTGTACGCTATGCGATGGAGAATCCAGGCTCATATGTGCAGAGCAACATTGCTGGTCTGGTGAATATCTTTGAGATATGCAAGGCTGCAAATCCACAGCCAGCCATAGTCTGGGCTTCATCAAGTTCCGTGTATGGGTTGAACACAAAGGTACACTCTCTTTCCCCGTGAAACTAAGTTCTCACCAAGTCGGTACAACACAATAAAGAATATGCAACAAGTTCTTAGCGGAAAGTCATGAAGGAGATGACTCTCAGAACACAATGTACGGTACTGCACATTTCAAATGACTGTCCTTGTCTGAAGAGATTATAAACCCAGCTTGTTTTTTGGAACCTTTTCATAGGTGCCATTCTCAGAGCTGGACCGAACAGATCAACCTGCGAGTCTCTATGCAGCAACAAAGAAGGCAGGAGAGGAGATCGCTCATACATATAACCATATCTACGGTCTTTCCATCACTGGCCTGCGGTTTTTCACTGTTTATGGGCCATGGGGTAGACCTGACATGGCCTACTTTTCCTTCACTCGGGACATCTTGAAGGGAAAGCCCATCAACATATACCAAGGACCCAACAACAAAGATTTGGCTCGTGATTTCACTTACATTGATGACATTGTCAAAGGATGTGTTGCGTCTCTTGATACGGCAGAGAAAAGCACAGGCAGTGGGGGGAAGAAAACAGGCCCTGCACAGCTCCGCATTTTCAACCTTGGTAATACTTCTCCGGTCACTGTGCCTACCTTGGTTGACATTCTTGAGAAGTATCTCAACGTGAAAGCCAAAAGAGAAATTGTGAAAATGCCTCGCAATGGTGATGTCCCCTTCACCCATGCCAACATCTCCGCAGCTCAGACTCAGCTGCAATACAAACCGGAAACAAATCTTGAAACAGGATTGAAGAAGTTTGTGAAATGGTATTTGAGCTACTATGGTGACAACACACCTCGTGAATCACTTGTAGCTTGGCAACCATGATGAATCGAGCTCATCATCTAGTAAGGTACAAACTCTACATCTTACAACTCTTGCATAATAGATTCAAAACCATGTTTGCTCCTTTTGTGATCATCATAGATTCAAAATCCTCTAGCTTCCTTTTCTTGCTATCACAGACTGAAAAAGAAATTGAGATTATTCTTGGGAGGTCATGGTTTCAAGACATTCCTCTCCTCTGTCACTACTGTTTAACCAACCACACTTGTTACATATCATACAACATCCAATACCAAGTTCCAAAAAGAAAGTGTTTGTATAATTTGGCCCCATTCTTTTTGTCTTATCAAAACTGATACAATGATTTCTGAACAATGTTGTAATTCACTACTGTTATTGACTAGAGATTGGAGAATGAACTGGGCTTTTGCCCAATTGGGAAAATTAGCTGTCGACAAGATCACAAGGAGGTTATAGTCTAGGTTCACACCAGTGTTGGCCAGTTCTGCATTTTGGACTAGTGTTCAGTTTTGGGCTTTGGGCCAGTGTTTGGTTAAAGAACTTATTACCTTATGGCATTGAAGATCTCATTCAAAGATTATATAATCAAGGTTCTCAATTTTTTCAAATGGTCAAATAACTGTCCAGAAAATCACCAGTTCTTTTGCCAGTGCTTCTTGAAACGCCCTCTATAATAAGTTCTTTGAGGATTCTGAAATAACTGGAACTTGCAGTTATTGACAAAATTGAATACCCCCACCCAACACTTCAATTTACAAAATCACATGAGTTAAGCAGTCCAAACAAGAATGGGGGCGAGGGGGGGGGGGGAGAGAAAAAGGAGGAGTTCAACTTATTGAAGACTAAACCAAGGGAGAATGAGAAACTAAAAGAGGAAAAAAATGTTGGGGGGGG
>Ga0116227_10008765_pt1 | contig 18806 bp, 16 predicted proteins | sample S1TSphgellanicum_FD_89693 | JGI IMG/M metagenome (GOLD analysis project Ga0116227, IMG submission 89693) | Host-associated microbial communities from peat moss isolated from Minnesota, USA - S1T2_Fb - Sphagnum magellanicum MG | ecosystem: Host-associated > Plants > Peat moss > Unclassified... | reverse complement strand
TTGCGAAGCATGGGGCGGCTACGACTTGGCCTACGACGCGGGTGGTGGATCAGCCGGTGGCGGGGTGTATGACGATTCCAATCGGAGACGCGACCTGTAACGGAACTTTCGTAACGATTAGTTATGGTGCCACGAGAAGTAGCTCAGGCGTCACCGTCGGTCCAGATCCTGCTTTCAATTTACAGTCAGCTATAGACGAAGGTAGGCTGTCGGGGTCAATTGCCGTTACGCTGACAAACGGCGACGGTCAGGACTTCGCGAAAAGTTCCAGAACCGTGACTCTACGCATCCTCAATGCAGCACCCTTTGCCGTAGTAACGGGTACTCGTGATTCCGAATCGCTCGCTGGTAGTACTTCCTCGACTGAAGGCGACAATGCCGGTTACCGGGAGCTTGGTCTCAATGGAAATGAGGCTACCCCAAATCCCGCGGATCCCGTGAACGATAAGGATACGTCGATCGTTGTAACAATGAATTGCTCGAATAGCTCGCTAAATCAGAACGAGGACGACCCCTTCTTAGATAATAATGCCCCGGGTAACGACTCGAAGCCGTGGGGAGCAAGTGGCGGCACGGCCTTTGAAAGCCCGTGCGCTCCCAATTACAATTACAGCCCTGCGGCATCGCCCCCACCTGACGCTCTGCTGCCGACGGATAATGTTTACAACGTCGGATCGTTTCGCAACTCCGCATGGTCGAACGCAGCCTATTCGATCAACAAGTGGCCACGCTGATCACGAACCGTCTGTAAGAATCTCTATGTAGCTGGTTGGCACGCAGTCTGTAGTTCCGTTTTCTGCGCCGTTAGCCGCGGACACCGCAATACCAATCTTTGGAACAGCTGACCCATCGGCCACGCCTAAAGAGCCCAAGAAGAATTGCACACTGATCGTAGCACCGGCAACGGACGTTTGGGCTTCGGCCGCTGGATTTGAAGAACCAACATATATCGGCCCTGATGGTCCAATAATCGTATAGTTACCGTCGCTCAGACGATTTGGATCATTTCCCTGATCCGTCTTGTATTCAAATGGAAGCGAACCTGGGTTACCGGAGCAAGATTCATATGTCCCCGTATTCGGATTCCCATCCGTATCCAACCCAATTGAAATCCCCAACTGATTGAGCCCCGACAACGGCTGACCCGGTAACGGCAGCGCGTTTGCGACGTCTTGCGAGAACGTCACGTCGACGCGGAGCGTGTCGTAGAGGTTGCCGCCGCCGGATTCGAATTGACCGGTGAGCGTCGTCTTGACGCCGATAATGTCCCACGCCGTACCGCCGCCGGCGGCGACCGCAACGTTTGCCGGGAACGTGCGCGTGACGACGACGGGTGGAGGTGGCGTCGGCGTCGAGGTGCCTCCGCCGCCTCCGCCGCTGCAGTCCGCACACGCGAGCACGGCCGCGAGACTGGTGGCGGCAGAGACCCCGCGGCGGAAACACGACATGATAGGCTCCTAAGCGCAGCTATCCTGAAAGCCCGAGTGCCCCTATCGTAGATTCCCGGACAGCTTGGGCCCTGCCGCCACTTCGCGTCACGCGCGCGGCGACGCGGCTTCGCGCCGGCCCGTTCCCAACATCGAAGCAGGTTCGCGACCCGGCGGCGAGCGAAAACCTCGCGAACCCCGACGCTGACCCGGACGAGCCGCCCCCGGAAAGGCGTTTCGATCACTATGCAATTTGTCAATATCGCGATCGTGCTGGTGGCTATCTACATCGCGCTGGCGCTTGCGTGTTCGTGGCTTCAGGAGCAATTTGCCGCGTTCGCGCAGCTTCGCTCGAAAACGCTTAAGAAGGGCATCAGCTCGCTCGTCTCCGAGGAGACCACGGTCGTGAACGCGCTCGTGAGTCATCCCCTGCTAACGGCGGGATCGAGCGAAAACCATTTCCATCAGTTTCCTTCATATCTCGACAAACGGAACTTCTCACTCGCGTATTGGCAGACGATCGCGAGCGTGGCCTCCGCGGGGAAGCCGATCGTCGCCGAGGTGACATCGGGAGCCGCGATCACGAATTTGATCGCGACCGTGAACGAATGGACGCCCGCGACCCCGCGACTCGCCGACGTGAAGCGTTCCGCCGTCGCGCTGCTGACGTCGGCCCAAGGCGACTACGAAAAACTGCTGGCCGCGACCGACGATTGGTTCGATTCGCAGATGGATCGCGTCACCGGCTGGTACAAGCGCAACACGCAATTCGTGATGCTCGCAATCGCCTTCGCGCTCGCGTTCGGCAGCGGCTTCGACAGCATCGGTATCGCGCGCCAACTCTTCGCCCAACCCGAAATCGCAAGCGCGATGTCGGAATCGGTGGCAGCGGTCGTGCACCAGCAGCCAAGTCCCGCGCCCACGGATGCAGAGGCGGTCAACAAAAATCTCCGAGAAGTCGCGAACGTGCTCTTGCAGTCCCAGCAACTTCAAACATTACAGCTCTTTTGGTGGTCTCCGGTTCCGAACAACCCACAACTGCCGTCGCCGATTCAAAGTGCGAACGCAGGCGAGAAGGTCGCGGGCCTGCTGCTCACCGCGATCGCGATATCGCTCGGAGCGCCCTTCTGGTTCGACATCCTCAAAGGTCTCGTGAACGTACGGATGGCGGGCGCGAAACCCCAGGACGACCCAAGCTCGACGGCAAGCACGACGGCGCCACCGGCTCCGGTCGCAAGTGCCGGCAGCAACGGCGCACAGGCGGCCGTTACCGGCCGTTCCGGAGGCGGCTGACCTTCGCCGAGACGCGGCCGCTCTTCTAGCGTATTCCCCGTGCCGCGAGCGCGCTCAGCACGGCATCGTCGTCTCGAGCGAGGCGGTTTTCGGACGCGACGACGTCGCCGAGGGTCAGCAACACCGCGGTGGCCGTGAAGTAGAAATTTGGCCGCGTCTCTGTCGGCGCTGACGTGAAATGTGAATAGAGCGACGCGTTCAAGCTGCGAAGCTGCGCGAGTTCCGCGTAACGGGTCTGAAGCGTTGCGCGTAGCGAGTACGGCAGGTCGTCAAGGGCGTTCGAGCTGCGCGCCAGGTCCCAAGCCGTGGTCGAGCCATCGAACGGGTGAACTCCCTTTGGGGCGACGCGTTGGAACGTGCGCACGAAGACGTCGTAATCGAGTTGCTCTCCGTGCGTTTGGCCGATCGTCGCATCGAATGCGGCACGGATGGTCTCGTGCAACGCGCTCACATCCCGTAGGGCGTCGTGATCCAGCAGCACTTCTTGGCGAATCTGAGTAAGGGCCGCGCGCGTCCGCTCGTCGGCCTGATGCTTTTCGACGAGTTGCCCGACGATGGTTGCAAGGATGATCGCAATGACGATTGAGACGATCTCGAGCGCAAGGTCCGAAGGATCGATCCGTAGCCTCGAACGCGGGGGCTCACGATCAGCCACAAGGTTGCTTCCGTGGGGGGCGCGAGGTCTCCGGCGGGCGCCCTTCGACAGGCTCAGGGTGACACGGGAGTAGCTGTTCTATCTCCTCCATATACTATCGTGCTGAAGTTTCTCGGCAGCCCGCTCCATCGTACAGGAACAGCTCGTCGTTGTTCGATGAGGCGATCGCGTGTCGCGTGCGGCCGTAGGTGGGATCGTAGGCGGGCCGGCGTTTTGCGGCGACCACGAAGATGCGCGCGGCGCTGCAGATGGTGCGGCGGGGATCGGTCGATGTGCCCGTCGGCGGGACGCCCGGGCCGTTGAGGATCGCGATGCCCGGGCGCGTGTAGAACATCAGGCCGTTTCCGCCGGAGACGCTCTGGATCGCGACGACGTCGCCCGCGCGCCGCTCGCGATCGATCACGCGGGCGAGTACGGGAATCGGTTTGAAGCGATCGACGATCGGTTCTCCGACCACCGCGATGATGAGCAGCACGGTCACGCTGGCCGCCGCGAGCGCGAACGGCGCGGCCCACGCGAGCCGCCGCGTCCACAAGAGCGAGAAGCACGCAACCGATCCCGCCAGGATCGCGGCGCCGAGTTCGATTAGGCCCGTGCGCACCTGCGCGAGTTCCGCGCTGAGTTTGTTGTCGCGCGAGAACACCGCGAGCGCCACGCCCACGAGAACGATGAGGACCGGTACGACCGCCGTCCACCAGAGCGCCGCGCGCCGGTCGCGCCGATCCGCCACGCGATCGAACCAGAGCGCCACGACGATCGCGAGCGCCGGCATTTCGAGCGCGATGTAGTTCGGCAACTTTGTGTTCGCCAAACTAAAAAAAACGAACGGCACGACGCCCCAGACCAGCGCGAGCCGCGCAAAACTTCCGTCGGTATCGGCGCGCGCGTCGCGCCACGCTTCGATCGAAGCCGGCACGAGAAACGCGAACCACGGAAAGAACCCGAGGATCACGACCGGCACGTAATACCAGATCGGCCCCGACTGATTTTCGATCGTCCCGAGATACCGTCCAACGGTGTAGTGTCCGACCAGTTCCGCGAACGCGCCCGCGCCCGCCGCCAACCCGAGTGCGATCGCCCACGGCGCGACGAACGCGGCGAAGACCGCGACGCCGCCCACCCAATCGAGCGGCGCGGGGAAGCGAATGCGCCGGCCCGCGAACCGGTCCCAGAGCGCCCACGGCACGATCACGAGCAGCACGACGGCCGGCGCCACGAGTCCCTTCGCGAGCGTGCCGAGCGCGATCGCGATCCAGCCCCCGTACCACCAGCGCCGTCCGCCCGTCGAGAGCGCCCCAAACCACGACAGAATCGCGACCGCGACCGCGAGATCGAGCAGCGCGTCCATGATCGCGAGCCGCCCCACGACGGCCTGCATGAGCGCGGTCGAGAGCACGGTGGCCGAGAGGATCGCGGCGCGCGGCGACGCCAGCCGTGCCACCACGTAGCCCACGGCCGCCGCCATCGCCACCGTCGCGAGCGCTGAGGGCAGCCGCAGCGCGAATTCCGTGGTGCCGAACGCTTTTGCGAAGGTGGCGGCGATCCAAAAATAGAGCGGCGGCTGCACGAACCACGGCGCGCCGTTGAGGTGCATGACGATCCAGCTGTGCGAGAGCAGAATCTCACGCGCAACCTCGCCGTACGCCGTCTCGCTGTTGTCCCAAAGCGTCCCCGCGCCGAGTCCTGGTAACGTCGCGAGGGCCGCCACGAGCGCTCCGACGAGCGCAGCGCGCCACGAGGCCGAAATCACGGTCAGGGAGGTTGCCTCCGACGGCGAACGTGCCCTTCGTGTATCCGATCGCTCTGGATTTGCGCGGCAAGCTCGCCGTGGTCGTCGGCGCGGGCAACGTCGCGGCCCGCAAGACCCGCGGCCTGCTCGCCGCGGGCGCGCGGGTTCGCGTGGTCGCGCTCGCCGCCGCCGAAGAGATCGCCGAAGCGGCAGCGGCGGGCACGCTGGACCTGCACCTGCGGGCGTTCGCACCGGCCGATCTCGACGGCGCGACCCTCGTCTACGCCGCGACTCCCGACGCGGACGCGAACGCCGCCGTGGTCGCTGCGGCCCGCGCGCGCAACGTCCTGGTCGACGACACGACCGGCGTCGCCCCGAGCGACTTCTCGACGCCGATGGTGCACCGCGCGGGCTCCCTCACCTTCGCGGTCGACACGGGCGGCAGTTCGCCCTCGTTCGCGCGGCGGCTCCTGGAAGAATTACAGAAGACCTACGGGCCGCAGTACGCACGGGCTGCGGAAACCCTTGCCCGCGCGCGCGACTATGCCAAAGCCGTCGTGCCGCCGGAGTATCGCGGCCCCGTGATGCGCTCCCTCGCGGCCCGGGAAATCGACGTTCTCGCGGCGATGAATCCGAGCACCGTGGAAAACGAAGTCGAAGAAGCCTATACCGAGCTCGTGAAACCGCCGGGCGTCCCGCCGGCCGAACCGTTCCGGCAACTCACCGTCGCCACCCGCGCGAGCCTCCTCGCGATGTGGCAAACGCGCCACGTCATGGCCGCCTTCGCGCGCCACGGGCTCATCTCGACCGTCCTGCAGATTTCCACCAAGGGCGACGAAATCCAAGATCGTTCGCTCGCGGCCCTCGGCACGGACAGCATCTTCGTGAAGGAACTCGAACTCGCGCTGCGTGAGGGGCGCGCCGACTACGCGGTCCACTCGTGCAAAGATCTCCCGAGCTCGCTCCCGGACGACATGCAGCTCGCCGCGATCGGGCCGCGCGCCGATCCGCGCGATGCCTTTTGCTCGGAGCGCTACGCCTCGATCGACGATCTGCCGGAGGGCGCGCTCGTCGGTACGTCGAGCCCGCGCCGCCGCGCGCAACTCCAGGCCCTCCGTCCCGACCTGCGCTTCGAAACGATCCGCGGCAACGTCGATACGCGGCTGCGCAAACTTCGCGAGGGCGGTTACGACGCGATCCTGCTCGCCACGGCGGGCCTGCAGCGCCTGGGCCTCGGCGCGACGTTCACGGTTCCGATCGACCCGGACGTGCTGATCCCGGCCGTCGGCCAAGGGGCGCTTGCGATCGAAACGCGCGCGAACGATCCGGAACTCGCGGCCCGCATCGCCGCGCTCTTCTCCGACCCCGAAACCGAACTCGCGGTGCGCGCCGAGCGCGCGTTCTTGCGGACCCTGCGTGGCGGTTGCCAGGCGCCGGTCGGAGCACACGCGGTGGTCCGTAACAACGAATTGCGCTTACATGCCGCGATCGCGGCTGTCGACGGCTCGCAGATCGTGCGCGGCGACGCGACGATCCCGGCCGGCGATTTCGGTTCCGCCGAGGCGCTCGGTGAATCGCTCGCGCGCCGCCTGCTGGCCGAAGGCGGCGAAGCGATCCTCGCGCAGACCGGTTCGCCGGGGCCGCTCGCGGGGCGGCTCTTCCTGTTGCCGCGCACGCAAGACCGTCCGAGTTCGATCGCGCCCGCATTACGGGGCGCGGGCGCCGAGGTCGTCGAGGCCGCGGATAGCGAGGCGGCGACCCAGGCGCTCGGCGGCCGGACGCCGCAAGCGCTGCTCTTTCCGTCGAGCGGTTCCGTGCGCGCGGTCGATGCGTTTCTCGCGCGGCTGCGCGAGCGCGGCGTCAAACCGGTCGTGGCCGCGATGGGCGACGCGTCGTCGGCAGCCGCGCGCGACGCGGGCTTTCCGCCCGACGTCGTCGCCTCGGAAGCCACGGTCGGCGCGTTCGTGCACGGCCTCACGCATTACCTCATCGATCAAGACGTACGCAACAACGGGAGCGATCACGCATGAGCATCACCGAACTCCTCCGGCCCGCGACCACGGTCGACCTCACGAAACGCCCGCGCCGCCTGCGTTCGAGCGCGGCGATGCGCGAACTCGTCCGTGAAAAAGACGTCCGCATCGCAAGCCTCGTGCAACCGCTCTTCATCGCGGACGACGGCCAACCACGAGGCGAAATTTCGAGTATGCCGGGCGTGTTTCGCTATTCGGTCGAGAGCGCGGCGCGCGAATGCGCCGAACTGGCGGCGCTCGGCATCAAGGCGGTGTTGCTCTTCGGTATTCCCGATTTCAAGGACGCCGTCGCGAGCTCGGCCCACGATCCCGCCGGCGTCGTGCAGCGCGCCATCCGCGCGATCAAACGCGACGTCCCCGAGATGCTCGTGATCGCGGACCTGTGCAACTGCGAGTACACGGACCACGGTCACTGCGGCATCCTCGACGAGGACGGCGACGTGGATAACGACGCGACGCTCGAACTCCTCGGAAAGACGGCGCTCTCGTATGCGGAAGCGGGCGTCGACGTGATCGCGCCCTCCGACATGATGGACGGCCGCGTCGGCTATCTGCGCGCGGTGCTCGACGGTTCGAGCTTCTCATCGCTGCCGATCATGTCGTACGCGGTCAAATTCGCGTCGGCATTTTACGGACCGTTTCGCGAGGCCGCGGATTCCACGCCGCAATTCGGCGATCGCCGCACCTATCAAATGGATCCGCCGAACGCGCGCGAGGCGCTGCGCGAAGCGCTGCTCGATCTCGACGAGGGCGCGGATTTCCTGATCGTCAAACCGGCGCTCGCGTACATGGATCTCATCCGCGCGGTGCGCGAGATCTCCGACGTGCCCGTCGCGTGTTACAACGTCAGCGGCGAATACGCGATGGTGAAAGCTGCCGCGCAAAACGGCTGGATCGACGAGAACCGCACGGTCGACGAGATCCTCGCAAGCTTCGTGCGCGCCGGCGCCGACATCATCATCACGTATTTCGCGAAGTCGTACGCCGAGCGGCACGGCGCGAAGACGCGACGTTAACGCTCGGGCGCGCGTGCCGTTTGGAATCGTCATCCTCGCGGGCGGCCGCGCGACGCGCTTTCCCGGAAAATTGACGGCCGATGCGGGCGCCATGCCGCTGGTCGCGCGCGTGCTGCACAACCTGCGCGCCGCCTCGGGCGAAATCGTCGTCGCGAGCAGCCGCGAGCTCGCAGCCGCGATGCGGTGCGTGGTCGACGTTCCCGTCGTCGAGGATGCCGAAGCCGCCCGCGGTCCCGTCGGCGGCCTGCTCGCGGCTTTCGCGACGATGCGCGCATCGCCGATCTTCGCGGCGGCGGGCGACGCGCCGTTCCTCGACGCGGCGTTCGCGAATCGCCTCTACGCGCGCTGGCGCGACGGCGACGAAGCCCTCGTGCCCATTCACACTACCGAAGCGGGGTTGCCGCAGAGCGAGCCGCTCGCCGCATTCTACGATCGCGCCGCCTTTCTGCGCGAGGCGCCGGCCGTGCTGCGCGACGGCCGCGGCGCCGTGCGGCTCGTCGTCGAAGCCTTACACGCGCGTTACGTCCCGGTGAACGATGCGCCGCGCGTCTTCACGAACGTCAACACTCCCGAAGACTACGCCGCCGTGCGCGCGCACTTCGCAACCCAAGGAGAATCTGCATGAATCGCGACCGGAGCCGCGCCGCTTTCGAACGGGCCAAGAGCGTGATCCCGGGCGGCGTCAATTCGCCCGTCCGGGCGTTCAAGGGGGTCGGCGGCTCGCCGGTCTTCGTGCGCGAGGCCGCCGGCTGCCGTTTCACGGACCTCGACGGGAACGCATACATCGACTACGTGATGTCGTGGGGCCCGCTGATCCTCGGCCACGCGGTGCCCTCGGTCCTCGAAGCGATCGGCCGGGCCGCGGCGCGCGGCACGTCGTACGGCGCGCCGACGGAAGCCGAGAGCGAGCTTGCAGAACTGGTGATCGCCATGGTGCCGTCGGTCGAGAAGGTTCGCTTCTGTTCGAGCGGGACCGAGGCCACGATGAGCGCCCTGCGCCTCGCGCGCGGGTTCACCGGCCGCGACAAGGTCGTGAAATTCGCCGGCTGCTACCACGGTCACGCCGACTCGTTTCTGATTTCCGCGGGCAGCGGCGCACTCACGATGGGCACCCCCGACTCGCCGGGCATCACGCACGGCACGGCCGCCGACACGATCGTCCTGCCGTATAACGACCCGGACGCCCTGCGCGCGGCTTTCGAAGCGGAGCCCGCCACGATCGCCTGCGTGATCGTCGAGCCGTACGTCGGCAACATGGGCCTCGTGCTTCCCAAGCCCGGCTACCTCGCGACGCTGCGCGAGCTCTGCACGCGGTACGGCGCACTCTTGATTTTCGACGAGGTGATGACGGGGTTTCGGGTGGCACCCGGCGGCGTTCAGGAGCGGGAGCACGTGCTTCCCGACCTTACCACCCTCGGCAAGGTGATCGGCGGCGGCCTGCCGGTCGGCGCGTTCGGCGGCCGGGCCGAGATCATGAACCGGCTCTCGCCGCTCGGCGCCGTGTATCAGGCGGGCACCCTCTCCGGGAATCCGCTCGCAATGGCGGCCGGCGCCGCCACGCTGCGGGCGCTGCGCGAGCCCGGCGTCTACGCGCGGCTCGACGCCGCGGGCGCCCGGTTCATCGAGGGCATGGACGACGTCTTTGCCCGGCACGGAATCCCGCATCAGACGGGCCAGCGGGGCTCGATGGTCGGCTTTTTCTTCACGCAGGAGCCCGTCACGGACCTCGCGAGCGCCAAGACCGCCGATACGGCCTTCTACGCGGAGTTCTTCCACGCGATGCTCGACCGGGGCGTGTATCTGGCTCCCTCGCAGTTCGAGGCGGGGTTCCTGAGCCTCGCCCACGACGAGGCGGCCATCGATGAGACGATCCGTGCCGCGGACGACGCCGTCGTTTCCCTCCTGGCCCGTGCGTAGAGACGGTATCCATATACACGTGGTCCAACGAACGGGTAGAATGGCCAAGATGACCCTGATCCGAGCGTGAGCGAGACGTGATTTCGAGAAAAGTTGGTGACGGAGCGCACGTCACGGCCGGCAAAAGTATGGCAACTTACGAGGCAGTAGCCCGGAAGGAGCCTCTATGCCGTTAGTTTGCCTCGGCCTTTCCCATCACACGGCGCCGGTCGACGTGCGCGAACGGCACGCGTTCCCCGTGTCGCGGATGGGCGAGTCGCTCGTGGCGCTGCGGGACTACCAGATGGTGCGGGAAGCGGTCATGCTCTCCACCTGCGGCCGGCTCGAGATTTACGCGGAACTGGAAGACTACGAAACGGGCGTCGAGCAACTCAAGAGCTTTCTGAAGAATTTCCGCCACGGCGACGTGCAGCACGATATGTCGTCGTACATGTACACGCTGCTCGGCTCGCAGGCTACCGACCACCTTTTCCGCGTCGTGACCGGGCTCGATTCGATGCTGATCGGCGAGGCCGAGATCCTCGGCCAAGTCAAAGACGCGTACATTCAGGCGCAGAAAGCCCGTTCGCTCGGCAAGACGCTGCACGCGCTCTTTCGCGAGGCCCTCAACGCCGGCAAGGAATCGCGTTCGCACACGGGGATCGGCGGCGATTCCGTCAGCATCGCAACCGCCGCGATCGATCTTGCGAAACAGCGTCTGGGCACGCTGACCGGCAAAACGGTCCTCGTCGTCGGCGCCGGTAAGATGGGCGCGACCGCGGCCAAGCGCTTGAAGATCGAGGGCTGCTCCGAATTACTCGTTGCCAATCGCTCGCAAGCGCGAGCTCGGGAGATCGTCGAGCAAATCGGCACGGGAACGGCCGTCGAGCTGCCCGGCCTCGTCGAAGCGCTTAAACGCGTCGACATCGTGGTCACGTCGACCGGTGCGTCGCATTTCGTGCTGACGCCGGGCAACGTCGCGGAGGCGATGCTCGCCCGGCCGGACCGTCCGCTCTTCATCATCGACATCGCGGTGCCGCGCGATGCGGATCCCGACGTCGCGCGCATCCCGAACGTCCACGTTGCGGACATCGACAAGCTCAAGGACATGATCGACGGCACGCTCGAGAAGCGCCGCGAATCGATTCCGCTGGTCGAAGAGATCATCGCGGAACACGCGGAACGGTTCGCGCGCTGGTATCAATCGCGGATCGCGATTCCGGTCGTCAGTTCGCTCGTGCAGAAAGCGGAATCGATTCGCGAAGGCGAGATCGAACGGCTCTTCGGACGTTGCACGGAACTGACCGAACGCGAGCGCATGCTCATCACGGGCGCGTCGCTCACGATCATTTCGAAGCTGCTGCACAGCGTCGTCACGAAGTTGCGGGATCGCGCGACGTCGAACCACGCCGAAGCGCTGACGCTCGCGATGCAACTCGACGAACTCTTCGACCTGCGCGTGCGCACGGAAGAACGCGCGTCGCATCACCGGCCGTCGCGGACGCCGGCCGCGGCGCTCGAAGCCGAACTCTCGGAATAATGCCGCTCGGGAAAGTGTGGCTGGTGGGCGCGGGACCCGGCGACCCCGGTCTGCTCACGCTCAAAGGCGCGCGCGCGATCGCGGAATGCGACGTCCTCGTATACGATTACCTCGCATCGAACGCGATCGTCGGCATGGCACCGCCCGACTGCGAAAAGATTTACGTCGGCAAGAAGGCGGGCGCGCACACGCTCACGCAGGACGAAATCACCGCGCTGATCGTCAAGCTCGGGCTCGAGGGTAAACGCGTCGTCCGGCTCAAGGGCGGCGACGTATTCGTCTTCGCGCGCGGCGGCGAAGAGGCGGCGGAATTGCGCGCGGCGGGCGTACCGTTCGAGATCGTTCCGGGCATCACGTCTGCGATCGCTGCGCCCGCGTACGCGGGGATTCCGATCACCCATCGCGATCACAACACGTCCTTCACGATCGCGACGGGACACGAGGATCCGACCAAGGGCTACTCGTCACTGGATTACGCGAAGCTCGCGAACCCGCAGCAAACGCTCGTGTTCTTGATGGCGATGGGCAGCCTCGCCGGGATCGTCGCAAAGCTTCGCGAGCATGGCATGCCGGGCGACTTGCCCGTGGGCATCGTGCGCGAGGGCACGAAGCCCACCCAAGAGACGCTGGTCGGGACGCTGGACACGATCGTGGCCGACGTGGAACGCGTGCAATTCAAGGCGCCCGCGATCGTCGTGATCGGCAACGTGGTGAACGAACGCGAAACGATCCGCTGGTTCGACAACAATCCGCTCTTCGGCAAACGGGTGCTCGTCACGCGCGCCCGCGAGAGCGCGGACGAATTCGCGAACAAACTGTGGGAACGCGGCGCGGAGCCCGTCATCGCGCCCACGATCGCGATCGGTCCGCCGGACGATCCGGGTCCGGCGCGTGCGGCGATCGCGAATCTCGAAACCTACGCGTGGGTCGTCTTCACGAGTCAGAACGGCGTCGATGCGTGCTTCGACGCGCTCCGCGCGGAAGGCGGCGACGCGCGGCGATTCGGCCACGCGAAGGTCGCAGCGATCGGTTCGAAGACCGCGGCGCGCCTGATGGCGCACGGGGTCCGCGCCGAGTTCGTTCCCGCGGACTTCGTCGCCGAACGCGTCGCGGAAGGGTTGCTCGAACGCACCGAAACGGGCGAACGGATCCTCGTGTACGGCGCGCAAGAGATGCGCGACGTGCTCGCGCGAACGCTCGGAGAGGCGCACCGGCACGTGGACGCGGTCGCGGCCTACAAGACCTCGCACGTCGTCGATCCCAATCTCGCGTCGCTCGCGGAATCGACCGACGTTTGGACGTTTACGAGTGCGAGCACCGTCACGTCATTCGTGGAAAACGTTCCCGGCGCGGGTGACCTCGCGCAAACGAAGATCGTTGCCTGCATCGGGCCGGTCACGGCGAACGCGGCGCTCGAGCACGGAATTTCGGTCGACGTCGTCGCCGACGAGTTCACGGTCGACGGGCTGATCCTCGCACTCGAAGGGGCGCACGCGATCCGTTAACGGCGCTCCTCACTCGAGGACGGCGTGCTCCCGCGCGAGCGACAGCCAGCCGCGCAGCACGCCCCAATTGATGCGCCGCGCGAGCGTGAAGATCGTCGCGTCCGCGGCGGTGCCGGCGGGTAACGCCGGGAAGCCGTTGTCGCGCCGGTCGGCCTCGGCGATCAGACGCGCCGAGGTGCGTTTGATCGGGCTGCACACGCCGGCGTCGCCGACGTAGACGATGCCCAGGCGAATCGCGCAGCGGACGGTCGCGCGCAGCATCGCGCGCGAAAACGCGCGGTCGGGATACGATTCGATGTCGCCCGCTCCGAGCACGCTTGCGCCGAGCAGCGTTTCGTCGTAGCGCGCGTCGGTCATCAGCGAGGACTCGAGTTGCAACGAACGAGCGGCACCCGGGGGGAGCGGGGGAAGTGTATAGGGCGTGAGTGACACGTTAACCCAATCGGTGTCGCTTCCGGCGCCCATGAGTGCTATGGAATGCTTACACGGCAGGTGTGTCACGTGACGCTCGGCGACCGAGCGGCGCCGTCGCGAATCGTGCGCTATGGTGTTGGCTCGCCCCACGTCGCAGGCGCGTGCCGTGGTGCGGGCAAAGAGGCGTTGCGATGCGACGTCTTTCGAGCATCGTGTTCTTCGTCGCGCTGTGCGTCGCCGGGTTTTACGCGCCTCCGGCGCTCGCGCGCCGCCACCCGGCTCCGTCACCGTCGCCCACGACGCCGGCGCCGACGCCCGTGCCGACGCCGACGCCGCTCTCGGAAACGCAGCGGTTGGCGCGGTTGCACGAGCGGTTGCAGGCCATCGCGGACGGCGCGCCTGGAAAGCTCGGCATCGCAATCGTCGACCCCTATCGCGATACGCGTTTCTCCGTCAACGGCGGCCGGATGTATCCGCTCGCAAGCGTCTTCAAACTTGCCGTGGCGGTCGCGGCGTTCCGGCTCGCCGACGACCACAAGCTCGATCTCGACGACCGGGCCCTGATCACGGCGGCGGACCTGCGCCGCGGTTATAGTCCGATCGCGGACGCCCATCCGCGCGGCAACGTCACCTACGCGTACTGGCAGCTCGTTCGCGCGATGCTCGTGGACAGCGACAATACGGCGTGCGACCTTCTGCTGCACGTCGTCGGCGATACGCCGGCCGTCCAACGCATGCTCGATCGCCTCGCGTTGCACGGCTTTGCAATACGCAAGACCGAAGCCGACATGCGGGCCGACGAGCGCGCGCACCGTACGTTCGCGCGCGGCGGTGACAACGGCGGGACGCCCGAAGCCGTCGCCGCATTGCTCGCGGCGCTCGCGGCGCAACGCGTCGCGCTGCTCGACTCGACGAATGAGCTGCTCGTCGATCTGGCAGCGGTAAGAACGGGCGAGGGACGCTTGCGCGCGGGCCTTCCGCCGGGCGTCGAACTCGCGCACAAAACCGGAACGGGCGGTACGTTCGGCGGCGTCACCGATGCGACCAACGACGCGGGCATCATCACGTTACCGGACGGGCGCCACATCATCGTGGTCGCGCTGCTCGGTGCGTCGCGTGCGGACGCCGGGACGCGCGATGCGACCCTCGCGGCGGTCGCGCACGCCGTCTACGACGCCTACGGGCCGTGAACGCCCACGGCGGAGCTCCGCTCGACTACGCGATCGGCGCCGCGGCCGCCGGCGCGATCGGCGTTGCGGCGTATCGCGCGCACGCGCTCGACCGCGGCGGGGCGCTTGCGGCCGTTGCGATCGGGGCGGCAACCTACGGCGCGCTCGGATTGCCGGGCACGTCCGTGCTGCTCGCGTTCTTCGTGTCGTCCGTCGCGCTCTCGCGTGCCGGCCGAGCGCGCAAACGCGCGACGCTCGTCGATGTCGACAAGACGGGCGCGCGCGACGCGGCGCAAGTATTTGCAAACGGCGGCGTGGCCGCGCTCTGCGCGCTCGGCGCCGTTTTCGTCGACGCGCGTATCGCGGTGGCGTTTGCCGGTGCGTTCGCAGCGGCGGCGGCCGACACGTGGGCCACGGAAGTCGGCACGCTCGTGCGACAAGCGCCCCGCTCGATCCTCACGTTTAAACCGGTCGCCACGGGGCTCTCGGGAGGCGTCACGCTCGCGGGGACCGCTGCGGAACTCGCGGGGGCGCTGCTCGTCGCGGGCGTCGCGGCGGCCGCAGTCGGCGCAACGGCGTTCGTTCCGGTATTCGCAGGCGGCGTCGCGGGCGCGGTCCTCGATTCGGTGCTCGGCGCGTCGGTGCAATCGCTGCGCTGGTGTCCGGCGTGCGAGCGCGCGACCGAACGCGAGCCGCACGTCTGCGGCACGGCCACCCAGCGGCTACGCGGCTTCACCTGGTGCGGAAACGACGTCGTCAATCTCGCCGCGACGGCGTGCGGCGCAGCAGTCGCGTGGCTACTAGCCTAACGGCAGCGCCGCCTTTGTCACCTTGAGCTTGTCGAAGGGCGCCCGGCAGCGACCACATTCACAGCGCTTCGTTAACGCGCCCTTCGACAAGCTCAGGGTGACGTGATCGTAAGAGCGCGCGGCGGATGCGGCGCTAGCCGACTTTTGCTTTGGCGCCGTACTTCTTTTCGAGGTACGGGATGATGTCGTCGTCGTCGTCGAGCGTCGTATCGCCGTCGACCATCACGGGGATACCGGTCTGGCCGGACACGGCTTTGACCTCGTGCCGTTCTGCGTGCGAACGCGGGACGTTGACGTTTTTGTAATCGAGCAAGAGGTCGGTCAATTTGGAGCGTACGCGCGCGCAGTACGGACACCATTCGGCTTGGTAGAGGACGATATCGGTCGCTTGGCCCATGCTGACTAATACCGCCTTCGTCAGCCTTCCGTTGCAGGCCAAAGCCCGATCGAGGAACCGACCCACGCGCGATCGCGATTGTAATCGACGCCGATCATGTCACCGCGCGAGAGCCGGCAGAGATTGGTTGCGGGCAGCAGCTCGCTCGCATCGTCCGGACGCAGCAGCATTACGCGGACCTCGACCTTGACGCCGCCGCCCCCGTCCGGCGCTTCCAGAGCGGGCGCATACTCGATCTTCTCCTGCAGACACCAGCCGCTGCGCTGCGAGACGGGAATGGCGCGCAAGTCGTCTTCCGTCGGATGCACGTTCACGCCGCTGCCGGCGAACGAAAACAGCGGTTTGAGCACGTAGCGGCGGCTCAGATCGTCCGGCACGCCGTCGACTTCGGAAAGCAAGCGCGTTCGCGGGGACGCCGGATGGTCGAGCGCGGGCAGCGACGCCTTCGACCACGCCCAGAACCAGCGCGGATGCGGCGCCCAGGTGACGTCGAGGCCGTCTTGCAGATCGAAGGGGAGCACGCTCGCGCCGCCGCGCGCGAGTTCGTCGCCGACGATGCGGTTGTAAATCCGCGCCACGCGGCGTTCGCGCCCCGCGGCGTCGCGCCGATAGAGGCGCCGGCCGCGCACGTACGTTTCGCGCGGATCGCACGCGGCGACGCCGAACAGCCGCTCCGTCGCGGCGAAATCGCAGGCGGTTTTCTGCGACGGCGGATCGATATCGAACAGCACGGTTTCGGCGGGATCCGCATCGCCGACGATCGTGCGCTGCGCGAGCGCGAGAAACGACGCCCGGTCGAGATCGCCGAACCACGGCACGAGCGCAGCGTCGATTTCCGGAACGTCGCCGAGTTCGCGCAGCCACGCATCGCTCTGCAGCACTTCGAAGGCGAGCAGCGACGGAAAGCCTTGCAGCTCCACCAGTCGCGGTTCGAGCGAACCGTCGGCCGCACGGGCGATCGCAAAATCGACGACCGCGAATTGCGGCAGCGCGCTCGCGTCGTGCCCCGCGAAGGCCGCCGGCACGGCGCGCGCCAACTCCGGCCGCACCTCCGGTCGCGCGAGTTGGGCGACGATCTCGCGGGCCGCGGTCGCGCAACGCGTCGCGAGTTCGCGCGAGAAGAACGCGGGCGTCTCCGCGATGCGAAAGCCCGGCTCGCACCCGAGCGACGCACGCAGCGCCGCCGTGTAGCGTTCGTAGCGCGCATTCGTAAACGCCGCGTTGAACGCGCTACGCAGGCTCGTTTGCACGCAGACCTCGGTTCAGGCGGCCCGCACCAGTCGCGACATCCGGTCGCGCACGAGATCCGAGAAAACGGCACGCCCGACGCGCAGCCGTTCTTCGCGACGATCGTCGCGCAACGTCGGCAAGATCGCGCTGCGCTGCGCGTGCACGTCGGCGGTCATCGTACCGTTCGCGAGCAGGTTCGCGAGCAGCGCGGCGACTCGCTCGGGCGCCCCGATCTCCGGGTGGCTGTTCACGCCGAAGAGCCGGGGCGTGCCGTCGGGGTCGCGCGCGAGTTCGAGCATCGTGAGTGCGTCGCCCGGGCCGTCGCCGCTGGGGGCCGTTTCGAAGGCGATCGGCGTTACGTTCGCGGGAAGCGTGGCGACCGGTAAGAGATCGTAGTACCGCGAGTCGAGCACGGGTACGACACCCGGGTGCGTGCCCGCTCCCGCGAGCCGGCCGAACCACGGATGCACGAGCGCTTCGGGCGTCAGCACGTTGGAACCGACGCCGCTCATCGCGCCGCCCTTTTCCGGTCCGCGCAGCGCCGGCTCGGCGGCGCCCGACCAGCGGCAGAGCAGCCCGAACGTGTGGCAGACGCCGTAGAGCGCGGCCTGCGGGTCGGCGGCGACCGCGTCGAAGAGCGACCAGAGCGGGCCTTCCCAAGCCGGATTTTCGGTAATTTGGAGTGCGCCGTTCTGTGCGGTATTGCGGCGCGGGTCGAGGTGGCCGGGACCACCCGTGCCGAGATACAGACGGTGCCGGCCCCACGCGTGCGACGGAACCATCAACCGGTCGCGCACCGCGTACGAGAGGACGCGCACCTCGAGATTTTGCCGTGCGAGGTCCGCGTCGAGTTCGCGCGTCGCGTCGCGCACGATCGCGACGATCGCATCGTGGCCCACGTTGGCGTAGCCCGCGTTCATGTCGAGCAGCGCGACGTCGATCGTCCGGGCGCGGGCGGCGGGCAGATCCGCCGGCCGTTCGATGCGCGCGTACGTGAACCGGGCCGCGTCGCCGGGGCGTTCGATTTTAGCCAATTTTAACCAACGGGGATTCCCGCCTCCGTCTCCTCGATCACGTATTGCACCACGGCCTCGAGCGACCCCGTGCGGGCGAAGACGTCGAGTTGCCGGTCGGCGCCGGGCCGGTGCGCGATCATCTCGTGGACGTACGAGATTTCTTCGCGGATGCCGAGCTCGCCGACGACGTCGTCCACGAATTCGAGCAACTCCACGAGCAGCGCCGACGTCGGGACTTCGATACGCTTACCCAAATCGATCAGCTTTCCATCGATGCCGAACCGCGCCGCACGCCATTTGTTCTCGTTGATCAGCGAGCGCCGATAGAGGCGCCACCCTTGATTGCGATCGTAGAGCTTCCAGAGCTTGTAGGTGACGGCTTGGAAAAACGCCGCGAGGCAGATCGTCTCTTCGATGCGGAGCTGGACGTCGCACACGCGGTATTCGAGCGTGGGATAGAACGGATGCGCGCGCACGTCCCACCAAATCTTCTTGCCGTCGGTGATGCAACCCGTCTCGATCAGGGTGTTGAGAAATTCCTGATACGCGCCCCACGAGCCGAAGAAGTCGGGAATCCCCGTGCGCGGGAAGCGCTCGAAGATCTTCGCACGGAAGCTCTTCCAGCCGGTATTACGTCCGGTCCAGAACGGGGAGTTGACCGACAGCGAAAAAATGTG
>Ga0116227_10008763_pt1 | contig 18808 bp, 12 predicted proteins | sample S1TSphgellanicum_FD_89693 | JGI IMG/M metagenome (GOLD analysis project Ga0116227, IMG submission 89693) | Host-associated microbial communities from peat moss isolated from Minnesota, USA - S1T2_Fb - Sphagnum magellanicum MG | ecosystem: Host-associated > Plants > Peat moss > Unclassified... | reverse complement strand
TTGCAGTACCTAGTGTTCTTATGTGGTCTGGTAACTTGGTATTGAAGTAGTTTAAACCAGTGTTGGGTGGTTCTCACTAGGACCTCTGGTTTTCACATCAGTTTGCAAACCGGTTCTCACAATGAGAACCAATTGGTATCACATTTGTTGATAATCGGTTTGATAATCAAATTGATGATTTTCACCCAAAGGAGAACTAGGCTATTGAGAACCGGGTTGGTTTTATGAGAGAACCAAAACCCAGTTCTCAAGTTAGTAATTAGATTAGGCTAGTTTAGGGTTTAGGTTAGTAATTAGATTAAGTTGATTGTTAAGTGTGATGCTCATTGATATAAAAACATGTTTGGGGTTAGCTATTCCTAATCATGATTAGGAGTTCATTTTTTCTCACATTGATCCTTTGTGTTGCTTTTTCACATGCCTTGTTTGGTTGCTCTTTTGTGTTGTTCCTTCAATTTGCCCCATCATGTTGTTGGTGTTGCTATTTATTTGTCACATTGTTAGTGCTACTATTGGTTTGTCATGTTGCTAATGTTGTTTGTGGTTTGTCACATTGTTGGTGTTGTTGGTTCATCATGTTGTTAGTCCTACTACTAATTCACCAATAACATCACATTTTTAGTCTTGTTACTAGTTTGTCATGTTATTGGTGTTGCTAGTGCTACTATTAATTCGTTGCATTGCTCCCAAGTACCCACCTTAACCTCCTATGTTGTTGTCGTCCTTTTGCATTGTTCCTTCACATTGGGTGAATGCCAAGTGTAGTGGCTCACTTTTGGAGTCAAAATAACAATTTTTATAAGGTGTTTTGTTTTTAAATGTTTATAATGAGTATTTTAATTTTAATTTTATTAAATGATGACTCATTTAATACTAACAACTTGATTATAAAGACATTTGCATAACTATTTTTTGGAAATATTGCATTCATTATCAATAATGGACTTTTGAACACAAAAAATATGGATTGATCAATTGACTAAATTGTTAAGAAATTCAAGAATTCATATTAATTCAATTCTAAATTGTTTATAATGATTAAGCATGGGTTTAAAAATGAAATCATAAAGTTAAATGTGAAATCCTTTTTTTGAGAAACTTTAACCAAATGGTAGTTATGAACTTTTGAAAGGTCGAAATTGGACCTTGTTTTCAAAAGTTTTTTTGAAATGAATTTTATTTTCGTTTGTCAAAATTTTTATACCAATGGGTTCATAATTAAAATATTCAAATGGGTTTTTATTCTTATGGACTTTATGGGTTTTTCTTTTAAAATTTTCAAAATGATTTCACCATATCAACTAACAACATTTTTCAATATAGGTTTTAACCTAGTTTTAAGAGCTTTCATAAGTGACTAAAACTTTAGTAATCAAAGATTACACTAATGAATTTTTAGAATTTAAAACCATATCCATATGCATCATTTACAAGAATTTGCTTATAACTCTTGTGAGTGTTATGTCTACCTTAAATGAGTCATTATACTATGCATACACCCCATTGTTCCTTTGCATTGTTGGTCGTTGTTCTCATTGCATGTGTTTTAATGAGGTACTACCACCATCACCATCGCATTGCAAGTGACAAGTTGATGGTCTGTCATGTTGTTGTACAGCTCCCGTTATGAAGTACCCACCATCACCATTTACCCTCTCTAGTGTTATTGTTGGTTTGTCGCGTTACTAATGTTCTTATAATTAGTTTATTGTGTTGTTTGTGCCATGGTGAAGTATTAGCCCCGCCCATTACCTTGTGTAGGTGGTGGAATTCCTTTGCAATCAAAAACATAACCACAAAAAAAAAAATTCCACTTTTTCATTTTTTCCAGTTTTTCCATTTTTTAATTTTATCTCTTGTTTTTTCCAAAGAGGGTTTATTTTTGGGTTGTTTATTTTTTTAAAAAACTCATGAATTTTTTTTTAATCCAACATTAATAGAAACATTTTATATTTTCTTGCAAAAAAATTTGAAGAAAATTTTGAAAAATTTGTAATTTCTTTTGTAAATGTTTCCATTTTAGGTTGTAGGATAGGTTTTGGTGTTTTGGTTTATCATAGACTTTTTTGGTTTTTTTCTTCCATCTCAAAGTTGCATTTTCTTGTGAACATTGAAAATGGCCCATTTCTTAAAAAATTAAAATATGATGAATGAAAATACATGTGAAATGTTCATGAATGATGTAATGGAAGAAGAATGTTTGTAAGAATAAACCCTACTTTTCAAACAAAAAATAGCCAAAATCCAAAAAATGAAAAAAAAACAATGAAAGAAAATAGAAAAAAATTGCATGTTCAAAAAACAATTTAGAAAGCACATGATAAAAATTCTTTATGTTGGGTTTTTTTTGTGTGAATCATAACAAAAATGTTGATGTGAAATGCCTTCAAACCTTGAGTTGTTTTCTTTGTTACAATAGTCCAATCTTGTTTTGTAACCCTAAAATTCAAACAAGGAAAGGTTTAATCATATATAATACAACAAATGGAATAACAACATTGAAAAAACATGTGAATGCAAAACATTTTATTCTTGCAAAAAATGTCTGTGGAAGAAGTAAATAGTCCATTAAGAGGAGAAGTGGAAAAACAACTTGCCAAAAAAGATCAAAGTCATCTAACATTGCAATTATTAATTCTTTCACTACCAAAGATCCTTTCCAAAAGGATCATATGCATTAGACATTGTTTTTTGAAGATATGGGCTTGTTGATTATTAAAAATCGTCTACCCATGCAATTTGTAGAAAGTTTTTAAATGAAGCACATATGTTTGCATTTGTGTCCAAAGCTTGTTTTTCCTTCCAAAAAACAATTTCCATAAGAGATTTTCCTTAAGTTGGTGGGAAAAACTAAATAGTTGTTGTTTACTAACTTTGGCAAAATGTAATTCTACAACATCAAGCTTTGATCTTTGGATGTCAAAAGGAGTGCATGACATATTTGCCCTTGTGAATAAATTTTTAAAAGGTGATTGGTAGCTAAAACATGGTACATTTGGTCTTTTTGAAGCTATAAATACTTCTAGGAAAACTTTGGGCATAAACTTGATTAAGTTATTAGGAAAAGTATAACTTGAAGAAAAGAATTGTTGTTCATATGAAAAATGAAGGTGTAAGTTGAGCACAATGACTATTGCATTAAAGGCACCTATAAGTTGTGACATTTTAAATTTGGAAGAAAATTATCAAGGCACTTTTGTTGGGCATGCATTTTCCAAGGCCTATCAATATGCTATAATAGATGAAAATGTTTGTAAAAACTTGACATACAATATAAGGAAATTTGTAGAAGTGCATATTAATATGGTCAAAAAAATTTGGGAAAGCTTGACAAAAATGGAACAAGGCCTGTGTTGAATCCAATTTGGCCCCAAAAAAGTTGAATACACTAAGGAAAACAAGGTAAGTTCTTAATAGGATGTATTGTTGTAATGAAAAATACATATGTTGTAATTTTTGTAATTAGTTTCAATTCATAGTAATTTCTTTTCTTTTCTTTTGCAAATTTGTGAGCAAAATTAATTTTTTTCAAAAGGCATTGTAATTTCAAAAAATAATCGATCTCTTTTATTTAAAAACATTATTATTAGGATATAAACTAACAATCTCCATATAAAGATAACAATGTGCTTATTTATTGATAAAAAAATTCATTTGTTAATAATAATGAACTTTTGAAATTGAAAAATATGGACTGGTCATTTAATTAGAACATCACAAAATGAAAATTTTTATATTGATTCACATACCAAATTTGTTATTGGGACTCAATATATGATGTAATACAAAATGAGAAACTCATATGAAAAATCTTCTTTTTGAAAACCTTAATCGTTTAATAGCTAAGGATTTTTGAATGGTCAAAATTTAACCATCTTTTCATAAGTCCATATGAGTTGCAATTTTTGTTTGGTTTTCAAGTTTTTTGTTCCAAAAACATATTTTTTGAAAGTTTTACATGAGTCATTATTCATATGGACTTTGTGAATTTTCCTCTTAGGACTTCCAAATTAAACAATGACATCAATAATCTAACATGAAAGCCAAAAAATTATGCAATGGGAAATATTACCATTAAATATTTTTTAAATTATTATATTTACATAATGTGTTTAACCATTGCACTTACTTGTAGGAGTAACAAATTCACATGTAATTGAGTTACTTGTGAATTACATTTTATACTCACCATAATTTATTAAAACATATGTAACAATTTAAGACCTCACATTTATATTATAATGAAATAGTGATTTTTTCACATCTTTTCAATTATCAACATGTGTACATGAGTTAAACCATTCATTTGTAATATGTTAAAACCATCAGTCACAAGTTGCATCTTGCACTTATTAAAATATATTGAAACACATGCATGTAATTCAATGCTTTGCAATTATACTTAAATGGTTTAGTGAGTTTTTTCACATTTCTTAAACTATCAACATCTTTACATGAGTTGAATCATCCACTTTAAACTTACTAAAACCATTATTCAAATGTTGTTATTGTGCTTATTAATATATATTGAAAAACATATAACAATTTAATGTTTCACATATATATATATCATAATGGATGGGCTACTGAATTTTTTCACTTTTTTTGAATAATCAACATTTGTACATGAGTTGAATCATTCATTTTGAATGTGTTAAATCCACTACTCACAAAATTACATTTTGCATTCACCACAATGTTTGAAATAAATGTATAAAAGTTAGGTATGTTTTACATTTATATTTGAATGGGTTAATGGTTAAGCAAATGTTCATGCATGCCAAATCTAGGATGCATGTAAACCTCTAAATTATAATATTTTCATATATTAAATCTTAGACATTTATATAAAGTAGAATGTATGTTTTTCTTTAAAAAAAATTTTGATGTTGATGGGCCCCTTTTTATGTTTGCAAATTCCTAGAAATCCACCACCAAAAAAGTTTTTAATTACATCATTAACATTTATGTTAATTTATTTTTTTTAAATGGATAAGGTTTATAGTGATTTCAAAGATTGAACTTTAAAAATTTCAAATAAATTTGATGTTGAAATTGTGTTTAAGTTTGGAATTATTAAAATTAATTTTGAATTTTTATTCAATAAAAATAACTATTTTTTCTTTCAAATTTTTTATTTCAAAGTTTTGGCAACTTTTTTGTTATTTACAACTTTTCCTTGAATTTGCACATTTTTTCCCATTTTTTTCCAAAAAAATTTCTTAAGTGAGGTAAATTCAAAACCAGAAAAAATATGGTGGTTAGGGAGAGGTGTTTAGTCCAACTATTTAATGCCTTCACCAAATTATGTTACTTTTACTTCTCGAAAAAAAATGAAGGCAAAATCTATTATTACATCATAAATTTTTTAAATTGTCATTTTTTTTCAAGTTATATAATTAGTCATTTGTATTATTGTATGATTCATGTTGTTAAACAAACATGGTATTGAAAATTAAATGGCTATGTTGACTACGTAATTTATTTATTTTTCTTGTCATTTTTGCCACTTCAAAGAGGCAACAACATCAACAAAGGATTTTTTTAAAGCAAAAAGTAAATTTTTTGTCAAATTTGAAATATATATTGTTAATGTTTTACAATAAATTATAGTAAGTAGCTATAATATTGAAGGATTTAAACAAATTTTTAACTTCGCAGCTTGTTTATAAACAAATGTGGCTAAATCTTCTCATGGATGATAGCAACATTGCAAAAATGAATTAAAACTTTTGTACCTAATCATATTGGGGAAATTTTCTTAAAAATAAACATGTTTTACATAATGGAAATAATATTGTTGAAGACTTAATGATAGCATTTTTGAATTCACAAAGATTGTAGGTCTATTTAAACAAAAAAAAATTGTAAATTTATTAATGATGGATCCATGATTCCATGATCTGAATTTTTTTTTTTGAATAGGTTGTATAATGATGTGGCGCTTTATTACATGTCATATTCATTTAGGATTTCATATATCCATTTCATAATTCTAAAATAAAAAATTATGTAGTGCAACATGTGACTATCCAAAATGGTTTAGAAACTATTTCACTAAAAATGTCCCAATCAATTAGTTCTTTTGACCAAAACCATACAAGTTGCATATTAATCAATTTTGTGCCATTTCATTAAAAACCTAATGAATTTAGGTAGTGAAAAAAGACAAGATTCTTCTTGTATAATCAAATTTGCAAAACTATATAATTACTTAGCCAAAAACATTTGTGAAAGGTAGACAAGAATGGAACAAAACATGTTTAAATTCAAACATTAACCTAAGAAAGTTGAATATTTTAGTGAAAATAGGTGAATTTTTATTTTTTACAAATATTTTTATCTTTTGCTTTTTATTTAATTGTGTTTATTGGTTATAGGTCAGTAACATTTCCAATTTAAGGTTTTCTTGCATTTTTATTCAATTATGTTAGTTGGATATATATTAACATTATAGGTGTATTCTTGTTGCATGTTTGTTAACAAAATCATTATGTTCCAAGAGGCCTCACAATTCAAAGATGTTATCATCCTTTATTACAACAAGCAAAAATGTATTATTAAAATCAATGGGAGAATGCCACCTTTTCTTACTTGACACATTTTCAAATAATTGTGGATTAAAGTACGTGAACAGGGTCATGACTTCCCGCGTTGGCCGCCACTACCAACTAACCTTTTGGGATGCACTTAAAGCTTATCCATGTCCCTGCAAGCTCACCTTGCTTGCCTCCTCTTTTGGGGTCAAGGTTTTTCTTAACCCCAAGGTAGGAGTCTGATTATGATTTGGGCCTATGCAAAAAAGTTCCATTTGTCCAATGCCAACTTGACAACCCTATTTGCATTTATACATTATTTTCATGATACAATCTCTTGGAAATTTTTAGCCTTTATTTCACTTACAACTTGATGTGGTACATTTTATGTGACTCCTTACCCCACTAAAAGAAAGGTGATGTCCTCATCACATTCTATGTCTCTTCTTTACCGATCTAATGTGGAATTCTTCTATGGTTTTTTGGGCATGTTCCATATCGATTCCATTCACCCAAGATGCCTCTATTGGATGGTATCTTTTCCACTTAACTAAGTACTCCCGCTCTCGTCCTCTTAGTTGCCTTGACTTGAGCACGACCTCCACTTCAAATTCTGGTTTGTTATGAACCAAGTCTAGTGGGGGCCTTAAGTTTTGCTCCCGATTAGGCCTTGAGACATCACGGGTGACTGACTTCAAAAGAGAAACATGAAATGTGAGGTGAATTCTAAAATTTTCCGGTAATTTTTCGATGCCTTGAGCTCTTCTAATTAGAGCTCCATTCTTTCAACGCTTTCTCGGGTTATGAAATTGTGAAAAGCCTCTATGTCCAAAAGACAAAACACATCTTGCTTAATAATCTTCCCCTTTAAGAAAATAAGTTGATTGCATTCAATTTGCGTTAAGTTAGCATTGAAAGCAGTTACCTTGGAGCCTCTATTTCCCACTTTGGACTTGGGACAATCTTTGGAGTAATGCCCCACTTCGTTATAATTGAAGCATGCTCCCTTAGGCTTCCCACTAACATCTCCCTTGGGTTGCCCTTTCTTTACAAAATCTCCCTTGGGCTTGAACCCCAAGCCTTAGAATTGTTTAGGCTTTTCCTTCCTTGGGCTTCTTTGCCCTCGATTCCATTCTCCCTCATGACGTGGCTTCTTGTGAAAGAACTTGTTGTCCTTTTTGAACCTAGATTTTTCACCCCATCCCACATCCGAAAAGCCTTCCACTTTCATGATGGCTTCGAATAGTGAGGAGGGCCAATTTTCCTCAAGCTTACACTTGGCCCAAGTTAAAATCCCCATCACAAATTGGCACCCATGATCCAACTCATGCATGTGTTGGATCTCAAACATGAGTTCGGAATAAGCCTTCACATATTGTTGGAAGTTGTCGTTTGTGACATTCACAAGGTTGCGGAGTTTGCACCTCGAAATGTAATCGGAATTCTTTGGAACAAATTCGGATTTGACACGTTCCTTAAAAAATTCCCAAATGTAACCATGGTTATTTCCCTCTTCTTATCTCAATGTCCTCCACCATGTGGTGGCATAGCCTTTCAAATAAGATTAGGTAAGCTCCACGGCCGAATGTCGTCCAACCTTGGCGGCACGTAAATAATCCTCCATTTCGGCAAACCACGCATCCATAACCTCTCAATCGCAGGCACCATCAAAGTTCCAAGGTTTAGCCGGTTGAAATCTCGCATTCTTGGATGATCCTCCTTTGAGGGCCACAATCAACTCACTAAAGTCAGGCCTATTCATTTTGAGGAGGACTTCCAATTATTCCTAGGTGAATAGGACTAAGCTCCGTTGCTCCTCTTCACTTTCGAGTTCATCTTGGTCCTCCCAAGTTCTTGGTTCCTCCTCCCTAATTGATTCTAGCGAGACTACTTAGTCTTCGATGGGTTCTTCCAACATGGTCTCTTTGTTTACTTACGGTTCTTCTCGGGTGCCATTCGAAACTCCCAAGAAGTGAATCAAGCTCTATTGGAGCTCTGATACCAAGTGATGCACTCCCAAGGTCCTAATTAAACCCAAGATGGGTATAAGTTACTCAAACAGCGAAATTATGAAGAAATCGAGCATGCTCCCAGCTCTCAGCACTAAAAGGGGTAAAGGGGTGTGTTGAAACTTTGGGATGGGACTAAGAAGAGTGACAAGCTTTAATTACTTATTCAAACCTGTATCAAATCAACCAACAAGTTAATTAGATCACTTTTTTAAGCACTTTTAGTGTTAGGACAAGCCACAGGCAACTCTGGATTCACAAGATTCACCACAACCCGGACTTGGAGGAAACCACCACCTTCCCCCATATAGTATTTTCTGTGTTTCTCCGCGACACCTACATCCGAATGACTTTTTTTCCTGAAACTCCGAAGGAGGAGTCCCGAAATTGTCGCAACCCCATTTTGATGGAAGTGTGAAGATGAAATTCACACTCCCAAAAGTGGGACTTGGGAGTCCTTCGGGACTCCCAAAACTTCAGAGTCCGATTGCAGGGGTCAAGAAACCTTGCATTGAGGTGTTCTTTATACTGTTGAAAAGTTCTTGAAGTGTAGATGTCCAAAATGGCCTCGCATGAGCCATTTGGACATTTTCAGCACAAGTTATGTTTGAAAGAAGGGCCGAGAGTCAAACTGGCAGTTTGACTCCCAACCACTAAAAGTTGGGAATCGTTTCGATCCCGGTGTGTGCAGGTGGAGTATGACACACTACTAGACAACTTTCAAGGAGAGCTACAAGTTTTCCTCAGACCTCGTCCCAATCGGAAGTCAAAGCGAGAAGTTATGAATGCCCAAAGTCCTGAGAGTCCAAACCGAGACAGTTTCGGGACTCCATTTTGGGAATCCCGGGAAAAAGTGGCATTCGGATGCAAGTGTGATGGAGAGACGCAAAAAATATTATATGGGGGAAGGTGGTGGCTTCCCCCGAGTCCGAGCCGTGGTGAGTCAAGTGAGTCCAGGGTTACCCATGGCTTGTCCTAACACCAAGGGTGTTCTAGAATGTGAACTAACCAACTTGTTAGTTGGTTTGATGTAGGTTCAAATGAGTGAATAGCTTGTCCCTCTTTCTAGTCCAATCCCGGAGCTTCAACACGGCCCTCTACCCCTTTTAGTGCTGAGAGCTGGGAACGTGCCCCGAGTCCTCCACAATTTCGCAACTTGAGTAACTTAGTCCTGACTTAGGACTAACTAGGGTCTTGGGAGCACGTTCGAAATTGTCCCGGTTTGGACTCTCGGGACTTTGTGAGGTCATAACTCTTTGCTCAGACCTCCGATTGGGATGAGGTTTAGTCCTCGAGAGCTTTCCAACGGTGTATCGCACTCCACCTGCACGCACCGAGGTCGGGTTGATTCTCGACTTTTAGTGGTCGGAAGTCAAACTGCCAGTTTGACTCCCAACCCTTCTTTTTGCCATAATGTGTGCTACAAATGTCCAAACAGCCTATGCAAGCCTATTTTCGACATCTACACTTCGATAAGTTTCCAATTATATAAAGAACACCCCAATGTGAGCTATTTTGACCCTTGCAATCGAACTCTGAAGTTTTGGGAGTCTCGGAGGACTTTCAAGTCCCCATTTTGAGAATGTGAATGTCATCCTCACACTCTGTCAAAGTAGGGTTGCAACATTATTAGTTATAGGTCAGTAACATTTTCTAATTTAAGGTTTTATTGCATTTTTATTCAATTATGCTAATTGGATATATATTAACATTACATGTGTATTCTTATTGCATGTTTATTAACAAAATCATTATGTTCCAAGAGGCCTTACAATTCAAAGATGTTATTATCTTTTATTACAACAAGCAAAAATGTATTATTAAAATCAATGGGAGAACGCCACCTCTTCTTACTTGACACATTTTTCAAATAATTGTGGATTTACATTTTTTTATTGCGAATGCTTGTGTTTTGAACTGGTTTAATAGTCATTAGTTATTGTCTAATGCATTGTAATTTGACATTACCATGTGAAAGAAGAAATTACAAACCCACCTACCTGAGTTAATTTGATTACTAATGATTCTAATATTGTTTTTGAGTTGTCTTTGTTTGCTACCAATATCAAGAAGGAAGTTTGTGGTGTTTTGGAATCTTTCTTTTATTTTTTAAGCAGATATGAAAAAACAAATTATCATAACATGATATGTTTAATGCTAAACCTTATATTTAAAAATCTTCATTCAATATTTTTTTGTTGGCCATGAAGAAGGTGTGAGCATTGTTAAGGAATACGATAAACAATTATTGTATCCTATGCTTTTGAAATGTTATCATAATTTACATCCAATGGCAGAATCTAAAGTTGGACATGTAGATCAAATAGATGAAAATTTCAATTTGAACTTTTTTAACAAGCCTCTAGCATAGGTGAACTAATTAAAGAACTTGTCACTAAAAAAACTATTGGTTTTCAAACATTATCAAATAGATCCCAAGGAAATCAAATATCCTTTTCAATGGTGGGGAAAACATGATGCCATGTTTGCTATTGTTGGTTTTTTGGCTTGCCAAATCTTAAGGATTGTAGGATCACAAATTGAGATTGAAAGGTTTTTTTTCTTTAACATGCATATTTACAAACCTAAAGAAATGTTAGTTATAATCAAATGATTTATAGAAATTGAATGTCGTGATCTTATAATTAATTGTAAATTCCCTTCCAATTTGGTGGAGATGATTGAAAAGGATTTAGATTTTGAAAGGAGTTTGAAGGTTCTTTTGAAGGGATGAACTTGTGGACATATAAATGCTAGAAGAAAACATTATATGTTTTTCATTCTTTTTTAACTTTTTATTTTTTTAATTTAAAAATAATGTTTAAGAAAAAAACTTTTGATAATAACTATGTGAAAATTAAATTTGAAAACTAATTAGTATGAAATATTTTTAAATTGGCATTTTGAATCCTAGGTGAAATTATATATATATATATATAATTTTATTTTTATTTTTATTTTTTATATATTTTTTTGAAACCCTACCCAAGTCTATTAAAGATAATTTTATTGAAAAATAAAAAATTAGGGCAAGTTTCATAAAATCTTTTAAAGCTTAAACCTAATGGTTTTCAAAAAAAATAAAATCAAAAACCACCCAACATTGGTGACAATCGTACAACCCCCCACAATTATGTTGGCATTGCTTGTTTGGGTGAAACAAGGTACTAAACTTGTGTCAAGATCTCATTGAAAATTAAAACTAAAGTAAACCCAAAAAACTACCACATTGAATTGAATTTTATTTACTATCTTGTAGCCATTCATGGTGAATTTCTTATGCATGTTCTCTCTAGTGTTGAACATGTAAAAGATGATTTACATGGTTTTCCTTGAAGGTTTTCACTATACTTGCCCTTATTACACACAATAAAAACATTTGGAAGGTTAATTCACAATGACACCTTTCACACTAGTCATTGGAGAAAAGACCTATTCCTTACAAAAAAATTTCATAAATAAAACAAATGTAACACATGATATCAAATGAAAAAACCAAAATTAGCAATTAAAATATCATATCAATGTTACTTTTATGCATTTAATCTTTTTGCAACATGAGTTACCAATGTACAAGAAAATGTACGTTGAAAGCCCTAAATTGTTATTGTTCAATTGAGGTGGAGGCACCAAAAAATATGTATATATAGTTGTGAAAGAAAATCCACTATGATCTTAAGCAAAACCAATGTCTACTAAAACGCTTAGACACCATTTTTTTGGCCTAGCATAGCTAAAGTTGTTTGTGTTTATAAACACCCTTTACCATATTACATGGTCTTGTAAGAAACAAAATTATGACTTCGTTCATTAAAGTTGAAGTTCGAGATATTATTATGAGAATTTCAGGGAAATTTGGCAAGGACTCCATTCTTATGATGTAGTTTTAAAAATTAATTAAAATAATCACTATACAACACAACAAACAAACAAACATAACAAGAAAGTTGTAAGGGTTTTGCAAAAAGGAAGTTGTCGTCTAAAAAATCAACTTCCAAAAAAAAAACATCTAAAGCTACATAGCTTGAAGAAGAAAAAATTGCAATGGAAAAAATTTGTGAATTTTTTTTGTTATATGTCTCTTATTATTGGAATCTTTCAGTAACAAATGCATCTCTAGTATCTTGTTTTCTAAAATGTTAATGATTTGTTTTTGCTTTTCACACATGTTCATCACCCAATTTTACCCAACAATCTTCAAAAAATGTTTATGAAAACACAACTCATAATTTCTTACCTTAAAATTATCACCAAAATCCTTTAAAATCAAATGAACTCTATCATTTTAATTCCAAAAATGTTGTCGACCCATTTTTCCTACTCTGATGTTGAAGAATGTATCCATTTTTCTATGAATTGGAGATTTTCATCACTTAGTTCTTTAATCTTAAAATATGTGCAAAAAGCCCATGAAATCAAAGCTCATTATTCCTTGCCGTAAATATGCTACTAAAAGAAAACTTTACAACATTCATTGTTGACACAAGTAAATTTGATAACTCATTTGGAGGGTTGTCAAGGTCTTGCCCTCTATCTGTGACTGATATTGTTGATAACATTAGATTCAACTTTAAAATCGTCATTGATAATATGAAGATTTTGGACATTTATGGCTTGCATTCTCTTTGGTAAAAAATCCATGTCCAAGACATAAACCCCCTTTGTTCACACATATGTACGTAACATGCCTTTCATGACTCCAAATTTTAATAGGCATTTGGATTTCATGAATTAGAATTAATTCCATTGTAAACAAAACAAAGATAATGTTATTTATGTGAGGAAAAATTGAAATTTTGATCTTCAAAATCCTTAATTCTTGCTTTATTTAAATTTGGAGGTTATCAAGCAAGTTGTAAGGAGAAGTGTTTATTAATAAACGTGATATTGTTTAATAATGATTGTTACTTGATAATGATTGTTAATAAATAATGTTGTTAATAGATCTTATGAAAGAGTTAAATAAGAAAGAAAAGTGAAATGGATTTCATAAAAAATATGAGGGAGGACGAAATTGAAGATAATTTTGGAAATAATGACATGGAGGAAGTCTAGGATTCCCATACAAAACAACTCAAATTCGACAATTTGATGATGTGTTGGCATTTCAACATCCTATTGATTTGACCCCTTTCTTGTAGTATTTGCAAGATTGCATTGACAATCATTGATTAATGGATGTAGTATTAGACCATTTCCCACCTCCAATCTCTTGATTTATATGCATTGTCTAGCTTTTATTCACCATCTACAAAGTAAAATATGGAAAATATGAATTTAAAGATGAAGGGTAATTGCCTTATTTGAAATTAAATGTACATCCAAACAAGGTTGTTTAGGGTGTTGAATTGTTAAGGTAAGAGGTGTGAATAAAATACACAAGATAAGAGTTTTGTTTACAATGGAATCAATTCCAATTCATGAAATACACGTTTCTATTAGAATTTTAGGTCATAAGATGTGTGTTTTTGTTAGGTACATTTGTGTGAGTGAAGAGGTCTATGTCCTAGATGTGAATTCTTTACCAAATGTAAACCATGGATGTCCAAATTTTCACATTGTCAATGAAGATCTTGATGTTAAACCTAGTATTGCTAACAACATTGATAAAAAATAATTATATTCATCTATCATCTTTTTCAATAGTTACATGTGTTGTTCAACTTGATTAACGTAATAGTCCATTCCTTCTAGACATGAAAATTTGGGGAAGTGCATTTATTTCATGTAGTTTGTCCCTAATGAATATTGTAGGACTATTAGGATGTGGGAGCACCTAGGCTTTTTTCAAAATAGTAAGGACTTCCAATATGGTGGTAGGTTAATGGAATTTAATTCAACTCTTAATGAGCGAACCACAACCCCTTTACTAAGAATATGCACCAAAATTGTAATGTCAACCTTTGCATTGTCATCCATGGATGTAGGAAATGTATGACCTACTTATGTATTTAACTAAACCAATAGGAGGTGGTAAAGATAACATATTAATAGATTTTGGCAACAAACTTGAACTCTTGGTCTACATGTGCTTGGGAAAGGGACATGTGTCATATTTAGTTTCATCTTTTTATTCCTTAGCTAGTAGATGCTCCAAGCTTGGGGAACAATCTATTATCATCATAATTCCTTCATTTGTTGTAGGCTTCAAAGGTTTAATTTCGAAATTTTGATCTTGATCACTATTGATACATTTTAATTCAAATTTGAGTTCATTTTTTGAGTTTACAAGAAATTAAAATGTTTAGAAGGATCATTTCCATTGCATATGTAAGGATGAATTCTGTATGAAACCTCTTGTTGTGCATTTTTTTACTTCCTTTGCCAAGTTCTAAAAAACAATTGTAGCCCAATTCACCTTGTTCCCCTTCTTGGCCTTGAAAATGTACCACATTAGTTTCTTAGGACAATACATGCCTTGTTTGCTTGAACCACAATGGTTGCAACAATGCCACAAAATGAATTGGATATTCATTTTTGAGTTGAAAAATTGTCAATCCTTTTATTTCACAAATGCTTTTATAAGGGCAATGTATTGCATGCTTCAATCTAAACTAAAAACTTGACACTTTTGCATTCCTTGATTCCAACTTATAATAGTTGCAACACCCTTGCCATTACATCTTCAATAATGACAATCCTTTGCTTTTGAATTTCAACTTCAATGCATTCAAAGTTTAGTTATGTAATGTTGTTGATGAATTCATGAATCAAACAACCTCTTATTTTTCCTAAATAAAAGTTCATCAACCCAATGACAGGAACCTCCTATATTTAGGCCAAATCTTTGGTCACAACTCAACATTTAAACTTGCTCATCTCCTTCACTTCAAATGTTGTTGTAGTTTTTCGCTTTGTAACTTTCTTTGTTTTCCTTATTTCCATTTCCTTTGCATTTACCATTGATATTATAACAAAATGAACTTCTCTCTAGACTCCCTCCTAACTTAAATTTGAAAGTAACAATTAACAAGTGAATTAGACATAATGATAAGAAAAAATAAATTTATTGTTGTTGTGGTATGGAAAGAAACTAAATAAGGTTTGCTTTTGTACAAGGTCTATTTTCAAACCTTCCAACCATTTTTGGCAAATTGCCACGAAGGTGAAAAGGTCTAAAAATTGGTTGAACCTATCCCTTAGATAAATGTTTTTGAATTCTTTCTATTTAAAAACTACTCATGGATGTTGAGCTCCATGTGCACATGATTTCATTTTTTAATGAGAAAAGGGAACGCAATTATAGATAAGACTTAGTGACAATAATACAATAAATCAATCAATTTGATTCATATTTTAAGTTAGTAGTAGAATGCCAAAAATGATTGAACATATTTACATTGTCTATTCATCTAATTAACTAGAAGAAAAATTGTCATTTACAACCAATTTTTGCAATAAAAAGACATCATTTGAAATTACTTTTCAATTGTAATTGACATTTTTGGTTGCCAAATATGTTTTCTTCAATGGTGGGAAAAATTTGAAACAATGTTCCTTACTATTGGTTTTCTAACTCACCAAATTTTGAACATTGTTGAATCACAAATTGAAAAATAATTTTTTATTCCCTGGCTAGAGTACTCATTGACTTTAGGAAATGTTGTTTACATATTGAAAATTTAGTGAAATTGATATTTATCAACAAAAAATGGCCTAATGGCCCTAAAATAGGATGTAGATCTCCATTTAATTAATAAAATTCCTTAAGAAGGATATGGACTTAGAAGAGGAGTTAAAAGAATATGAAAGCGATTTCGAAAAAGATGAAGTTGTTGGTATGAAAATTGAATAAATAAATTGTTGGTTTGAAAAAAATAAAATTGTAACATTACTTATGATTTTAAAAAAACTTAAGAATAAGAAAAAATCAATGAATTGTTTATAATTTTGGTATGATATTTGAAAAAAGTAATAATTGGTTTGTAAGAATCACCAAATGATAATTGGTTGTTCTCAAATTTATGAGAATCAGAACCGGTTAAATTCTTAAAATATATATTGATACCCTGATCCAGTGTACATATATTTTTAAATTAAAAAAAGTGAGAATCAAAATTTTTGCAAACTATTTTGTGATAACCGAATCTGGTGGGTATCGGAAAAAGACAGAAAATGCTTATGATGGACTCTCATCAAGTCCATCTTTTAAGAAAACAACTATCTCTACACTACATCAATTCCCAGGGTTTAGCATTCTGAGTTTTCAAATGGAAAATCCTAAATGGATGAAACATTTGTGAATCAAGACCCATGGATGAATGATGAAAGGTATGATATTAGTGTTAAACCAATAACATGAAAATTTCATCCATGTTGTCAATATCATCAAATGTTTGGGGAAACTTGATTATTGCTCGTCATTTCATCAATATTTTCATGTCATGGACTACGTATGTTCAATGTCATGAAATATGGTCCAATTTCATCCATGTGATCAGTTTCATCCAGCCATAAAATTATCATCCACATGGACATGAATTGGATGAAAATTTTCCATGTCATCAATTTCATCCACATTTTGAACAAGCGAATAACACCCACCCCACCCAAAAGAGTCCCACTACAACATCTTTGCGAACCCCTTGTGTAAGAAGCCTCTTGTAAGCCAAAAAAAAATTTAGTAAGCAACTTCAAGTGTATTTGGAAGGCACATTATCAAGTGGAATTTTTCCTCCACAAATGGGGCTGGTCTTTTACGTAATTGAGTAAGTATCATAGTAAGTAGGTAGGTAATATAAGTGGTTACTTTGTGTATGTAGGTAATTAAGTAAGACAAATTGGTGGCTACAAGACAATGTTTATTTTTTGGGCGAATTTTTTTCAAATTTCGACTTGAAAAATATGAATTTGACCTATAGAAGGGATTTTTTCATGAGAAAAATGACCCAAATTTGCTAGATTTCAAAGGAAAAAAATTCCAAAATTTCAGAGTTTTATAATAAGTTCCATTAGGTAGCCAAAAATATAGAATGATTCTTCCTTTTTTAAAATTTTCATATCTAGTATGTAGCCAAATCTGGCTAAACCATCTTATGGATGATCATCACTTCAACTACATCACAAAATTGTAAAAAAAAAACCCTGCTACAAGGTGTGTACCTAGATGCATGTGGATGTTAGAACATAGTACATACCATGGTTAGCTATGTGAACCAAATACAATGAAAAACTGTTTCCTAATCCATATACCGTCCATCCTGCATGGTGTGATGGTGGGTGTTGGTTCACCATGGCCCAAACACATTCCGACTTCTTTGGATTTTGTTAAACTGTTAAATGGTTGCAATGTGTTTTGGGGAAAATTGGATTTTGTTAAATTGTTAAATGGTTGCAATGTGTTTGGGGAAAATTGGGTTTTGTTAAATTGTTGCAATGTTGTTAAATTGTTAAAATCAATTCTTTGGGGGGAAAGTGTGGCCATAATATTCCTTCTCTCTAAGAAACTTGGCATGATGACTCCTTTTTCTCCTTGGTAATTTGGATAGGAAAAAGAGGGGCTGAGTTGCATAAGGAAAGTGTCTCCACAAGCATCATATGAAGTCTTTGAATCTTTCGTAGATGGGGAAATCATCTGAAGGAAATTGTGTTCCAACAACTATTTTTAGTCTTCATATGAATTCTCTAGATTTTTCATTTTGTTGTCAAATAACAAGTTTTAAACTAAGACCTCTTAAAAGAGAGGAAGATCTTTATCCAATAAGACCACAAACTTTCACAAAGTCTCAAAAAGGATTATTGAAGTATATTTATACAAAGATATTCTCTAGTCTTGTAATTTTGTTTTTTTTTCAAGATTAGACAAATCTTTTTAAAAACATATATATATATATATATATATATATATATATATAGTAAGGAAGACACTTGGTGAATGGTTAGTACAAAGTTAATGACCATGGTTAGTTACGGGGACAAGAATACAATGAAAAAGTGTTTCCTGTTCACACACCATCATCCTTCTTGCTTGGTGAGAGCTTAGTGGGTGCTGGTTCACTCTAGTTAGCAGATGACCAGATGAGAAACCATGGGTGAGGTAAAACTCTTTTGAGGAGGTTTGTGCAGATATGACATTGAATTGATTTGATTTGATTTGATTTCATCATGCACCTGCAACTCCTTCTTCCTTCCAACATTAAAAAAAAAACCCTAACTTTCCTGGTCTAGGAACAAACCTCCATTCCCATCTTAGATATTTTGTTGGGTCCAATGTTACAATTGCATACACTTTCACAACTTCCGTTATACACTTAACCTCTTTAG
>Ga0116227_10008762_pt1 | contig 18809 bp, 5 predicted proteins | sample S1TSphgellanicum_FD_89693 | JGI IMG/M metagenome (GOLD analysis project Ga0116227, IMG submission 89693) | Host-associated microbial communities from peat moss isolated from Minnesota, USA - S1T2_Fb - Sphagnum magellanicum MG | ecosystem: Host-associated > Plants > Peat moss > Unclassified... | reverse complement strand
TTATATTTATTTTCGTGTATATGTTTTTTGTGATTGTTTGTGTTTTTGTTTGTTGGTTGTTGTGTTTTTTATTGGTGGTAGGTTTGTTGGTGTATTTGTACTCTCTTTTTTTGGTGTAGTTATAATTTCAGGGAATTTCTTTGCTTTTTTGTCAGTGTTTTTTTGTCCTTGTATTTTACTGCCATTTATTTTTTATTTTATTTTATTTTTAAAATAAAGGTTGCAGTACATACGTGAGTGCATTATTACTGTATTTACACAGTGAAATGATTGTCAGGGTGTGTGTGTAAAAACCTAAGGCGTGTCCAAAAGGGTGTTGTTTTTTGTGTGTGTGTGTGTCTAGGGTTTAGGGTTTAGGTTGATGGGACTTTAAAAACCAATGGATGAATTTTCTTTCTTTATTTCATACATGGATTTGATATGATCTTGTATTGAGATCAACCCTCATTGGATTTTTAATTTTTAATTTTCTTAGCCATAAGCAAAAAAAAATTGTTTAAAAAACAAATAAAGGGGAAACATTAATTCCAATCTCTATATTTTGGTCTTGGTCCATAGGTTAAATTGGATTTTATTATCAATGAACATACCTATTTGACATGAACAAGAACCATTTATTAAACAAGGCACCCAATGTTTTTTTTTTTCAAATTTCTTTATTTAGCAAAAAGTTACCAAAAATAAAAATAAAAATACCAAGTTTTTTAAATCACAAAATAGTTTAAATTCAACCCCAAAAAATTTCACAATTACCATGATATTTTTTGTTGGATGTCATACAAGGGTCAACAAAAACCACAATGTGCACCAAAGATTGGCATGACCTCTAGCCCACATTTGAATTGGGTAGAGGATTCAAGCATTATAAACCATGTTTGTTAGTTAATGTGTTGGTTTGGATTTTGAAAGTCATCTATTTGTTGATTTTAGTAACAATTTGTGCATCCATTATTATTGAAAATCATGTTATTTCTATCACATTAGTGCATTAAAACCACACCCACCATGCATTTAAGTTACCCTTGACAACCCATTAACCAATAACTATTAAAAACCCCATAACTTGATTAAACCCATGTTTAGAAAAAACTTCCCATGCACACCTTTCAACTCATGAGAAGTTCAATCCCTCCTACATTTCCCATTGAAAGAAGAGCTTTTCTACAATCAATAATATGGCTAAACCAAAATTTTGGGCATATAAATCAAATGTCTAACACATCCATGTGAATGTTTTGATGCATTTCCCAAAGTAGGATAACAATCAAGCTATAAAATTCTCGAACACAACCTTTAATAATAAATATTGGTGTTCACCAAAATGAAAACACATGTAGAGAGTGCATGGGTACATGAATGTGCATGAATGGTCTATGAACAAAATTTGGGCCTTTGTGACATAGCCAATGCAAACCATTAACCATTGCATGACCTCTCACATATATGCATAAATTTCCCATTTAAAATCACTAGTCCTCACAAGTTGGTTTGTTCAATTTTTTATTGTTTAAAATGTAATCCCATTATCAACACCTTTCCATCCATCTATTACCAAAAAGGCCCACTACACATTGTTGATTCCATGTTAAATTGATTGTTTTTTTGAACTAGATTTACATTCACCATGCATGATGGAGGAGTCTACAAAGCATGTATCCCAACAAACAAAAATAAAAGTGCCACCATTTTTTATCAAATTTCCATTGAATACTCAGTTTTGCATGTCCATGTCCTCATGAAATAATAGGGTTTTTGACATTTGAAATCAAAATTACCCTTTCAACCTTTCACAACATTGTGTCAAACATATTTTCATTGGTGTGACAACTATTCACAATTAGTTTTTTCATTTTATATATATAAAAACTTCACATTTTGCATTTTTTTAATTTATTTTTTGTTTTCCTGATATGTTTATATTCAAAGGAATTTCACCCCTCATGTCCAAATGAAATTCAATTCGTATGTTATTTTCATTATCAATATCTTAATGGCAAAGAATTTCCTATGTCCCAAGTTGTCATTTTCATATTTTGCATTCATATGGGCAATGTGCATTAATTGCAAACACAATAAGATTTTACACAACTTTTGACATCATTTTTCGTGAATTACATATTGATATTCTTTATCTACTAAGAATGAAATATGTAACATATTCACCATTCTCAAGACAATTGGTGTTTTGGGGCATGAAAATAAGTGGAATTGAATTGCAAGGTTCTCATCCAAAATTTTATCACCCTCCTCAAACCTCATCTTGAACCTATGAATACTAAACAAATTCCTTAAGCTTTGTTGTGAAATTATGATTGTGTTACAAATCACAAGTGTGCAATTTTGAAAATCAAACATTGTTATACAATCTAAGTTCACTTAATCCCCACTCCCAAAAACCCAAATTCCATTAGGTAGACTAATCATTATCATTTACATGATCATTAAAATGTTATTGGGAATTTCATGCCATTGATCAAATGCATTGATTAAGAAATATCAATAAAAAGAAAAAAAAATTGGAATGGAATTATTTTAGTCATTTTATCAAGTTCCCAAACACAAAAAATTGTTGGGATGCATCCTTAACTTGTAAAACCCATGTGATGTTTTGTAGTGTACATATAGGGCACATTATCAAAAGGAATTTTTCCTTCACTATTGGGGGACATTCCATTAACACTTATTATGGGTTTCTCCCATAGTACTTGGTGGGTACCTCTAGGTATCACACACAAAAACATAATAATTATATCATGCAAGTTTTACATACAATAAAACCAACAACTTCAAAACTTACCTATCACTTTCTTTTGAATTTTAGTTGAGAAAAGTTAATCATGTACTAACTTCTAATAAGAGGAATGTAATGATCAAGCTACAAATTTCAATTTTAAACATTTCAATTTTATAAACAACATTGTTTTTTTGCAAATGACTTATTTAGCCTTTGTGGACATAGATTTACTAATCAAATTATGTTTTATAAAGTTTTTAGTGTCAAAGGGAGTGCATTAACCATTGATTGTAGTTCATGTCATAATTCAAAGGAAGACATATGAATGAGGTGAATGTGTTTAATTTTTGAAATTTAACATGACAAATTTTCTCTAACATGCCTAAACTAATTTTGTTTTAGGTTAAAGGGTCATTTTTTGAATGCTTAGATGAGGAAGGGGAACATCATGCATGGTGAAGGCATTGTGTTTAAAAGGACACAAAATATGTTTTTAGAAATCATGTGGGGCTTAATACAAATTTTCATTTATGTTTGTGATAAAAAATACAAAATTTATAGGTCTAAATGAAACGACCACATTTTTAGATTAATTTTTATCTAAAGTATCACATCTTTGACCTAAGTATTTATCTATTACTAAATTAGGTTCAAATAATGCCTTGTTCAATTCTTCAAATGTTTAAAAAAAATATTTTTAGGGTTTCAAGGAGGGATGATTGATTTTTTAAATTGGTTACTTGAGATCAATCAGAGTTCAATAGTTCAAATCAATGTTTAATCATAGTCCCTTTTTCATTGTCCAAGTGAACGAACTTCTTATTCTAACCAAATCAATTTTATTTTCAAAATTGCACTCGATATATTAATTTTGACTATGACTTTGAAAAGCATTTGAGTTAATCACATGTCATGTAATGTAAGTTTTTTTAGATATTTGTATATTAGATAACTAAATAATACAAGGATACAAAGAATTATAAACTTACTTCCAATCCAAAACAATTAATCCTTTCCCAAGTTGGGGATATTGAAAATTTGTTCACATGTCCCAACGTGGCCAAAATACAACATCAAATGTGAAACATTTCATTTGGTTCCAAATTACATTTTGTAACAAACCAACTAATTGATCACTCTTGTATTTTTTTTCTTGCCACCTTTTTCTTTTTTTGTGAATCAAACCAAAAATTTAGTTATCAACACACAACAACAAACATAAATGTTCAAAAACAAGTTTAATGCACAAACCCCAACAATAACCATAGTGCACACTTCCATTCATTGATGAAACATCCTATGATGATTTGTGCATGACAAATATTATACAAATGTCAATGCAAGGACAAATGCAACAGCTCATGATTGTAACATTTAAGGACAACATATAATATGATCTAAAGCAAATGAAATAATGTTTTGGTAGCACCCAAAATGCATGTACAAATATGTCATAGAAATAAATGTTAAATCACATTGGGATAAACCTTAACAATGAAAGGAAATTTGAGATGATTTTATAGTATATAAAAGCAAGGTGATATTAGTTGGTATGCACCAACTTCCTAAACCTTGCAATCTCATCCCAAAGTTTTGTAAGAATATAGACACTTTACACTAACACAAAGTTGCAAGAACTAAATCAACGATCCACAAATATTGCAAATATATATAATACAAAGCAAACTACCTTGGGACACAACAAATGTCATTATTTTATGACATCATGTTCAATGGGCCAATATGACATAGTTTTCAACATGGAAAGTTGAATAGGAGAATCCATGTTGAATCATTGAACTTTAATCTTTTGTTGATCCAACAAGGCCACATGTCAAATGCATTGATGGGACAACAATCCTCCCAACATTTGTGAAATGTGATGAAATTAATTAGAGGTTTAATTGAAATAATGTCCATCCAAATTCATAGGGACGAAATGATAAAGTTAATAAATTTGGGTATGCATCATAGGTGAACAACATTGCTACAAGCATGTAGAGCAAAATGAATGAGATTACAAACTTTGCAGTGAGGTAACATCAATAATGTAATGTCCATTAGAGGTGGATTATAAACAAATTACATTTATCTAAATAATGAAGCAATTATAAGGAAAGGGATGTTATATTGAGTCATAAAGCCAAATTGTTTGCTTGGGCAAAATGGCTTTTAATAGTATAATGATAAGTCAATAACATAATGGATGGGATGTAAACCCATCATATGCCATAGCAAGAGGGTATACACAATGGACAAGAAATAGGTGATTAAGCCCAAGGATGGATTGAACACGACCAATGAATAATTTTAATACTTTTCATTAGATTTGTGATTATGATTTTGAGGACAGGGATGTATGTTTTTAAATTTTTTGCCATGCAATTGGGTGAAATTATATCCTTTAAAAAAATCAAATACTTCACTTTGGAACAAATTTAAAGCACATTACCTTCAAACACTAAACTTGATTATTGGACACCTTGGTGTGTAGAACCCTTGGTTCCTAATGACCTCAATCCTTATATTCTTGCTTATCTTTTAATTAACAATTAAACTTGGGCTCTGCGTTGCTATGCACTACTAGTGACATTCAACTTTTTTTTTTCTTATTATGTTCCCATTTGGTTTTCAATATCTCATTATTATTTATATCAATTTCAAATTTTATTTAAATTTTATTAAACATTATATCCATGGTGGGTAAAGTTTTAAAATGAGATAATTATTAACAAAAAAATGATGTAATTATTAATAAAGAAATGAGGTAATTAAACTTGAAAATAGGATTTTTTTTCATATCCCTATTGGTGGGTAGGGAAAAAGAGTAAGGTAGTTATTAATAAATGGGGTGGTTAAGTTGGGAAATGATGAAGTAGTTCTGAATTGTCTCTACAATTGTCCTTGGAATTGTCCAAGGACAACCATACGATAGATTTATGAACCTATGAAAGATTATGCAAAATCACCCATATGCCAGCTCCTCAAAATTTTGTCACTGGAATAATTGATATATGAGTTTGATAAATGAAATATTTTTTTTATCATTACATTCCATTTACATCCACAAATTTTTGATGAGGCGAGCTATTATTCCTTTGAACTTTCAAGCTTTATTTTGCCAATATTTGTTTTTTAAGCAATCACAACTTGCATGATTGTGTATTTTGCTTACATTCGTGGCTTTTTGCACTAATGTTGCATGTAATCAAATGGATTTTTGTGTTTCTTTGGACTTTCAGCCATGTTTTTGCTAGATGTAGTCTTCATAAACCTTCACAACTCTTCAATGCACTCGTAACTTTTTAGTTTGTAGCTCTTCCATGTGCTTGTGATTTATAATCACAACAAGCAAGTAAGGTTCACAAATCACCTTGTCTTATGATTTTATGCCATGCATATTATTCCATGTTTTTGGATTGCAATTATGTGTTTTGTCTTCTCATCATATGGGTTAGGTGTTAGATTTAATTTTATGTGATGGATGAAGAAAATGCTTGTGTTATTGGATTTAATTGTGGGGTTGAAAAGATTGAAATGACCTTTAATGTGTTTCACAACTTGTCAAATTTTGAGAGCTTGCATTTAATGACAAGTTAATAATTTTTTAAAAGTTGAAGTTATGCATTTTTCAGTTAATAAGGCCGAGTTGATCACTAGGTCAAACCAAGGTTGCTTTTGACATCATAATGATGATTTTGGTTAGGTATATTATTCATCATGTTTATGGCGAATAACATCACCTCAAAATTTTCAATTGGAAAGTGGTTTTAAAATCAATACCTTTATTAGAAAAAAAACATGTATAATTATTTTTGGAAAATAATGCATTCATTGTCATTAGTGAGATTTTTGAAAGTAAAAAATATGAACTAGTCATCTAGTTAGAACATAAAAAATTTGAGCAAATGATATTGAAATTCATTCAATATTTGTAATAACTTATAAGTATTTGTTGAGAAATGAAATAATAGTCATACTTGAAACCATTATAATAACAACATCTTAAAAAGTAATAAGCATGTCCATTTGAATATTTCTTATGAACTTTTATTGAGTGCACTTATTATCAATTTTTAGCCACTTTAAAGTGCATTTAATTCACATAATCATGCATCTATTTGTTAGGTTTTCATGGGGGGGTATCAATGGCAATGTCATACCATTGTTCAATCTTGTAAACTTGCAAATGTTGTGTTGTATTAGCTATCAATCATAACAAACATTTGGCCAAACTTTGTTGCACTTATTTTCTTGAAGGAAATGTTTTATCTAATACAATTCAAAATTAATGGGATTACACCCATGCACACCTTAGGCAACTTGTTTAGAGGAAGTCAGTGTTTGCTAAAATAAATTGTTTAAATAAATTATTATCAACATTTGAAAAAGAAAAGACTTGGGCCAAGTGCTTTTGCAATCGTGAAATTTTTTAGAACCACAAATCTTTTAAAAAAGGGTGATGAAGTGCATCAAAAATTTCTTGAACACCGCATGTTTTACATATGTAAGGATTATAGGCTCTTTTTACACTTGCAAGAATATTTGGCTGTGAATGTTAATGAACTACATGCTAATGTTGTTGTGTTTATTTTCCTTCTTTATTTGTTTTGGTGGAAAAAATATTTCATGTACAATGTTCACAAAATTTATAAACCTTCATAAGTTGCCTAATCTTGCATCTATATCAACTATGTTTGCAAGTTTCAATTATTAAATATCTAAAGGTGATGTGAACACATTGCCTTGGTAATCAACTATTTAAATAAATCTTGGACCCTTATGCATGCTTTTGTTGGTGTTTTTGAAATGCATAAGACCAAAAGCCTTATTCGGTTGGGTAATTGTAATTTTTACTTGAATTTTTAAATTTTATGCATAGTGCATGATTGTTTTTATGACAAATGAATGCATTAACTTGACATCTATGGCAACAATACTATGATTCATTGTTGAGCATTGTCATCCTTTGAAACCTTCAAAAAAATTATGAATGTATTTGTTTTGTTTACATCATATTGTCTAAAACATGTCATTATCTTACAAATGATGACAAGGTTATTACGTGTATGAGTGCAAGACATTAATTGGAGCCAAATCTACCACTCAAGGTGAATGCTTATAAAAAATGGGTTTGCTTGTTAAGATGATGCAACGAACTATGATTTGATACAATAAAACAAAGTTCTTACAAGTGAGATGTGGGTAATTGTGAAAGCAATCACATGTGTATTGAACCTTATTGTCACAACATGTGTCATGAACCAATCATGAGGTCAATGGTTATTATCGATTTCTTGATTACATGTATCAATTTGACAATAACTATGAAAGTTGAAATGGAATGCATGAATTATTTTTATTTTTTAAAGGTATATCTCCTACAAAAATATAAGCCATTGGGTTCTTGTTCATTATGTTAACCTAAATACCATTTATTCATCTAATTTGAACATTATGATCTTACAATTGTATTTAAAATATTCATATTATTATTATATTTCATTTCTTTATCAAATCCACATTCATTCTATCATTTATGATGTTCAAGACGCAACCAATTATCCTTCTTTACAGCTCTTCATACACACCAACACATACACATGCATACACACATATAAAGAGCTTACCATCTTCCAAAAATTCCTCATTGCATTCCAAGAGCATGACAAAAATTGGAATCTTACTTCCTTCCCATGGTCCTTGAATGATAGTCCTTTTAAGTCTTGAATTTATATTCATAATGTAGTAACTACTCTCTAATAAATTTTTAACAAACTTTAGCCATCGTGTAACATATTGTTGGGTTGTTAGCTTGGCTAATCATTGGCATACAAAGAGGTTGGCTCCCATTGCATATTAGCTTGCTACTCTATTCGTTAGCTTGCCACATGTTGGCATTTGAACTTGCTATGAAAAAACTTGTATATGTTAGTTTATTACATGTTAATTTGTTATTAGATTTCCTCTCTCTTGGTTTACCTATCTTTTATCTATCCATGTACACTTTTAAAATAATTTTCATTAATTAATAATGGGTTGTTGAAGGGACTAAAACTCTCGACTTCGATTTCATCCTAAGGTCTTCCTCATTCAAATAAACATGCATGTTGAAGTTGCCAAGGTGATAAAATAATTTTTCCATTTCCTCACAACATATGATCTACATTAGGTTCACAAGATGCTATCAACAACGGAATCCTAGCTTTAATTACTTAGGAGTTACAAAGAATTTTGTCAAATGTGGGAATGCTATTCATCTTGCTTTTTTAATATGATGCAAAAGTGATTTAAGTTGTCTTCTAATGACTTGCTTTGATGCATTGAACCCTACTACCGAAACATGTATGACAACAATTGGATGGATTTAAGGATATTATTGAAAAAAAATAACATTTTTTTGGTGTTGACACATCTATTAAAAAAAAATTCATACAAGCTTGTTGTTGTTGGGGAATTACATTTGTTCAAGAGCTTATTTGTAACTTTCATTTTTATTTATTGATCTTTTTGCTTGATGGCATGAAAATGATAATCAATTCCCAAATCTTGACACCTTTGCCAAATAGATTCTTGAAATTTCAAGGTCGCAAATTGAAACTAAACCATGTGTTTAACCATACTAATGTGTTGTAACTCTCTAATGTTGCCTTTTGTAAATGAAGTTAAATCACATCATTGTTGTGATGATTAAGAATTGGCCGAATGATCCACATTTAAATTAGATGTAACATAGAAATATGAAGTTAAAATTTCATTAGTTTAAGAAAATTATGATTTGATTGAGGAAGCAAATGACTTTAAGGAATTGTGGGCAGACAAATGACTAAGTTGTCAAAGTGAAATTGCTATATATATATATATATATATATATATAATGTTAATAAAAGTGAGTTATATTGCAAGGTTTAAATTTTAAAGGCCATTATAATCGCAATTATAAATAAAATAACTTTTGTTGCAATCTTAATTTTTTTCATGTTTTCGAGATTTCAAATCTAAATAACATAATTTGCAAGTTAGAAAGAACTAATTTTGTTGTGTTATTGCAAAAATAAAATAATTTTTTTCCAAACATTCAACCTTTTGTTCATGTCTTGTAGTTAGTTTTGAATTTGGAAATATGCAAACATTCACGAAAGGAAAAGGGGGGGGGGGGGGGGGGGGGGGGGGGGGAAAGGAGGTTTTTTTTAGCCTTCCAAACCCCAACCCCCCCCCCCACCCCCCCCCCCCCCCAAAAAAAACAAAAAAAAACCAAACAACTGGCTCAGATATACCCTCACGGTTCTCATCCCGTTTGTTTGGAAACCCACCTCCCAATTAATAACCACCGGTTCTCTCATGAAACCCGTCGGTCGGTTGATTGTTTCCAAGGGCTTGCAATAGATAACTGGGGTTGATGGCGGGCGATTGGATTGAGTTCGAACTTCTCCGAAATTCAAAGAACCGTCTCGGGGTACACAATCAAGGGTCTCAACCCGTTTGAAAACAAACCTCAAATAATAATAAGCCGGCAGTTCTCTCACGAAAACCGCTCGGTTGGTCAATTGTGTTTTCTTAAAAGAGGTTTTGAAATAGATAACCGACCGGGGTTGACGGTGGGCACTTTGATGGACGGACGGACGGATTGATTTGGACTCTTTTTTTAAAAATTAAAATTTTCCAAATAACCGGAACCGGCGGTTCTTTGTTGTAAATTTAATAATGGCACACCAACACGGGGTTTAAATACAACAACCCTAAAACCTCATCCCTAAGGAACCACAGATCTGGCCTCCCTCCCACCACACCCCCACCCCCACCCCCACCCCCACCCCTTAACCCTAACCCTAACTTACATGGGTGAATTCATGAGCAAGCTACCCTCCTCCCCTCCATCTAACCACTAACCATGGGTGGTTACCCTACATAAGCTGGTGATGATTACATTTTCCCCCTTGTCAACCAGCAAAGTACATAACCCGGCAGCTATGCTTTCCGCGCATTACACCCCCTTTATTACCGCCTTCTTGTTTCCAAATAGATATCGACATTTTTGTTCCGTCTCTTACGCTTCTTGGTTCAATATGTTATAAATTGTTATAAAAAAAAAAAAAAACCGAAGGCCATGTTGCTCGACATATTTGCTCTCGACAAGGTAGGTATGTATGTACGTACCTATCATATGTACCTACCAACCTACCTACCTACCTACCCAATAGGTCGCAACAATGGGCCAAAGCGTTATCACCCACCTAGCGAGCAAGTGAGCGAGCGAGCGAGCGAGCAAGCGAGCGCATCATCCACTGGATGCCTGTTATGACTCACTCGGTTGTGGATGAACCTCAACTAAGGTTACATCCGGGTTTCACCTTGGTAACCCATTATGTAAGAAGTACTCTCTCTCTCTCTATATATATAGGTAGGTAGGTAGAAAAATAGGTGATTACTAGGTAAGTAAGTTAGTAGATGGTTTATACATAGCTAAGCATTGTTTTTACTACCTACCTACCTACCTACCTACCAACAACCTGCCTTGCAAGTTGTTGTTGTTTTTTTTTTTTTCATGGAAAAAATAAAAGTGCTTTTTGGGTTTTCTAGTCTCAAATTCTTGAAATTAAAAAAATAAAATTTTAAAAATCTAGCTTTTTCTGTATTAAGTTTCAGCAGGTAGCAAACAAATATATTCAAAGATTCTTAATTTTTACTTTATTTTTCACTTTCATTTTTATTTTTATTTTTTATATGGCCAGATTTGGCTAAACCATCTTTTTAAGGATGATTGCCACTTCAGCTACATCAATTTTTTTTCATATGGGAAAAACACTAGTTTGCTATGAGAAAAAACTATAGACTTATTTTGTGTGTACATAACTTTAAAAATCTACCTTGATCAATGAAAGAAAATTAAGCCAATTTCTTTTTTAGGTAGCCAAAATTTAAACAAATTGAACTTGGCACCTATTATAGTGTTCTTGATATTGAAACTTGGAAAGAAGCATTTCTTTGCCAAATATTTATTTATTTATTTATTTTAGAAAATAATTTTCAACAATTTGAATTTGAATTATACATAATTTCAATAGTTGTGGAATAGGTATGCAAAATACACTCTTGTATTGTGTATTTGTAATAGTAACCCAATGGAGTTTGATTTTCAATAATTTCAAACAAATATCTATATATTATATTATATTATATTATTTATCTTTTTTCTCGCTAAACCTTTTTGTGAATTGTTTTGTGCCAAGCATCAATCATAGGTGCATTGTCATACATTGAAACATGTGTGGATGATCCACATGGTCCCATGGAAATAGATGAAAAACATTTGTGCCAAAATGGTTATTAAGATAAATGGCTTGGATTTTCAAATAATTAATCATTTAAAAAACCCACAATATTTTTCACATGTAATTAACATCTACACACACACATATATATAGAGAAAAAGCATATGGATTTGAACACTTGTTTTAGAATATATATATATATATATATATATAATTTTGAGGTGGTACAAGTGATTTTAATGAGTAGTGATTTCCAACCTAGAAATGTAATCTGAAACTTTAAAAAACTTGTTAGTACTACTATTAGAAAAAAATGTTTAAAAGTGACCAATTGCACATAAAATTACATACACACAATGCACACTCACACAAACACATGTATGCATATATTATTAAGTCACCAAAGGTTTTTTAAAAAATAATCACAATGGTGTTTGTTCAACTAACAATCGTGACCCATTTTTCCTTGTTGGCATTTTATTATTTAGTATATCATGTTGTGACATAAATCACAACGGAACCAAAGATATATGTTTACAAATTGGTATATGACGAAAGATTTTAAATTATACATGAAATTTTTTAATGTATTTTTCACCTTTATTTAGTCAATTTCTGTTTTTTTTATGGGCCAATAATATTTTATTTTGCATTTTGCCAACATTGCCATATGTTTGATGTTGATGAATTTGGATTGCAATTGAATTTAGTGCATACAAAAGCATATACATATAGGAAATAATCATTTTTTGGTCCCATGATTGATTTCTAGAAATTTGATTTGAGTTTAAATTGGTTCAAATCCTTTTCTTAAACCATAGGTTAAACAACTTTTGAACAAACTAGAAGTTTTATGTTATTGCACCATTATGTTTACTTGTTGATCATCCCTTTTCTATTTGTAATTTAAATGAGGATTTAATTCATGTTATAGTTTGTACATAATCCAATCTTATGTTACAAAAATAAAATAAAAAATATATTTTTTAATCCAAAAGAATTTTTATTTATTTTTGCTTTCATCTTGCCAACATTTAATCATTTCAAAGATTTTTGTGATGTTATTAAATTATTATTTTTCTGCAAATGCCTAATTTTGGTGTGAATAATTCTTTAATTTTTTCATGTTTTGGGGATTGTCCTCAAGGAATGATATTGGAAGTTTCATCTTTCATGTTAGGAGATTCCATAGTAAGCCCAATAACACAATACGTGGTTGAATGGCATGGTTTGTTTTCCAAATTAATTTTAAGCTTAAAAGTCCATTTGATTGGCTAATTTATTTTTAATTCATGTGATTTTGATAGTTGATAGTGTTAAGTGTTGATTTATTTAATGTTAATGAGTGGTAAAGTTTCCTTTTTACATGTAATATTCTATTTGGGTGCTTAGGTTTTTATTGGTTTGAAAATGTGTTGGAATTTATTTTAATTAGGTATATGATTCTTAGCAAAAGGTTTGAAAAGTACAATTTTAATGTTGTAACAAATAATCAATTATTGTAATATTTAGTAGTGAATAAGTGCATTTAAAATCCAAATATTGATTTCAAAGACATGTAATGTGAAAACTCTTGGTTTTCCAACTAGTTATGTATTAATTCAGGAGTTCAAATTCGAAACTCACAAAATTAGGTTTGTGGTTGTCACACTTTGGTCGTATTGTTAATAGTTGGAACCTCTTTTTTGTTATTAAATATCATGAAATTCAATGTTAAAATAATAAATCAATAACATGTTTCAAATCTTGTTAAGGACATGAACTCAACAACGTATCAATATTTTTTTTACTTAAAATAAGTTTTTTAGGTGGCAAGACCACATTAAATATTATATGGAACAATTTGAAACAATAAAGTTATTTGTAAAATCCTTCCCAATCCCATACCTTGTCTTATCCCCATGATTCAATTTCATCCTTTATCTTTGGTTATCCATAAAGTTCCCATATTTAGGGATGAAATCAAGAAATTAGGGATTGATGATGAAAATAAGGGGTGAAATATAGTTTGAAACCTTTTTTTGACATTTTTTTCTTTGAAGGCACCATTTGAAAGGCTTCTTTCAAACATTTTTTTTCAATTATTTTTAGGGCACCACTTGAGGGACGTATAATTGGGGTTTGCACTTATGGGGTATTTTTTTGGCTTTCCTTACCAAGTTCATCATCCCTTTTTTTTTAAAAGAAAGATGTTCATGTACATAAGGTGCCCTCCAAATCCATTTAAGAAACATGTTGCTTGTCAAGAATGTTAGTTGATAGGACATCATTGCAAAGGAAATTTTCATAAGACCAAATGGAATCAAAGGAGTCCATGTTTGTATGTGTCATTGAGGATTCATGTTCTTCATTGAAAAATTATGGCATATACATTTTTTGCTGCTATACTTGAATATACATTAATTAATTCACTAGGATTTTTGTTGTTGGTTAATGAAACATTTGTTATAGTTGTCAAAGTTGCATTGCTCAAGCTTGATTATAGTAAATTCAAATGTTTATTGACATGTCATTAAGCCTTCATGTTCTTTCATTAAATCATTTTTGATGTTTTACAAAACATTTTAGTTTCATCAAATTTGCACAATCTAGTATAATGAAAAGGATGGTTCCATGATTGAAAGAACTATTTTAATAGATATTGAAAACCTTTCCATTAAAACTTATGATTTTAAGGACTTTAGTCAATTTGGGTCCTAAAACTAAAAACATCGCGAGATTGGTGACAATGGGAAGTTTCACCTATAATGTTACCTAGTTTGATGAAACCAAAATTAGGATATGAAATTCACCATAGATTCAACCAAGAAGAAAAAAAAAGGCACCAAAACAAAAAAAAAAAAAAAAAACAATTTTTTTTTTCAATTATAAAAAAAAATGATATAAATTAAAGGAGGTTGTAGGCCTGTTGAAAATTCCCACATTCCAAATTAAAAAGCCTTGTGTTAAAAATTAATTATGCCTTGAACATGAAACAAACTAATTAAAAAACAATGTTTAAATCATTTTTCAAGAATGTTCACATGTACAAGAAATAATAATAAGTAAATTTGCCCATGTAAATGATTTAACAATCACCATATTGATCGAACCAAATTCAATCACAACACCTTTTATTAATATGCACAATAACATTTGCAGCATAAAACCCATGTCAATGATAGGTTGTTATATGATGATATTACCAATACACATGAAAATATAAATTTGTACATTAACAAAAACTTCAAATAATTTTCAAGGAACTCACATAAAATGATAGGTTAATTACATTTAAATCTCATATTGCAAACCTTGCAATCCAAGGATGCTACATCAAACACATGGACAAATCATAAAATTTTCATAAAAACAAATAAATGGACATATAATATGGTGATTTAAATGCCAAACCCATAAATGTGTAAACTTGTGTATAAATTGTGTGCCACACATGTTGTCTTGTAGCCAATGCCCAACCTAGAATCCTATCTATTTAGTAGACAAAAGGGTTTCCAACACTAGATTCTTTAACATTAAATTCTCACTTGCAAACAAATTTCCAACTCATATTTTTATTCATTCGATTGTTCAAAACTCCATGATTGTAAATTTCACAACTCTTGTAAAAGAAAGCCATCCATGCAAAGGAAACACACACACACAATGAAACAAAACTTAATTTATTGTAGGATTTTATGTAACAAGGAGAAGGTTGATTAAAATTCAAGGAAACATTTGCAATAATGCCCTAACAAGATTGTGAAATTAAAAAAATTCATACAACTTTAAGTTTTACGATTGGAGATCATTGATTTGCCTTGCAGCTCTAATTGTAGTTACTTGGACTCCTTCACTTCCCCCACATCAATGTCCTTGATGAAAATCTAATCATAACAATGCTTTTATCCACATATCTTTCTCTAACTTTCATAGAAAACTTTCATGCTTTTTCAAGCTCTCATGTTTTTAAAACCTTGTTCCAACTTTTGCACTTTTCAATATTTTTATGCACCAAAAATCATTTCAAACATAAATTTTCATACTTTGAAAATTTCATGCAAACACTGGGGTTCTTCACCAAAAAAAATAAAACACAAAAACAAACTAATTTTACCATTGATTTTGGTGATTTTTTTTTGAACCCATTTATTTTGGTTTGTATTTTTGTTGCCCCTAATTATGCATTTTGTCCTTGAACTTGCCAAAATTGGTTGATCTCCCCCCCTAATAGGGGGACTTTACAAATAACTTTAATGCAAAACAAATATATGTTACCCAAATACAAGATGACAAGAAGGAAAAAAAATAATTATTGGATTTTTTCCCAAAATTTGCATTTCCCTAAACCCTAAACCCATATCAAATGCATTTTCTTGTAAATAATAGTTTTATTCAATTTCAATGTGTCACAACCTTCAATCACATAGCGTTGTTCATTATCTCCCTATCACTTTGGGGTTGATTACAATGATAATGTTTTGTTTTGACTTTATTAAAATGAAATTAAAATGGATATACCAAATTCCATAAAAATTTCAAATCTAGGCATTAATATTTTCAATTTTGTGATGTATCTAAGGTGGCAATAATCCATGAACCAATTTACCCAAATTTGAATATTAAAAAATGAAAAGGAAAAAATTAAACACCTTTATATGTATTTTGCTATGTATTTGCACCATGTATAGTGATTTTGCTTGGTGATTTTTTTAGATTTTCAAGTTTTGGCAATGTTTAAAAAAACATTGAATTTGAAACATAAAATTTCCATAATTTTACAATAGAACAAAATTTCATACGAAAACAAGGGTGTTAAAGCAAGTTGATTGAATAGGTATTAGGATGGGTGATTGGCCTTGGAAATTTTATGTTGCAATCACATAAGATATCTTGAGCAAGACACTTTCCTTTAAAAAAAAAAAAAAAGATTCAAATAAGACGTTGATTATTTTCTCCTTCTAGTGTTGAATTTTGTTTTTTGGGCACTAATTTTAATGTTTTGAAAAAAATAAAGAAATAATCTCTTGATCAACATAGAACTTTCCATTAATTAATATTTATCATTTGAAAAAATTAAAAATCCAATTGACCAAATTGACCATGATGTGATATATTTAAATTATCTAAGAATACTACTTTAAAATCATTCTTCAAATAGGATTATGACTCAATATGTGGTTTATAACCATTTTGAAATTGACATGGTGGCATGCTTTAAGCAAAATGCAAATGAGAAGGGTTGAGCTTTCATATTTTCATCTCACACTATGAATTCCATCTTGCTCAATTCCTTTACTTTCTCATTGCTCATTTTATCTTCCCCCAAAAGGTCAATATAAAAATCTCCCCAATTGGATGCACTTGAACTTTGAAAACTTTATGTTGTTGAAACTTAAGACAATTGTCATTTGCATATTGGTGGGCATCTTTCTCTCATACATGTGAATTTTGCAAAATGGTGTTGCCCCATTCACCTTAGAGTGTTAAAAGGCTTTTTTTTTAAAGCTTCTTTTGTTGGCTAGTGGTTTTTTTAAGATTCTTTGGAATGAAGGGTTTCTTACCAAGGTCCCATTGGATGGGTTTTCAATCCATGTTCTCCAAGTTGAAAACATGACCCAAGTTATTCATTTGTTAGCCTAAGTATAAGTGGTTCCACAAACAAAAATGTGTCAACAAATGGTTTGTGGAATGGACACTACTAGGTACTAAAACTAACTACTAACTCATTCATTTCCATGCACATGTGTACATGGTATGGCACTAAACTAAGTGTAAATAACCAAGGGAACCAAAAAAAAAAGAAAAAGGCAATTAGGTCATGAGAAACCCTAATTGGTTGTCTTGGCACACAATCCCATCATAGAAAATTTCATTACATACATACCATACCCTAAGTTAGTAGAGTTTTTTCTAACTGGTCACGTGTTCGAATCCAGCCAGAGACAAAACAAACAGACCCAAATTGAACTCAACAAATCTCTCTCAAGGTCCTCTTTGGTGGATGAGTAAGTAGGTAGGTAGGTAAGTAGGTAGGTAGGTAGATAAATAAATAGGTGGATGGGTAGGTAGGCACTAGGTAGGTAGTGTGCCGTAATGTAAGAAAAGTGGTGGGCCTGGTATGATCTGGTGCAAAGGTCTCTTTGGTGGGGTAGGTAAGTAAATAAATAGGTAAGTAGATAGATAGGTAGATAAGATGGGTGGATGAGATGATCTTTTGGATGGGTGGATGATCTTTTAGATGGGTAGGTAGATAAATAGGTAGGTAGGTAAAGAAGTGGGTGGGTAGTGCTGGGTCTGGTATGGTGTGGGTTGGGTATGGTTGTGGTCTGGTTGGGTTATGTTGAGGTGGTCTGGTGTCTGTTTTGTTCTGTTGTGGTGGTGGTACTGGTGTTATGTGAGTGTCCTGTTGTGTTGTGGTGTGGTGTCTGGTCTGGTCTGTTTGTTGTGATTCTGGCGTGGCTTGCTTGGCCTGGCCTGCAAGATGGAATCTTGAACTGGGGTTTTGCAACTGTGGCACCCAAGAAGACGACAGACACAGAGAGAGAGAGAGAGAGAGAGAGAGAAGCAGAGAGAGAGAGCTGGCTTTTACTAGTGCTGCAACAAATGGGTACACACCAGTAGTACTCTTGCAGTAGAAAGAAAGACTGACACACAAACACACACGAGAGAAAACCCACTTCCCCTCTTCTTCTGTGGGGGTGAGTGTGTGTGGGTGTGTGTGTGTGTGTGTGTGTGTGTGTGATCCATCAACACACTTGCTCTTGCTGGCTAGGCTTAGGCTACTACTGTTGCTGCAATTCCTCTGCAATTCCTTTGTTCCC
>Ga0116227_10008760_pt1 | contig 18810 bp, 21 predicted proteins | sample S1TSphgellanicum_FD_89693 | JGI IMG/M metagenome (GOLD analysis project Ga0116227, IMG submission 89693) | Host-associated microbial communities from peat moss isolated from Minnesota, USA - S1T2_Fb - Sphagnum magellanicum MG | ecosystem: Host-associated > Plants > Peat moss > Unclassified... | reverse complement strand
GTCTATCGTTCTACCTTGATAAGCATGGCGATTTTGGTCAATTTCTCTAAATATTTCGGTTAATTCAGGTTGGTTCTTCCAAGCTCCAAATAATTGATTTAGTCTAGCTAGCCTTTCCATTTCGGTTAAGGGTTGTGGTGGTTCTATAATTTGATTTTCAATCAACTCTAAGTCTACTATTATTTCTGTTTCATCTGGAATATTATTAAGTTGTTCTAAAATCTCAATATTTTGACCACGTTTTATGCCTCTCAATTTCATATTTAATATTTCCTGTAATGATTAGTTGACAGTTAACTGAATTGGGTAGTTCTGCTGATGAAGGTAGACACACTCGGGCTTTCAAGCCCCCGGCTGTCTTCCGTGGGGTTTCTGACTCCAGAAATTTAGTCCAAACTCCAGTTATTAAAGAACTCGAAAATTAAAAGATTTTCCCTGTTCCTTCCCTTCAAATTATTGATTATAGCATAAAATGTACCGAAGAACTAAATCACCTCAATCAAATCGTTCAAGATTTAACCGAGTTCAAGGGAAATTTCTCCCCAGTTCTCTAGAATTAGTCAACACCTTTTCCAAGCATCAGCAACATAAGCTGAATCAACCACAGTACCAATTAAATTTACTGGGGTATTTGCTGACGCATAGTATTTAACTTTTTGTGTTAGTCCATCAATCGCATTAATTCTTTGCTTACCAGGGCGAATATAAACTACTAGAACAGCCTTGTTCGGTAGCATATCTAGCACTTTTTTAAGTTGTTCGCTAACTTTCTCTTCTATTAAATTAGCAACTTCTATTTCTGCGGAACTATTTTTCTCGGCATCTGCAACTAACTGGTAATTTACCAAGTCGAGAATTACCACTTCACCAGACAGTTTAACACGCTTGGGCGTATTTACTATTCGCGTTGATTGAAAACCCCGTTGTGCTAGTAGTTGATATTCTTCTGGATAATCATCTGGTTCAATTGGCTGCTGTTGTGGAATCACATAATCAATAGATATTGCCCCAATGACCTTTTCTCGGTCTAAAATTTGTTGAAGATTACTAACTTGTTGTCCCACAACTTCGCTGACTGATGCTTGTATTCGTCGTTCAACTTCCTGACGCACTAGCTGACGTGCTTCTTTAAGACTTTGATTAAACAGGTAAACACTGATAGCTCCAGCTACCCCTAAAATTAATGCCAGTACTACAAACGCAAGATTAATCGCACTGACAAAACTACTAAAACTAGTGTTCAACCGTGTATTAGCATCCTGTAGAAACTGGATTTGGCTTTTGAGCAGTTCGACATCAGGTACTGGTAATGGGGTAGGAGTTTGGGTAACGAGTAGTACCAAATTCTCAATTCGCCAGACTCCAGCTAAATTATACAAATTTTGCAAGTGCATACGGCATTATCTTACTGAACAGTGAAAAGCATAATCCACATCAACCCGTTAACCAAGCTGTCCAGATGTCAATTAAAAACAAAAGTGACATTGTTAACATTCTCGGTACTCGTGGGGTGGGATCTGGTGTTTCTGAATCATAGGATGATTTTGCCCTAGATGAAACTAAGCCTCAAAGCTTTGAGCCGATTAGACATCTCCGAAAATGAATCTACAACCCTTGTGCAACTTGAGCTGATACCTCATTTCTGGAGATGTCTATTGTCAAATGTAGTTTATAGCGGGAGTAGGAAGAGGTAGAGAGGTTTAACAGTGGCTAGAAAGATTAGATACAATCGCAATGGCAACCCCCAACCCCTCCCCCACCTGATGACAGACCGCCCTTTACTCCCCGAACTTCTTGCCCCTGCTGGTAACTGGGAATGTGCCAAAGCTGCAGTGGAAAATGGGGCAGATGCAATTTACTTCGGACTGGATAAATTCAATGCCAGGATGCGGGCAGAAAACTTCACCCAGGCAGATCTCCCCCAGTTAATCCAATTTCTCCACCTGCGGGGAGTAAAAGGCTACGTCACCCTCAACACCCTAATCTTTCCCCAAGAACTAGCTGAAGCCCAGGCATATCTGTGCACCATTATTACCGCCGGGGTAGATGCAGTTATCGTCCAAGACATCGGCCTCTGTCGCCTCATCCGGCATCTGTCCCCTGATTTCCCCATCCATGCTTCCACCCAAATGACCATCACCAGTGCAGTTGGTGTTGAATTTGCCCAGTCATTAGGTTGTCAGTTAGTCGTCCTAGCACGGGAATGTTCCCTCAAGGAAATCCATAAAATCCACCAGCAGACCTCCCTCCCCTTGGAAGTCTTCGTCCACGGTGCCCTGTGTGTCGCCTATTCCGGGCAGTGCCTCACCAGCGAAGCCCTGGGGGGACGTTCAGCCAACCGGGGGGAGTGTGCCCAAGCTTGCCGGATGCCCTATGAATTAATCGCCAATGGGGAGGTGGTAGATTTAGGGGAGCGGAAATATCTCCTCAGTCCCCAGGACCTGGCAGGGTTGGAACTGTTACCAGAGTTAGTGAAATCCGGTGTCACCTGCCTGAAAATCGAAGGCCGCCTCAAAACCCCGGAGTACGTTGCTAATGTTACCAAAGTCTATCGCCAAGCCTTGGACCAGAACTCCCCTCCCCCTAACTCCCGCTACAAGCTCGAAATGGCATTTTCTCGAGGCCTGTACCCCGGCTGGTTTGGGGGAGTGAACAATCAGGAATTGGTCCATGCCCGGTTCGGCAAAAAGCGGGGGGTCTATTTAGGAGAAGTTACCCGCATCCGCCAGGAACAGGTGACAATCAAGTTAGTCGCACCTGTAAAACCTGGGGACGGGGTTGTATTTGACTGTGGTCATCCAGAGGCCAAGGAAGAAGGGGGACGCATCTGGGCGGTGGAACATCAAGGGAGAGAAGCGGTACTCACCTTTGGCAGAAACGACCTCAACACCCGACGCCTCCACCCAGGGGACCAGGTATGGAAAACGAGTGACCCAGAACTAGATAAGCAACTGCGACAGAGTTTTGCTGGAGAAAGTCCCCAATTTCAGCGTCCTCTTCACCTCGAAATTTCCGGTGAAATTGGTCAGCCACTCATCGCCGTTGCCCGTGATGAATTAGCGAATATCGTCAAAGTCCAATCCACCACTCCCCTAGTAGCTGCCCACACCCAACCCCTCACCACAGAACGGTTACAAACTCAATTTGGTCGTCTGGGGAATACACCCTTCTGCTTGGGGACCCTGACCAATCACCTCCAGGGTAGAGCGATGCTGCCTGTGAGTGAGTTAAACCAGATGCGCCGGGAACTGGTTACCCAGTTAGAAATGTTGCGAAGTCAACCCCGACGCTGGCAACTGCAGGATGTTTCCTGGGAAGACTTACTACCCCCTCATCGGCCTCCTGAACTAACCTCCCCCTCCCTAGTAGTACTGATACGAAACCTCAACCAACTCCAAGCCACCCTCCAGGCAGGAATCCAGACAATTTACTGTGAATTTGAGGACCCCCGCACCTACCCACAAGCCGTGCAACAGGTGCGCCAGTACTCCCAGTCCCCCACCATTTGGGTAGCACCACCCCGCATTACCAAACCAGGGGAAACCTGGATTTTACAGCAAGTCCGCGCCTGTAAAGCCGATGGTTATCTAGTGCGAAACTATGACCAACTGGAATTCTTTGCCGACGAACGCACCATTGGCGATTTCTCACTCAATGTTACCAACCCCTTAACAGCCGACTACTTTCTACAGCACTACAGCTTAGAAAGGTTAACAGCATCCTACGACCTCAATATCAACCAACTAGAAGACCTCCTGACCAGTTGTCCACCGCAGTGGTTTGAGGTGACAATCCATCAACATATCCCCATGTTCCACATGGAACACTGCGTCTTCTGTGCCTTCCTCTCTCCGGGGACAGACTATACCAACTGTGGACGTCCCTGTGAGCAACAGGAAGTAAAATTACGGGATCGGGTGGGTAGTGAACACATCCTCCGGGCAGATGCAGGCTGCCGCAACACTGTATTTAACGGCACTGCCCAAACCGGAGCGGAGTACGTACAGCGCCTAAGAGAATTGGGTTGTCGCTACTTCCGGCTAGAATTTGTCAATGAGACCCCAGAACAGGTCCGGCAAATCATCGCCCGCTACCATCAACTACTGGTAGGGGAGATTACAGGTGCCCAACTTTGGCGAGAGTTAAAGTTGCAAAACCAATTAGGTGTAACTCGTGGACCTTTAGGGGTGAAGTCTAATAGTTAGAATCACCGAAGAAAGGCTCGATGACTTCATTTGTTGGCGGTGCCTTTTGGTTTTTTTTACACCAACCTTAACGGTTCCTTTCATTCACTCCGAAATCAGGCACTATGAATACAACCCTTATTCTTGCGTTACCCCCAGAACGGTTACAAATTAAATATGATGCTAATACCGTATTCAAAATATCAAAATTAGATGAAAAAGAAGCACTTATTTAATCTAAAAAGCCAAAAATATTAGGCTAGGATGGGGATTGAAGCATCAACAAAGTTGTAGGCATAGTTATGGCAACACTAACAGGATTAACATTTGGTGGCAAAACTTGGACACCTAAATTTGCTCAATCCATTGACAAAGATAAGTGTATTGGTTGTGGCAGATGCATTAAGGTATGTGGTTATAATGTGCTGACATTAAAGGCACTCAATGAAGAAGGTGAATTCGTTGAAGACGAAGATGATGAAGAAATTGAACGGAAAGTGATGACAGTTGCCTACGTAGACAACTGTATTGGTTGCGAAGCTTGTTCCCGGATTTGTCCGAAGAACTGCTATACCCATGCTGTATTAAACAATTAGGACTTTTAGGCAAGCAAGGTCATGGGAGGGGAATACTAAATATTTACCAGAACTCAGCTAAAGTTCAGAGTAAACAAAACCGTAAATCTTAAATTGTTATATATTAACCTTGCTATCAGCCTTAATTGTAGTTTTTGGGGGGAAAGATGTGAAAAAATCTGGAATTTTCCCCCATTTTTTTCTAGAAGGTATAGGAATCCTACTTGATTTTTGAAATGAACTCAGTATACAGAATTCTCTGTAATCCCCTTGGAGCTTGCCTTTTGCTTTTTCCCTGGTACGGAAACAATTTCAGGATTCAAACCGGATTCCTATAGAAACTTAATAAGTGAAGACAAAAAATTAACAGCGCAGGGTGCAACCCTTTAATTACGGTTTACAGAGCAGGTAGAATGTATGCAGAAAGTCCCTGTTTCACTGTGGACACTGTTAGCTGGGATGTTAATTGCAGCTATTAGTCTATGGATTAGTCACAATCACACTCTACTGCCAGTGGCAGCATCACAACAAGCGCCTTTGGTAGACAGATTTTTCAACATTATGTTTACCATTGCTATCGCCTTATTCATTAAAATGAACGGAAGAGCCGCATTTAGCTACTTAGCTGAATGCTTATTACTCCACAGGATTAATTATGCAGAAGTTCTCCTGGTTTCAAGTCCCCGATGAGATTCAAGAGTTATTAGCGATGGCAGCTAAAACTTGGGAAAATACTGCTGAGTCAGAAAAGTATATCCAGCAGGCATTGGAGAATGCTGGTGAACATATAGATGTTTTTATTTCGGCTTATAGATATTTTTACTACAAAAATAATTTGCCCCTGGCACTACAAACAGCAGTCCAGGTTATTGCTAAAATTAAAATATCAGAGCAACTCCCTGATGATTGGGAACAGTTGAAACCTATCTTGGTTAACCGCAAGGAAGAACCTCAAATCAGATTGTACTTGAATGCATATACCGCCTCTGGGTTGGTATTAGCTAAGTTAGGAGAAATCGACCAAGCCAAGGACATTAGTGCTAAGGTGAAAGAAATCGATAGTAAGAATGACTTTGGGGCGGGTATTCTCCTAGATATTTTAACACGTCCTGCAACTGACAATAATTAGTTATGAACCCATATCCTGATAAATCGGCTGCTCTTACGAACACTTCCATGACCTATCTTCTGCCTAGTAACTTTCCCCTACCAACTAGTCCCCTCAATTCTCTACCCAGCATTATTACTCCGACGGTTTTCTTCCCTCAGTCTCCTCAGTTGAAAGTTTAACATTTATGCAAGGTAAGGATTGGCTTGTCACTGGAAATGGCACCTATCAAGGCTGTAAATCAGTGAGAGCATGGGATTTAATCCGGGACAATTATCGCCTTTATCGGTTTTTAACGGAGGTGGAGGATGTCCTCAATAACGTTGAGGATGAATCTAGCCGTCTACCGGAAATTCGGCTCTTGGTCAGGCGATTAATTGTCAATTCCTATTGGGTACGCAGTCAATTTTTAGAGCCTGATCCGAAAACAGGCACCTCTGTTTCACTTCTATATGATGAACTGGGTTTTCCCCTGACAGTGCAAACAGTCACATTGGCTCCAGGGGCAATCTCGACAATTCATAATCATGGAACTTGGGGAGTGGTGGCAGTGTTGAAGGGTCAGGAAAAAAATACTATTTGGCAGCGACTACCAGAGCAAATTGAATCTACAGGGGAAATAAGTCTTTTCCCTGGGGATATTATTAGCTTTACTCCCGATGCAATTCATAGTGTGCAGGCAGTGGGGGATGAACCGACTGTTACTTTCAATATCTATGGGGAAACTAACCCCAAAGAGAGATTTGAGTTTGACGCTGTAAACCATAGAGTAAAAAAATTTTAAGGGCAGTGGCAAAAATCAAATTAATTATTTAAGGTGAGTATTAGGTGGGGATGAATTGGTAAGGTACAGAATATTTACCTATTAATTGCCTAGTTCCTAATCACAAGGAGAATGGCTCAATGGCAAGAGTAATTTTCTATGAGAAACCAGGCTGTCAAGGGGGGACAAAGCAAAAAGTTTTGCTGACAGCGGCAGGTCATGAAGTGGTGACCTATAACTTGTTAACTGAACCTTGGACGGTGGAAAGATTGCGTTCATTTTTTGGCGATCGCCCTGTTAGTGAATGGTTTAACAGGTCTGCTCCCCAAGTAAAATCTGGGGAAATAATTCCCGAAAAAATCGATGCTGAAACTGCTTTGGTAATGATGCTCAAAAATCCCCTGCTAATTCGTCGTCCACTAATTCAAGTAGGCGATCGACGGGAGGTAGGTTTTGATGTGCAAAAGCTGGATGCTTGGATTGGGTTAAAGCCTGTAGATGAGTCTTTCCGACAAATGAGTGAAAATCTCATGGGACAGGACTTACAGGGTTGTGCTCATGGTCATCATCAGCACCATCACCATCAGCCAGGTAGTTGTAGGTAATTGGACTAAGAGCAATGTAGACAGGTGACATCGGCTGTTTTACCTTGCTCTTATCTTTGGTGTGGTGTTGGCTTGAGTATATAAAAATACAATGAACTACCCACCCCTACTTCCTTGAGGGGCGGGTTTCTCCGACTACCCCAGCAGAGTTGGATTTCTGACGCTTCATTTGACTAAGTACAGCATTTCATAAATCGATGACGAAATAACGCTACGAACTTGTGCAAAGCTGAACTTAGTTTTAGCCAGACTTATTCACACCCAAAGCCTTCCATAAATTAATTCGTCGCTGATGCTTAACTCGCCATTCAGCTAGTAGATTGTTGTAGGATTGGGGAGCTAATTCCTGAAGTGCAGACATCCACCGGGCGTGTTCTGAGTAATCCGAACCTTTAGCTGATTCAGGTTGGGGGACGAAATTTTGTAAATATTTTCGCCAATAGGCGATCACCTGCTCCCACAAGTCATCAGGTGCATACTGTTCTAGATAAGCTTGCCGAGAGGGATCATCAGGAGCTGACAACGTCTTTGCTTTAATCACAAATTGATCAAACTTCGGATAGGGGGGTTGAGTTTTGTATCGGATCTCAGTTAAATCTTTGGTTAGTAACCTCAAAATACCATAGGCATTACCTAATAGTCCCGGAGATCCAGGCAAATTTGCTAACCATTGCTGGATTTGATCTTGGAACCAAGCAGGGCCTAAAGAGGGAGTAGCAATACTATCAATTAACCAGTGCAGCCACCAAATCTCAATACTTTTAACCTGACTGTAAAACCCATAATCCGAGTGTGGCTTAGCGCGTTGAATTATATAATCACGCCAAGAATGATACAAAGATATGCGGGTTGCTTCAGAAACACTCACTTCAGCAAAAGTTTTAAACATAGTTGACCAATCAAAACAGCTATCAAAAGTGATTAGCTGAATTTCTAAAGCCTTAACTCGTTCTAATTCCCCCAATCCTTGAGAGGTTTGCTGATACAAATGAAGGAGCTTTTTTTCATGCACTCTCTGCCCCTCACTGTTATACAACCCACCAACCAAAGTCAATAGCAGTGAAGTTTCTGGTTGCCAAGACTGATTATCACGATGGGATTTAAGCAAGGAATTTAAAGTATCTTGAATAACAGTCAAACAACTAGAATAATCCCGCTTTGCTAACAAATTTTCAATAATAGGTAAACCATTTTGCCATTGCTGTGGAATAGTCAACCGCAGATTATCTAAATATACCTCTGGCGATGCAAATTGACGGGTAGCTTCAAGATAAAATTGATGCCAAGGCGAATAAATAGAACGCAAAGTTTCTTGCCAAAGCTTAGATTCCCGATTAGCATTCAACCCAGCTAATATACACTGCTGTTCCTCAGGTGAGAAATCCAGCAAAAAATTCAAAATCTCATAACTGTCTAGAGTTATATACTCAAATTGTGTTAACAATTGCCTAATCCGCTGGGCAAAGTCAAACGCATCGTGTCCCTCTAGCTGAAGTGTTAACCATTCCCACTGCAATAAACAAGCAGTTGCACATACTTCCAATCCAATCCCATTATCAATTTCCATCCAGTCAGGTATACCTGTAGCAATTTCTCCTTCTGCCTCCAAAAGGGCTGAAGCAAAACCCCCATCGGGACTAAATCCATTCTCCACTGCCACTTGAATCAGCGGCTGCATTTTTAGGGCAACTTTCTCTAAATTTTCAGACAGGAGAACAGCATCAAAGTAAGGTCTTTCCCAATGGGCTTCTTGCGTTATATATTCTCCCTCCTCTTGGGACGCTTCATAGATAATTTCGTCCCATTCTCGCCATAAATCTCGCCATGTCTGAGCTAATTTAGCTTGAGAAATGGGTGGTGATTTAACCTGTTTTACCTGTTCGACTATTGGTGGTGCTATAAGTATTTGCTTGATTGTTTCTTGGGTATCAAGATCGAGTTGCGCTAAAACTGTATCCCACAAATCACTCGGACAAACCGTGAATAAGGCATCAAGTAACTGTTCAATTTCTGGCTGTGTCAATGCTGCCTGGAGGCGACTACCAACTCTACCCGAATCATCAACTGGATTTCCTGGATTCTGTTTTGACATTTGGGTTGGCAGCACTTTAGGTTGTAATGTTCCCCTAGCCTATTAGATTAATAGGTGCGTTTTGCTCTACCTGAAACAAAATTTTACCTTTGCGAGCATCTCTCTGATTGCACCATGTGAACCTAATCTTGTCAACTTTTACTACTGAGTTTACGGTCGTTTAGTTAACAATATAAATGTCCCGTTTCAACTTGACTAAGATGCAGTACGTCGAGGTGAAACTCATGTACAAAAATGTTTTTGAAGGCGCTCGCGCTCGGATAACATCTTCATCGTCGTATCGGGTGGAAAGTTGCCACAGTTTTCCAGGAATTCGGCTTTGTTTGAGGGGTTGGGAGTTAGGGGGTTCTCTAGCTAAAATTTAGTACATAAATACTATATAATATGTTCTTGAATTGCAAATCAAAATACTACGTAGGATACTGATAAAATTTATGCGTCAGATAGTTAAGCAAGTTAAAGAAAGATACAAAATTGATCTAAGGTGTAAAAGTGTAAAATATCACATTTGGAGATTAGAAGATTCTGAGTACTCCCAACTACATAAAAGTAGTTTGCCAATAGTAGACTATGACTTTGGTTGGAACTATTTTCAGTCAAGGATATATAAGCAGAGTAGGGAGCTTAATTTAGCCGAGTTATTTACTATTTTAGAATGGTTGTTGGGTGAAACTAGTAATTGGTATGACGAGTGGAAAGGTAGTTTTTCTTTTCCTACTTTATTAGTAATAAGTAAGGAAAATGGAACATTTTTTTATCTCATGGAGATCTACGATTTTCGAGGCTTGCCCCAATTTAAGTTTTATAAGATTTTGGAAAATATTCCCAAAGAAACCAATAGGTACATATCACATCAACCATTTGAGTCAGAGTTTTCTGAAGAAGAAATCAAATATTTTTCAAATTTTTTCTACGGCTATTTACTGGGATATTTTGAGAGTATAATCTCTATTATTCCCAAAAATACTTTTGTGAGAACTATTGATTCTAACTCTATATTATATGGGTGTAAAGATAATGAATACTTTGAAGAGGACTGTGACTCAACCGAAGAATATGAAGCGACGCTTAAATCATTTAGGGAAACGTATGGTGTAGTTGTTAACAAAAAAAGCATTAATGATATTTTGGAAAAAATAACCACTATTTCATGAACGCCTCCAAGAACGAAAATTATTGATGGCACTTGGTAGATATCCCCTACCATCAGCCACAAGTGGAATTAGCTATCGCCAGTATTTGCCAAAGTCAAGTCCTGAAACATAACTGTGCTGAGGTAGCGTTCCCCAAAGGAAGGTTGAATCATGACAATTAACTTACCAGCATTTTCCGGTCGTTTTCCCACCTGAATCGCTGCACACAAAGCTGCACCAGAGGATATTCCTGACAGCAACCCTTCTTCTTTGGCTAAACGCCGTCCAAAAGCGATAGCCTGCTCATCACTGACACGAATCACCTCATCAATCAATTCCCGACGTAGCACTTCCGGCACAAACCCAGCACCTATACCCTGGATTTTATGAGGGCCAGCTTCACCTCCAGAGAGAACAGGACTATTGCTAGGTTCGACAGCAATCACCTGGAAACTAGGCTTGTACTGTTTAATTACTTCTGCAACCCCAGTAATTGTCCCCCCAGTACCTACCCCAGCCACGAGAATATCTACCTCCCCATCTGTATCTGCCCAGATTTCCTCAGCAGTGGTTTCTCGGTGAACTTTTGGGTTAGCTGGGTTACGGAACTGTTGTAACATCAAAGCATCGGGTGTGTTAGCAACGATCTCTTGAGCCTTGCGAATTGCTCCTCGCATCCCCTCTGTGCCCGGTGTTAATTCTAGAACTGCCCCATAAGCTCGCAGCATTGCCCGTCGTTCCTCGCTCATGGTTTCTGGCATTGTTAAAATCAACCGATAGCCACGAACTGCTGCTACCATTGCCAGACCAATTCCGGTATTACCGGAGGTAGGTTCTACTAAAACGGTTTTTCCGGGGGTAATTAAGCCTTCTGCTTCCGCTGAGACTACCATACTTAAACCGATGCGGTCTTTCACTGAAGCAGCTGGATTCATCCCTTCTAGTTTGATTACTATCTTGGCCACAACTCCCTCAGCTTGGGGAATTTTATTTAGCTGAACTAAGGGAGTTCTGCCAATAAGTTCTGTTACATCTTTAGCAATCCGCATGGAAATCACTCCTAAGGATTTAAAAGTTAATCAACCTTATTTTAACAATTGATTTTATCGGTTATTACTAATAAGTTTAACTCATAATTAGTTCTAGATTACTGTGCCTAGATTGACAGACATAGATCAATTGAGGAAATTAAGGTAAATATCTTCTAAACTGATTTTTCTGCAATTTTAATGGTTTTTTCTTCTTTATTAGTCTATATTTATTTACGCCAGAGACGTTATTCTTGAGTACAAGTTATTACCGGTACTAACTGGACTAAAACTCTTCTCTACACCCAGTTAGACAGCTTAATTTTGAGTACAAAAATCCCCCGTCCCCTGCCAGATAAATGCTAGTGCCTTAACCTAAAAATACTAGCACCCATACCCCAAAGAATTTTTCTAAGACTTAACAGATAAGCATTTCCGACTTTGAGTACTCCTTTAATGAATCTAATAATTTCAATAGGGCTGCTGTAGACTGTGGTCAAGAGAGATAGCTGATATAACTCTTCTTAGGATTTACGCAGAGATTCCCCTCTACCCCCCAAAGTTCCTAGGCGCAAGTTTAGTGAATCAGGGGGGACTTCTTAAATCCATACCAATTTGTTATCAGGTTATCAGTTGTTTAAAAAGTTGAAATATTAAGGTGCTAGATAAACTACAAAAGACATTTTCTTACTGGGTATAGGATACCTAGCAGGGGAGCAGAAGGATGAAAGTCAAACTTTTGAATGTGTTGACAGTTTGTGTAGTTACTTTAACAGTACTGTCTCCAACTTTAGTGGTATGTGGTGTAATTTGGGGACGACATACAGAGTTAGTTAAAACACAGAATTTACCCTGTGAAGTTAACAAAATAAATTCCCAATCAGACATTACCTCTTTAAGACAAATGCAAAGTGGCTCTAATATCCTACAATGGTTACTTGTGTTGACACCTATTTGTCTTGGGTTGGGGATTATTGGCTATGAGAGGTATCTTGTGTACCGTGCTGCTGTTTTTCAAGCACAAGTAGAAATGTTGGAAAGATTGTGGCAACAGCACAGTATCGAGCAATAAGTAATTCAAAGTCCACCCATTGAAAATCAACCAATTCACCATGTCAGAAGAACGCCAAAACTTATATTTCAATCTGATCGATGAACTCCTCAGATGTCCTAATGGTCAGGAACCAGAAGTTTTAGAAGCTCAACCAGAATTAATTGACGCTGGTTTAGTGCAGACAATGTTACAAGTAGCAACTATGTTTGCTCACGAAGGTAATCAAGATGGTGCCCAGTTTTTATTCTTTGTAGCACGAGAATTAGCTAAACAACTGGGACTATATCCTGAAGTGTCAAATCAAGCTACAGCGAAGGAGTAACAATGCTACTGACTTCAACTGATGCTGGACAAATAGCATTAGAGTTCTTGATGGCAGACTGGAACATCTCCGACAATGATCGAGAGTGGTTTACAATTTTTAACTCTCGATTAATCGGTGAGAGTTGGTACATTGTGGAGTTAGGTGTAGAAGGATTTCCTGACCGATGGTTTATTCAAGTCTACGACACAGGTGCATGCGACCCGAACTATACATTTATTTCACCGATTCGTGGTCATGAAGGGTTTGTAGATTTGGTAAATATACCCGATATTGTTGCCGAAGTCTTAGTTTCTGAGCGCAATTCTAGATAAGAAATTTGAAGAAAAGAAATACGCTTGTCAAGGTCATCATATAAGATTTGAATACTGTAAAGTCTAGCAGGGAAAAGGAAACTAAATCTTTTCCCTTTTTTATGCTTAAATAGACCAGATTATGTTATATTAAGTAGCGTGATGGACGCTACAGACATATCATTGAAAATGATTACTGAAGACATCCTAGCTAAAGAATTCACAAGAGTCATCAACCAATACTATCCAAAAAGCGGGGAGGTATTGGCAAGGTGCTATGTGAAAGTCATTACCTGCTTCTGGGGACGACCTGCTAAACGCTTTCAGTACATAGGGATTTATTGCTCTGAGGAAATCATGGCTCATGTGCAAGCTCACAAGGAAATCTTCAGAGAAGTAGCAGACAATATGGGGCTAATTCAAGTCATTTGTATGAATGCCAGGAGATTGCTCCGTGATCCCATGTCCAAGCTCAAGCAGTCCGATCCCCGTTTATGGTTGGAGTTGCAGTTAGTAGCAACCTAAAATAGCGATCGCCGAAAATGAAAACTGGACTTTTCTGCAATTATGAAAATCATCACCGAGATGCCCATCGCGCTATCTGGGAACAAGTCGCGTTGGTGAAACAGGTAGAAAGCCTGGGTTTTGAAGAAGCTTGGATCAGCGAGCACCACTTTAACGAACTCAATCTCAGTCCGGCAATTTTGTTGTTGATGGCACACTTAGCGGGTGTTACCTCAACTATCCGCTTAGGAACAGCAGCAGTATTGTTGCCATTTCATCATCCGATTCGAGTCGCGGAGGATATTGCCACCCTCGATCACCTATGCAATGGCAGACTATTATTTGGGGTAGCCAAAGGTGGACCATTTCCCCAACAAAACCAGCACTTTGCCGTCCCCATGAGTGAGTCGCGGGGGAAGATGCTAGAGGCGATGGCCTTGATTCAAAAGCTGTTATATGAAACAGAAGTATCATTTAATGGCCAATACTATCAATGCGATCGCCTGACAATCCATCCCCGCCCCCTACAAACACCAATTCCCGTATATATTGCCAGTGGGGATGATAACAGCATTGCCTTTGCTGCCAAACATTCCTTCAGCTTAATGGGGGGACCACCATTCTCCCTCGAAAGATTGCAGAAGACGGTGAGAAAATATCGGGAATTAAATTCTAGTGGGGCAGAGAATCTAGTACTGGCAAGGTTCTTTTTTGTCGGCAGAACAGACGCTGAGGCAGTGAGTGAAGCTATGCCCTTTATCCGGCACTTCAGCCAGAAAATGACAGCTAACTCGATGCAAGTAGTGCAGAATAGTGGACACCAACAAAAGCCATTCGATCGCACAAATATCTGTTTTGATGAAGACTACTTGATTGAGAACTCAATCATTGGTGATGTGGGAACCTGCCGTGACAAAATCAAGAAATTTCAGGACCAGTTAAATCTTGGCACACTGGCGCTCAAACCCTCATCTTTTGCCCTAGCAAAAAACCAGGAGAGTTTAGAGCGATACAATCAAGAAGTACGGAATTATGTCTAAACTCCCCTTGCTTCCTCCCGATGATTTGCCTCCCATTGAGGTGACCAAACAGGATGGAATGCTACACTTAGAATTAGAACAATCAGTGGGTAGATGCTTTTACCAGGCATGCGATCGCATTACCCAAGTGCTCTTGTCTAATTGTCAGTGGTATCTCACCACAAGTAATACCACTTTAACCCTAGTTATCGATAGTCCTGACATCATATCTTACTGGCATATAGTTAGTAATATTCCCCAGTTAGGAAATCGGCTGGAACGGTTTACTAGTAATGGCAAAATCCGGGTCTATCCTCCCTTTGGTAAGGGTATGCCAGTGGAAATCAGTGTGAATGAAATCTCTGCTTATCGAGATTGGTTGTAACTTATATAACAGTTTATTGCGTATACAGACGCTAAGGAAATCTTAGTGTCTTTCTTTTTGCGTTTTTTAGGTCTGTGTGGCATCAGGATTGGCTCGGTGGAGTTTTTCCGCAGATCCTCAATACCACCTGACTTTTCCCGTTATCTTTTCATGGAAGTTTTGAGGCAGGAGGAAATAAAAGAGAGAAGGAACCAGAAGGATTAAACAGCTTTTCAAAAGTTAAAGTCTTGATTTCCCCTCCTGCCACTGGTGGAGTGCAGGGGTTTTCGGACTTAACGGGAAAAGTCAGATTAGACCTGAGGGTGTCAAATGGTAATTATTGCGTTAAAATAAGCGATCGCAAACTGAGTAAGTCATACCTAGATATTTCTAGGAGGTGTAATTGTCCAAGTTTATTTTGAAGATTCTGTGGTTGGATGAAAACGTGGCTCTTGCCGTCGATCAAGTTGTTGGCAAAGGGACTAGTCCTTTGACCAAATACTTTTTCTGGCCTAGGAATGATGCCTGGGAGGAGTTGAAAAAGGAAATGGAGTCTAAACACTGGATTAGTGATCTTGATCGCATTGAACTGCTCAATAAAGCCACAGAAGTAATTAACTACTGGCAAGAGGAAGGCAGAAATCGCCCCATGGCAGAAGCCCAGTTGAAATTTCCGGAAGTTGCCTTCACAGGTAGCGCCTAACCATTGTCTACAGGTTGCCACAATTTAATTGTCTTGTCTTTGCTGCCACTGGCAATCAGCTGGGCAGCATTGCTCACAGCTATGGTAGCTACTGAGTCCACATGACCGCAGAGAGTGTCGATTTCTGCCGATGTGTTTACCTGCCAAAGTTTAAGTGTCTGATCCCAACTGGAACTCACCAGAGTTTGGCTATCGGGACTAAAGGCTAGTGCTACCACTGACCAGGAATGGCCAACAAGTGTGTTCAGTAACTGACCAGTGTCTACATCCCATAATTTAATCTCATTATCGTCGCTACCAGTTGCCAAAACTTGACCATTGGGACTAAAAGCGACTGTCAAAACCGCCCGGACATGACCGGCAAGGATGCCTAACAAGCTATAGCAGGGGCGGTTTTGGATTTTTAACTGCCACAGGTGAATCGTTCGGTCGTAACTGCCACTGGCTAACAGATTCCCTTGGGGACTGAAGGCAACTGAATTCACCTGGAGTTGGTGACCGCTAAGGATACTGATTTGGTCGCCACTGCTGACTTGCCAAATTCTCACTGTTTTATCCCAGCTACCACTGGCGAGAAACTGTCCATCGGGGCTGAAGGACAGGGATTTGACGGCGTGTGTGTGGCCAACTAGGGTGAGGATTTCTGAAAATGTATTAATGTCCCATAACTTGATCCTTTGGTCGTCGCTAGCTGTGGCGAGAATTTGTCCATTGGGGCTAAAGGTGACGGATTTCACTGCTTGGGTATGTCCCTCTAGGGTTCCTAAGACTCTTTTCGTGTCTACGTTCCACAGCCGGATGGTTTTGTGATCATCACCACTGGCGAGGATTTTGCCGTCAGGACTAAAGGCTAAAGAGTTGATATTACTTGCTGTCCCAATTGGTCCGGTGAAGGTGTGTGAACACTGCCAAGAAGATTTTGGTTTTTGAATTGCCAATGGGGGATTCTGGGGTCCTATACCCATAGCTTGCATGACTGCTACCGCTGATTGGAAGCGTTCTCTAGGATCATTTTGGATTAACTGGTCGAGAATACGGGAGAGGCGATCGCTTACCCTAGTGGTCAAATATTGTCGCCAAACCCAGCCATTACTGGTCACATCAAATAAATCAAAGGGAGGGATCTGGGTGAGGAGGTAGATGCAGGTGACACCTAGACTGTAAAGGTCGCTGGCAAAAACTGCTTTGCCTTGGGTTTGTTCTGGGGCAATATATTCTGGGGAGCCAGTACTAGCTTCATTTGTTAACTGGTGAATTCCTGATTGGAGTTTAGCCGTAGCAAAATCAACTAAGACCAGTTTTCCTCCCCTCGAACTGCGAATAATATTTTTCGGTTTCAGGTCGCAGTGGATAATTTGGTGTTCATGGATGAGTTTGAGAACTGGCAGTAAATCTTCTAGCAGTTGCCAAATCTGAATTTCATTTAACACTCCCTGTTGTTCCACTAATGTAGCTAAATCCGTCCCCTCCACTAACTCCAACACCCAATAGAGGTATTGGTTTTCCCGAAAGTATGCAAGCATTCTCGGAATTTGCGGATACCGGACTAACTCGTCTAAGCGCAGGGATATTTCTTGCCAGTGGTTGTAACTAGAGAATTGTTGAACTATACAAGGGAGTGGGGAAGATTGACCTTCATCGACAGCTAGCCAGGTTTGGCAAGGTCCCCCTTGACTAATTAGCTTGAGTAATCGGTAGCGTTCTTGGATAAGCATGAAAGAATTTTACCGGGATTTAAGAACACTAGGAATTGCAGCTATCACCCTGTTGGCAACTTCTTCTGGGGTTTCTCCCCCTGGGACCGTAATTCGGAGATCTGCCTGGGAGTAAAGTGGCATGCGTTGTTCAAGGAGCGATCGCAATTTGGCTTGTGGATTCATATCTTGTAGTAATGGTCTGGTTTGATCCTCAGCTAACCGGGACAAAATGATCTCTAGGGGTACATCTAACCACACAACTAAACCGTGGTGCAGATAACCCCAGTTTTCTCGCCGCAGGACAATACCTCCACCTGTAGCTATGGTCAAATTCGTAAAAGCACAAATCTGCCCTAGTACATCACTCTCTAATTGGCGAAAGGCTGCTTCCCCTTCCTCGGTAAATAGCTGACTGATAGATTTACCTGCTGCTTGGACTATGACATCATCGGTGTCCACAAACCTATAACCTAATTGCTGGGCTAATAGCTGCCCTACAGTAGTCTTACCAACCCCCATCATCCCGATTAAATACAGGTTGACTCCCTGTAATAGGTTTTTCATATCGATTTTAGATTTTAAACTGGAAATTTTTATGAAATTCTCATGAACTAGTTTTATGCTCACTGAGATACAAAAAGCAATAAAGCTTCCTGTTATTTTAATTTGTGGCTGAAAGAAGTATCAGTATCATCCCTAGTTAGGGGGTACTACCCAATTTTGCCCTCCAACTCCTCCATTAGATATATTTTTGGCAGACTTAGGGTATTATTGGTTTAACAGAATTTTAATTCAGCTTGTCTGAAACTTTAAGAAAGAAATCATGTCAACATAAACAGGACTAATTTTCGTAAGTAAATTCTAGTAGTAGATCACACTATGTTTCTCAGAGCACATTACTACTGTTCTCTAGCCTAGTTACTGCCAACCAAGATCAATTTAGGCGTTTTTGTAAGTGTAAAAAATGACCAAGTTACAGGGTTCTTACCGTAAAACTTATCCCCATTTTAGTCTCACTAAATCCATGAATGAAACTCCAGCTATGACTAGAATTCGTGATCTTGTACAAACAGCTTTGGCAACTAGCTATTTAACTGTGGAAGCCGAAAATCAACTTCGACAACTGTTAACTACTCAATATGATCTGGAAGACTTTAATGCTTTCATGACTTTGCAGGAAGCAGCCATGACTGGTCTGGTCAGACAAGAGTCTAGGGAAACTGTGGCAAAATAGCTCTATTAACAGTAAACCAAAAAGTTTTTTATAAGCCTTGCCACGCAAACATTTCAGCGAAATACAGGTAGATAACAAAACAACCTATTGGTGAGCATTTCAGGAGATCGCTTCGCCAACGGCTATGGTGGG
>Ga0116227_10008759_pt1 | contig 18811 bp, 13 predicted proteins | sample S1TSphgellanicum_FD_89693 | JGI IMG/M metagenome (GOLD analysis project Ga0116227, IMG submission 89693) | Host-associated microbial communities from peat moss isolated from Minnesota, USA - S1T2_Fb - Sphagnum magellanicum MG | ecosystem: Host-associated > Plants > Peat moss > Unclassified... | reverse complement strand
TTTTAATAAAAAACATTAAAAAAAAGGGAAAGTTTAAAAAAAAATTTTGAATTTGTTCAATAAAAAAATAACCAAAAAAAAAAAAAAAAAAAAAAGAAAAAAAAAAAAACACAACAAGTGCAAAACAAGAATTCAACAAGATTTTATTGCAAAAACAAAATAAAACCAAAACAAGGTTGTGATAAGAAAAATATCCAAAATTGATGTTGAACATATTAAAAGTGATGGGAAATTCTACTTCTATTTATACTCCTTGGGCACCTAGCTCAAAGAAATTTTTCAAGAAACTTCTAATTTATATGTGGTCCATGTTCACCCATGTTTACCCATGTGCATTCATGTGTGAACTAAGATTCAACTGAAAGTGAATTGAAAATTAATTAAAAGTGGACTAAGAGTTAACAATAAATGAACTAAGGGTTATTTGAAAGTGAACTATGCATTAATTAAAAATGAATTAAGAGTTAGCTATAAGTGAACTAGAACTTAATTAAAAATGAATTAAAAGTCAAGTGGAAGTGAACTAAAACTTAATTGAAAGCTAATTAAGAATGAATTGAAGTTAAACTAAAAATTAGGTACAAGTTTATTACAAGTCGTGAATGAATTCCATAGCACTGGCATCCATGACACATGAAGGTTTCCATTTAGGGTTCTTCTTTAAACGCATTTTTTTCAAATGAGTTAACCACTCCATTAAATCATTGCATGTTTGGTGACTTGTAATGATCCATGCAGTCAACACTTTGGTGTGATGTGCATCAAACACTAGTAATATGAACAAATGAAATTTCACGTAATTAGTGCCAAATGTGACATCCATTGATATTGCCCCATTATCACCTAAAGAGACCATGGATTGTAATTGAAATGGGGTTTGTACCACTATTGTGAATGGGACATGAATCCCATTAATTTCACTCACATTTTGAAAATAAAATGTATCATCTGGATGATTAAATGCCCATGTGTGAAAGGAAATGGTCATATTTTTGTGTAAATGCCAATTCTTTTTTTGTGTTTATCATGCAAGTAAGTAATGTTTTGTTGTTTGATGAATTTAATCTTTGTCATTGTTTTTCCTACATTAATTCTAACCCACCATATCGCCTTATGCTTGTCATATATTTGTTTAACAATGTAGCTTAAACCTAATTGAATCCAAATGTGGTCTTTAAGAGCTTGTGACATTCATGGGGAAAAAAAAATGGTCAAAAAATGGAGTCAAGGGCATGCTTGTCATGCATAGGTTTATCATTGGCCCGAGTATGTAGTCAATGATAGAAGATTATTTCTCCCACCTTGGGTCGTATGTATAATTGCCTAATCAAGAATTGAGTTAAACAACCTCGTTTAATGGATCGATGGTGGTTTGGGTTTCCACAATTGTCTTTCGGTCCATACCAACATGCATACCTACAAATGTGCAATCAATTTAGGACTTAGGGTTGGGTATAATATGAGAGTAAAAAAAAATCATATAACATTAATGAACAATAAAGTGTAATACCAAATATGGTTAAGGTGATTTTGGATTCTTGGCACTCTAACATTTTATTGTGGGGTACCCACTTATAAATGTTCCATTCCATCAAGGAATCTTCATGGTTTTGTTCACCACTTAAATTTTTTGAAATTCATGTTTGTGGGATGTATGCACATTCAACCTTGATTACATGTGCCCCTCCATGTTAAACACCTTTTTTTCACACCAAGTCCATGTTGCTGAAGGGTGACCTCCTTGGGTTTTGGATCTTAATAGATTGAGATTTTTTAACATGACTCATGTTTGAAACTAAGCCCTAAGTGACTATACAAGAGAAGATGTTAATGTCCAAAATTTTATACTTGTAATACTTTCAATTACATGTTAATTGTCATATCCATACTAATACAAATGTACATGTTCAAAGTACTTGATTTGTACCCCTTGTCAAAACTTTATATATTCATACACACATTACCTAAAATGGTAAGTATGGAAAATATATGATATGGTCTATGACCATAATTATAAATTATAAATTGTAATATCCACAAATTTATTTTAAATCCACATTATCTATGAATAATCTAAATGTAATACCCACATAATGGTCAACAAAATACACTATGTATGGGAGAAGGAAATGCAATACCTACACGACAATTTGAAAATGCACACCACGTGTGGGGTTAAAATGCAATACCCACATTATGACTTTAATCCACATTATATGTGGGAGAGAAAAATGCAATGCATGCAAACAATTTAAGCATGCACATTGTATGTGGGGCCAAAATGCAATATTCACATTATGACCTTAATCCACATTATATATGGGAAATGAAAATGCAATACATGCATGACAATCTAAACATGTACATTGTATGTGGGGCCAAAATGCAATATTCACAATATGACCTTAATCCACACTATCTATGGGAAAGGAAAATGTAATACTTTCATGACAATTTAAACATACACATTATATGTGGGTGGCAAAATGCAATATTGGCATTATGACCTTAAATCCACACTATTTATGAGAGGCCAAAATATAAAATCCATATATCAAACATGTAACATTCTTAGTGGAATTTTATGATTGTATTAAATCTATCCAAGGAAAATGATTTCCCTAAGTTAGAAACAAAACAATAAAAAAGAAAAAAAAATGATTAACAAAAAAAATCATACCATTGATGTTACAAAATGAATCAATTTCAAAGGAATTGTAGCTTGATTTGAAAACACAACCTAAATAAATCAACACACATTTTATTAAACCCTAGACTTAAAACCCAAAATAATCCTAATGGTATATGCTTTCAACCTAATAATTATACAAGCAAATACAAATGGAATATAAAAGAATTTTATAACAATTATCTTTTGAATCAAAAAATTAATCAAGTTAAAATTTTAATGAATGGAAACATTAATCTTAGAGTTTAAAACTAATTACCCCAAAATATTTATATGTAAGCCTAAATAATTTTATTAGTAAATGCCAAAAAATTAATAAATATATAAACATATACAAATGCCATATAAAATCATTTTCTATGAATGAATGATGAATTAAAATTGAAACACAATGAAATGAAATGAAAATGAAATAAAAGTTTTTTTTTAAACCTTTTATGTGGTCTCTTCAACTTGAAGGCCCAACTTGAGACTTTTCTCATTCACCTTCAAAAACGATCAAATGAATCTTGTTGCAAATATTTATACATGAAAATTTCCCCCCAAAATCCAACTTAGGATTGATTTTGATTATTATTAAAAATTATGTAAACGTTCATAAATGTTTGATGTCTTTTTAATTCTAAATCTATCAAACCTATTGCTTAATTAAATTGGGTGCTTATTGCTTACATAAATTAAGTACATCTTGCATTAAATGGTCCAAAATGGAAGTAGAGGACTACTGCCAAAAGCATTTCTGCAATTGCAATACCCACATTTGGGGTTAGTGGCTTATCATCATCACAAATTTGAATAGGACTAAAATAAATGTTAGTGGGTCATTTGCAATACCCACTTTTTATGTTATAATTTCTTCAATTATAGTCCACAATTTGCAAGTGCATGGAAGGTATGATGATGTATGGGTAGGCAAGTTTTGTTAAGAAATAGATGTTTTGCTAAAAACTAAAGTGGTATTGTCAAAAAAAAATGTTTTGCCAAGAAAAAAAGGTTTAGACAAGAGGCAGAGGTTTAGCCATGATGAGATAGAAATTTAGCCAAATAATATAAAAGTTTTTTCTAGACATAAAAATTTAGCCAAGAAATAAAGATTATTGGTGAAGAAATATAATTTTTTAAAACTCAAATGTAAAAGCTTAGTTAGGTAGTAGAAAAAAATAGCCATGAAAATATAAATGTTTTGCCAAAAGCTAAAACTTTATCCATGAAACAAAAAGGTTTTGTTGAGAGGTATAGGCTTAACCAATAATAAATATTTTTTTGGCCAAAAATAGATGTTCAGCCAAGAAATAATGGAGGTTTTGCCAAGAGGTAAAGGTTTAGTTAATATAAAAAAGTTTTTTCAAGAATTAAAGCTTTAACTAAAAAAACTAAAGGTTTTGCCAAATGGTAAAAGTTTAGCCAAAAAACAAATATGTTTTGCTAAAAGACAAAGGTTTAGTTAGGAAGAAATATAGGTTTTCCCAATCATTAAGGTTTATCCAAGGAAAAGTAGAGATTTTGTTGAAGGGTAGAAGTTTAACCAAGAACATATAAAGGCTTTATTGAATGGTAAAAGTTTAATTAAGAAAATAAAGGTTTAGTTAAGAAAATATTGAAAGGGTGGAAAGGTTTAACTAAAGAGTAGAAAGGTTTTGTTGAGAGGGAGAAGTTTAACTAAGGAATATAAAGGTTTTGCTGAAAAGTAAAGGTTTAGTTAAGGGTGAAAAGGTTTTGTTGAGAAATAAAAGTTTAGTCAAGGAATAGAAAGGTTTTGCTGAGAGGTAGAAGTTTAACCAAGGGGTTAAAAGGTTTTGCCAAAAAATAAAAAATTTAGCCAAAAAGTAAAAAAGTTTTGTTGAAGTAAAGGTTCAGCTAAGGGGTGGAAACATTTTATGTAGAAGTAAAGGTTTAGTTAAGGAATAAATTTTTTTTGCTAAGAAGTAAAGGTTTAACCAATGAATATAAATGTTTTACTAAGAGGTAGAACTTCAGTTGGGGAATAGAAAAGTTTTGTTGAAAAGTATAGGTTTAATTAGGAGGTGGAAACGTTTTGCTTCGAAATAAAAGTGTAGTCAAGGATTATAAAGGTTTTGCCAATAAGTAGGCGTTTAGCCATGGAGTAGAAAGGTTTTGACAAGAAGTAAATGTTTAACTAAAGAATAGAAAGGTTTTGTTCAAAAATAAAGGTTTAACCAAGGAGTAGAAAAGTTTTGTTAATAAATAAAGATTTAACGAAGAAATAAAAAAGTTTACCAATAAGTAAAAGTTTAGCCTAGGAATAGGAAGGTTTTATTGATAAGTAGAAGTTTAGCCAAAGAGTAGAAAGGTTTTGTTGAAAAGTAAAGGTTTAGCTAGGGGGTATAAAGGTTTTGCTGAAGAATAGAGGTTTAGCCAAGGAATAGAAAGGTTTTGTCGAGAAGTAAAAGTTGAATTGAAAAATATAAAAGTTTTGTCAATAAGTAAAGGTTTAACCAAGGAAAAGAAAGGTTTTGTTAAGAAATAAAAGTTTAGTTAGGAAATAGAATTTTTTTGTCAATAAGTAGAGGTTTAATCAAGGAGTGGAAAGGTTTTGATAAGAAGTAAAGGTTTTGTCAAAAAATAAAGGTTTAGCTAAGGAATAGAAAAGTTTTGTCAAGAAATATAGGTTTAGCTAAGGAATAATTTTTTTGGTCAATAAATAAAGGTTTAACCAAGGAATAAAATAGTTTTGCCAATAAATAAAGGTTTAGCCAAAGAATAAAAAAGTTTTGCCGAGAGATAGAGATTTAACCTTGAAAGGATAGAGAGTAAGTAGGTAAACATGTTGGCTATTATTGATAGGTATGGACAAGATGTAAGTGAATAGGATAGTTAGGTTTGTAGGGTAATTAGGTGGGAGGGTAGTATGGAGGTCAGGGCAGAGAAAAACAGTGAAGAAAATAAAAATACCAAAGGTCAGCAACCAAAAAAAAAAAGTTTATTGTGGTACTAAGTTGGTTAACTGAGAGTCAGGAGGTTCCAATACGACGTAATCAAGGTTAGGGTTAGGGTTAGGGTTGGAATGAAATTAGGGCGCACTTGGGAAGGAATTGAGCGTGCTTGGACAGTACCAGCAAGCTGTTGCACTTCTCCCGCTTGTGAAGCAAGGAAGAAAAGATTGCCAAGTAGGTGTAGATTTGATGGTGCAGGGTTGTTTCCACAAGCTTTTTTTTCTTGGTAGTGTAGAGCATCTCTTCTTCTGTGAGGTTGTTTGTTTTTTTCTCAATTTGATTGAGCTTACATGGGGTCAACCGGGCGTCCGACGTTTGGCTCTGGAGAGGGTTCCGACTCAGAGGAGGAAGGTGACGAGCCACAACAATCAGACGTCAACCTGAGTTTCCCTGTAGCAGGGTTCCAAGAGTTTTCAATGAACGAAACTCTGTCGGCTACCCAGCTCAAGATTCAGAAGAAAGAGAGGAAGAAGGCGAAATCTGGAGGTTTCGAGACTTTAGGGTTGAGCTTGCCTGTTTTCCGCGCCATCAAGCGCAAGGGCTACAGGATTCCGACGCCAATCCAACGGAAAACGCTGCCGTTGATACTCGCTGGTTACGATGTGGTCGCTATGGCAAGAACCGGATCTGGGAAGACTGCAGCCTTTCTCATTCCTATGCTTGAGAAGCTGAAAGGACATTCGACAAAATCTGGGGCTCGTGCTGTCATCTTGTCTCCATCACGAGAGCTGGCTCTACAGACATTCAAGTTCTGTAAAGAGCTCGGCAAATACACAGGTAATTGCTCCGCCCTATTATCCGAGGTTTATGTCCTAGCGCTTTGTGGGGATATTCCTGCGAATGTTTCAAGAGCATGCATGATGCACAACCGAGCTGATGCATTATCACATTCGATGGGGTTTGCAGACTTGAAAATGTCAATACTAGTAGGAGGTGACAGCATGGAGGCCCAATTTGAAGAGCTTGCAAGAAATCCTGATGTTATAATAGCAACACCTGGGCGTCTCATGCATCTTCTCTCTGAAGTAGAAGGCATGTCACTGCGAACTGTGGAGTATGCTGTGTTTGATGAGGCTGACCGGCTCTTTGAGATGGGGTTTGCTGATCAGCTTCGACAAATTCTGTCGCACTTGGGTGAAACTCGACAAACTCTTCTCTTCAGTGCAACACTTCCACGACTCCTTGCAGATTTTGCAAAAGCAGGTCTTCGGGATCCACATCTAATACGCCTAGATGTGGAGAGTAGAATCAGCCCAGATTTGAAGCTTTCGTTCTTGACTCTTCGACATGATGAGAAACCAGCAGCTCTTCTTTATCTTGTCCGGGATCTGATTCCAGCCCATCAGCAAACAATTGTTTTTGTCTCCACCAAACATCATGTTGAGTTCCTGTTCGAGTTGATGAAGAGTGAAGGAATTGATCTTTCGGTATGACAATGTTCCATCAACTCTCTTTAGTGGATGATGTAATACTCAAGTACTTTTTGTGTGATTGTTTGACTTGATACAATGTCTGTTGGCAGATTCTTCAGAACCTCAACTTTGCAAAAATTGAATCGAATGTTGTTGTTTGAAGGTGGTGTATGGTGCAATGGATCAAGCAGCTCGGAAGATACATATTGCAAAGTTTCGGGCAAGGAAGACAATGCTTTTGATAGTTACAGATGTAGCAGCTCGAGGAATTGATATTCCACTCCTTGACAATGTTATCAACTATGATTTTCCTCCAAAGCCCAAACTCTTTGTGCACAGGTATGCTGGAAAAAATGAAACCCTGATTTCAGACATTATTGTTGTCTATGGCTTGTTGTGGTGTCTGAGTCATTTGTGCAAAAGTATCTTAGTGGCAGCTGAATCTCAACACCTAAACCTTGATTTTTTCCCTCCACCTCTATGAGCCCTAAATTTCTCCTCTGCCTTGGTGCTTTTTTTCTAGGGTGGGGCGTGCTGCGCGTGCTGGCCGTATTGGCACAGCTTATTCATTTATCACTCCAGATGAGATGCCTTTTGTTCTAGATCTTCATTTGTATTTGTCAAAAGGCATTCGCCCTGCACCTCTGGAGGATGATGTGGTGGCCAATGAGCAGAAGGTTCTCACAGAAGTGGATAATGCCATTGACAGAGGGGAGACAGTTTATGGGCGCTTTCCTCAGTCAGTGCTTGACTATGGCATGGACAGGTACTCTGCATCAGTGCTGGACTTCATTCCTTACCAGATCTAAAGACCACATCATTCCTTACCAGACTTTGAAGTCCACTTCATTCCTTACCAGCTCTACTTTCCGGACTTGGAATCAAATCATGCTAACAGTAAGCTCCTTATGAATGTCATCACAGATTACGGGAAGTAGTGTCCAATAACACAGAGCTCACAGCATTGCACAAGGCTGCTGCAAATGCATTTCGGCTGTATGCCAAAACACGGCCAGCTCCATCACTAGAGTCCAGCAAGCGGTCTAAGGGCCTTCCCCGTGAAGGCCTTCATCCAAGTTTGCGTGAGAAAGTGCGGAATGTAGAAGCAGAGCTGGCAGCTTTCACTGAGCGATTGAAGGCTATCAGGTTCTCAGAAAAAGTATCTTTGTTTTGTTTCGTGCCATTCTCTTTGAGACACCATTCTGGTGTGGACGTCAAAGTCTTGTCTCTGATCTTGTCTGTGCTTGTTTCCAGGCCTAAACAAACAGTCATTGAGTCTGAAGCTGAAGCAGCCAAAGGCAAGCATAAGAAAGTATGTTTCTTATGGCATTCATATTGATTGGCAATAGATCCAATGCCTGTTTCCCATGCATTTTGGTTTAGACTTTTTGTTGAAGTGTATCCCTGGAGTTTTGGGCTCTTTCATACAAGTCATATGGTGGAGGGAGGAACAGATTCCAATTACTGAGGTTGTGGAAATCATGAAGCGCAAAAGAGCTGTCCATGAACATGTCATTACTGCTGCCCAGCAACAAAAGGCAGCAGCCAAAGCTTTTGAAAAGGTATGCATTTGAGTAGGAGTTCACTAGGCTTTCATTTGCATTGCCAGCTGAAGCTAGTCTTTCTGGCAGGGACTTTTGAGCCTTTTGGGCACCCTATGGCAATTGATAGAAATACTGGCCTTAGCTATTTTGTCTTAAGTTTCCAAATTCCTGGGTTATGCTGGATATCACACTCAACGGACCTTGGCCTTTCAGAGTCATGAAGATGCACCTGCAGATCCAGTGGAGCCATTGGCAAAGCGAAGGCGTCATGGTCAAAAGGATGGAGACGGTGATTCCATTCTTGCTTTGTTTTGATTTTATGTTCACGAAAAATGTCTCTCTGTGCTTTTCACCTAGTGTTTGGACATACTTCTGCATTTTTCTCAAAATCTTTTTCTTTCCATTTTGATGATGATTGTGGATAGGTAAAGGATTGAAGCAGCTACCAAAGAGCTACAGGGATGAGGATCATTATATTGATGCAATTCCATCAAATCGAGTGAGTAGATTGCCACCTTTATTGGTTCACTATCAGTATTTTTTCTCACTGATTCTGATGGTTTCTCCTCCCAAACTGGAAAGTGATCTTTTTTATGTATCAGCATCTGCTCTGATTAGAAGGTCAGCTCCTCTGTCATAGGTTAGAGTCTCCAAAGCTTAATTTCAGTGTTGGTGTTGTGATTGCAGCATATGGAAATGGGTCTTACAGTGAAAGGAGGCGAGGGCTTTGGTCCCAGCAGGTGTTTCAATTGACATCTCACCATGTATCAATTGTAGTTATTGCAAAGCCAATCTTTGTAATGTTTGTGCAAAGGATGGCTGGTTTACTATTATTGTATGTGGCATGGTTTTAGGTCAACAATATATTCCAGCGTTCTCTCTTTGTGCTCATTATGTTCAAAAAAATGCAGGATGGACACAGAAGTGCTGGATCTTATAGCTGATGATGAATCAGGGGTGCAAAAGCAGAAGTCCACTTACCACTGGGATAAGGTACACAAGCTGTTGTCAGCTGAGGCCTGTTCATATTTTTTGCTTACATGCCCTATCTTTGGCCAGTGTTCGTAATCACTTTGGAAACTCTTCAACAGGTGTTAGATGCTTCATTGACCCCGCATTTCAGGACATTGGATTCGGTATCTTCAAATTGATAATTGAAGGGGGGTCCACCTGCTATGATAGTCAAGGATTGAATCTGTGAAGAGATCTGAATAGATGGAATGATATGTTTTGCAGAAAAGCAAGAAGTTTGTAAAGCTTAATCGTGGTGAGAAAGTCAGTGCATCAGGAAAGGTATGTGCCAGAAGCTTTTTCTGTCAGTTCCATATCTAAAGGTTTTTAAACACCATGCTCGTGTTTCACAAATCAGTAGAGTGTCCTTTCTCTAAACAGAAGCATATTTATAACTCATGGAGTTGCTGAAGAAAACTTCAGATTTTAGAACTGTTTTTGAGTTCAAACTCTTTAGGAATGCTGGTTGTTGTATGATATATGTTATTGGGTGTGGAGGCAGACATGATGTTTTCTTGAGCTCAATGGAATGTGGTTTGCAGATCAAGACAGAAAGTGGAGCCAAAGTAAATGCAGGAAACAGAGGGATCTACAAGAAGTGGAAGGAGCGCACTCATATGCATGTCTCAACGGTTGGTGAGGAAGGGGACAAGGGCAGCTATAATAAATTTGACACAGGTTGGGATTTCTCTTGTATATACTCTTTGTTGCATCTTATTTTCTGGAACATGTTTGGGACAGGATTCCTATTCCTTGTTCTATGTGAATTCATAGTTGAGCTTGAAATTGGAGGTACATTGTTGTGTTTCATGAGATGGGTAAGAACAAATGAAATTTTGGGGTGGTCATCTCCATTGCTGCAGCAGAAATCTCCTGAAGATGAAGAAATCCTTCTAAGCATGAGTAAAGGTCATCCTATCATTGTCAGTTTATTGAATGTTGATGGTGCTAAATCTTCTCGTATGTGCTAGAATAAATTTGTCTTTCTCATGAATTTGAAAAAAGAATGTTTGGCTGTTTGTTCAATTTAGAGAATGGCACCAGCAGTCGAAGGGGTCGAAGGGGAGGTCTGGGTGGTGGTCATGGGCATGGTGGCAGCCGAGGTGGCGGCAGCCGTGGCAGCAGTCTTGTTAGAAGTAAAGACAGTGTTCCCAATGCCACTGTGCGAGATGAACTCCGAGGTGTAGAGGAAGTGCGCAAACACAGGCAAAAGAAGGTAATGAAACATAGCAGTGGTCGGGGAGGGAAGACTGGAGGAGGGTCTTGGGGTGGTAAGGGTGGAGGAAGGAGCAAGCCTGGTGGTTTTACTGGACAAAGAGGAGGGGGAAGGGGAGGCAGTAGAGGTGGTAGAGGTGGTAGAGGAAGGGGTAAGAGATGAGTGATTCTGGCAAGTTTGGCCTATGCTGTTATCTCTGACTTTTCCATTTAGTTGTGGGAAATGCAAGGAGTTTTGGTTCTCTACTAGGGGGAGGTCATGAGAATTGAAACGGGACTTTAGTAGAAAGGCATCCTAATGTATTGAGCATCTGAATCTGCCACAATTGAGTTTTCCCCAGAATGGGAGGCAGTTTCCTGTCCTTGACAACTCTTGGTAGGCATGAACATTTAATGATCTGGCCTGGCAAGCATGAGATCTTAGCTTGTTAACAAAAGTGCCCTTGAAATTCTGGATTATTACATTTTTAAGACTGCTCAGCATCTATTGTGTAGCTCTCCTATCACAGTTGACCAGTTCCAGATCCCCAGAACAGAGGTATTCAATTTGAAAAAAGAACTGGACTGAGAATTGGGAACTGGCATCATACTAGACCCACCAAGAACCAGCTTTCAAGTCCTCTTATGGCTGAAATCTGGGCCCGGACCAGGAACCAGCTTCTAAGTCCTTTTTTAAGACTGCATACTAGACCTGGATTGAGACCAGAAACCGTCTGCCCAGTCCTTCATGACCCTGTCTTTGTCCTAATATACAGAGGGTGTTGAGTAGGCTTGTGTATAGGTGGGCTGGGGTTAATGGACTGTCACGTTGGGAAGTTATTCTCACTCATTGTCATCCATGGTGGATGGAGGCAAGTGAATGAAGCTCCTCACCCCTTTGGAGTAGTGTGGAAGGCCACCCTCACTATTTATTTTGGATCCTTCTTTGTGGAACCTTTTCAAAATACTTGTCCCCTTTCTTAAATCATCCTTCTTATTTGTTTTTCTTATTTATTTGTAACCAAACATAGTGAGAACCACCACTAGTTTTCTTTTAATTTTGTTTATATATATATTTTTTGTTGTTTGTGATCTTTGTTATATCTTTCATTTCTTCTTAGTTTGTTGTTTGGAGCTTGTTGCTTGATGGCAAATGTTGCCATCTCCAAAGTGGTGGTTATCTTTTCAACGTTTTCATTTTCAAAGTGTTTGTCAATTCTAAAGCAAGTGACTTCACAAGTTGTACGTATCTATTTGTCTCATCTTTTTTCTTTTGTAGAAGGAAAGGGGCTCTCACCCCCTTTGTTTGTGTTTTTTTGCAGCATGTAAAAGAGGAGTTGAACTCCTTTTGTTTTTTTAAAGAGTTGGGTTCCCTCGTTTTTTTTTAAGAAAAAAGAGTTAGCTTCCTTTTGTTTTTTTAAAGAGTTGGGCTCCCTTGTTTTTTTTAAGAAAACAAGAGTTAGGTTCCTTTTAAAAAAAAAAAAAAAGAGTTGGGCTCCCTTGATTTTTTGAAGAAAAAACAAGACAGGTTCCTTTAGTTTTTTGGCATAGGCACTATTTGAATTTTTTGGTTTGTGATAATCATGTCATGGGTATGTTAGCCACACATGGTACACATCAACATAGGTATTATATGGTTTCATTAATAGGTGTACTATGATCATATTTTGAAAGGTTCTTATTTGTAATAAATTATGTATAAACATAAGTGTGGTTATTCATAAACATGTTCATGTGACAGGTATTGTAAAAGTCGTAACTAAGACATAAATACTAACACCATAGGCATAACTAAAAATTGTCACAAATTAAGCAAACCTTATTCCAACCTCCAAGCAACCCTTTTCTAACCCCAAAAAACCTTATTTCAAGATTTTTTTAGACCCCAAGAAAAATTTAATTCAAAACCAAATTTTAAATCCCATAAACCCTAATATAAGGTAAAAAAAAAACTTAAATCAATGTAGCATTACAAAAACAAAATCTTAAACTTGAGTCTTAACGAATTTTAATGGTTTGTCACATCTCATGGTTAGGGTTCAAAAATGCGAATTTCCATTGTTCCACTGCCCCATGAATTACAAACACAAAAACACAAATTTTAACATTGCAACTTAGATTAAATATAATCCAATTAAAAAAAAAGTAAATTGACACATGCAAGAAACTTAAAAAATTATTTAAAGGCTATTATCATTTCCTCCAAATTGAGAAGCCCGATTTTTTCAATCGTATTTTTGTTTTCCTCCATTGAGTCTTTTTCCATTTCCATGAATTGTTTCATAGACTTCAAGTTATTGACATGACCATTATTTGGCTGGTTTTTATAAATGTGTATGAAAATGTCAAAATTATCTATGCCCAATCAAAAATGCCAAAAGTTTTTACAAATACTTGCAATACTAAAAGCTTTCTTTGCCTCAATTTAATAACCAACAATCCCTAGAATTTGTTGGGTTACAAACCCAACATATGAGAATTAAACCTCATGCATTTTTCACCATTTTAATAAATTTTTTGTCTTTTCTTCTGTGACTTTTTTGACTTTGAAATAATTCAATTATTCTTTCACCACTAATGATGCCATTTTTTCATTAATTTTCATGAAATTATAAATATTCATATTTTTAATATTATGGATGTAAAGTAAGAGCTCCAACACCTTCATAATTTCACATGCTTTGAGCCATTGTCGTCCTTTACCACTTTTTGTTATGGGCATGAAAACTATGAAGGTGAAGGATGAAAAAACAAATGTAAGTATAAATCTAAAAAAAAAATATAAAAATTAAAACATAAACATTATAGGTTAAAGAAAAGAATATGAAATGTGCAAACAAACTTTCATTGTGATAAAACATGAAAACTTAAACAAGAAAGAAACAAAATTAGGCTATGAAATAAGATTCTATTTCATATTAATGTTGAACATACTAAAAGTAATGAGGGTCTTACTTTTATTTCTACCCCTTTGAAGACCTAGTCCAAGGAAGCTTCTATGGAGGTTTCCATGTGCCCATTGACCAAAGAACCTTTAAAAAAAATCTTTTATTTATAAGTGAATTACAAATTAATTAGGACTTAATTAAGAATGAACTAAAAGAATTTGAGAGTGAATTATGAATTATCTAAAAATTATTCATGAATGAATTGGGAATTAATTACAAGTTATCTAAAAGTGAATTACGAGTTAACTTTAATTGAATTATAAATTAATTACAAGTGAACTATGAGCGGATTATGAAATCATGGATGAAAGTTCATATGAATAAATTCCATTTATCATGTCATTATGTTCAATATTAGCATCTGTGACATTTTTTTGGGTCTAGGTGATGGTTTTTTTTGCAAAATTGAACTATGTTTTTTTGAGTGGGATTGAACTCAAACCAACACATACGTTAGAGTCATTTGTGACATACTAATAGCACTTGGACATTGCATGGCCCTAACAAGCCCCTATAAAAGGTGTTGATAATTCCAAAACTTCACAAGGTATAACATAAGTTAATGTAGAAATCATGGTGGCAAGATTACTCCCTTCATCTTTGACATACCCAAGGACATGAGAATTAAACACGTGGCAAGGCATCCATTTGTAATTCAAAAAATGCAGAATGAGTTCACAAAAGTATCAACATCTCCTTTGAACATTTAAATATCAAAAGATACAATGCAAGTATTATATGGTTCAAAGGTTAGAACTTTTCCTTCGTCCTCTTAGTAATCTTAGGCAAAAGATCATGTCAAAACTTTTACCTTGATGGAAAGTTTAGTTGAGGATTTTGCCTTAAAATCAATCTTTTGATAAAGGCACGAGTTCTTTGGCAATAAACAAGACAAAATCCTCTTCAAATTATTTTTGATGAGGACCATCCTTGTTGTATATAACACAACCACCAAAGAAAATAGCAATAATGCTAAGGGCTAGGCAAGACCTCTTCTTTGCAACTCACCTTTCCTCTTTGGGCCCAACTTTTTTTGGCTCATTTCACTCAGCCCAAATTTGTTAATGAATAGTCTCCAAATGTTTTTGGAGGGAAGATATACTATTAGTAGACTTGTATGTTATCACGCCTTTCTTCTAACACCCATGTCCATTTTCCATGTTGTTTTCATGGTCTCTCTTGACAGGGCATTTGCCCCTGTCATCTCTAGAGCAGGTTGGTGGTTTTGAAAATGCATCATCAATGCCTTAGGTAGTGGCTAGTACATGGCAATCACTAAATTTAGGTTTGGTGAAGGCTGTCTCAAGTAGCTCAAGCCCATCATTGAAGGATGCATCATACAGCTGCAGTTGTGAAGGAACAGTGTGGAGGACTGTTCTGTTGGGTTTTAGGCACTGAAGTGTAGAGGATTTGTGTTCTGCACATTGGTGCAATCCATAGTAGACAAGTCAAAGTGAAGCATCACTTCTCTCTTCCAGCCACGAGATTAAGGAGGTTGTGTGAGACTTTTCCATGGCTGCTGAGCATGAGGATTGGGATCATCAATTTGAGCATAGTGACATGTCTCCACTACTAATGGCTAATCTGGCCTCTAGTTATCACCCACATGTGGTTGACAGTCTAACAGTATTGAATCCAGCTGAGCCCTCTCCTCCTCCTCCAGTTGCTGAAAGTGAAGATCTTTCATGTAGTCTATGTTCAATAGCTAAAGATTCTTTTACAGGAACATGGCTCTGCTTGTCAAGCACACATGGAAAACAGTTGTGTTCATTGCTGGACAATCATATCTTAAAACTCTTTTATAGAAAAGTGAAAGCTATTGCTAAAATGGTGCATGAGCTGAAGCACAAAATTTTAGAATTTATGACCCTGGATGCTAATCACAACGATATCATCTCAGTGTACAGACCTTGGAAACTGTTGAAAGAAGTGGATGTTTTGTATGTGCTAGACAGGCTTACATGAGTGTTTTTCTTGTTCAGCATCTTTGAGTGGCATACATAGACAGGTCCATATCATGGAGATGTGAACAACTGAAATGTATTTATTGTCTGGTAGGGTTGGGGTGCTTGTGGAGCAATTTAAGATCACACTTGACTGCTTTTTTGTGGTATGGTTTGTGTTGGGCACTTGTCTTTAAGTGAAGCTCCTCCTTTTACAGGTGATGTTCCTCACCTCAAATTGAATTTGATATCCTTAAGAACTATATGTAGAGGTTGCTTTGCAAGGTTCCTTTATCATGTAGTAGCCCAATATCAATCATCCTTTCATTTGTAGGTTGTACATGCTCTGATGATGTTAGATTGATGTTGGGTTCATGTTGTGTCTTGTGTTCCTTACATTAAGTTGCATAGGCAATGCCATGCCCTTCATTTGGTGTGTGACAATCTGCTGTTGCCTACCATGCATAATTAAATTTCTAGGTAATCATGAGGATTTGACTCAAGCATGAAAGGAGCCTCTGGGGAGGCAATTGCTGCATTGCCTACTTATAAGTTCAAACTTAAAGGTGCAAATGACACCAAAAGCAACAAGGAGGAAAATGAGTTAGATAGTGAGAGAATTGGGGAAGGAGTGTTGCAGCAAGCACAGAGAGGGAGAGACTGGTCTCACCTGAAGATGCTGCATTTGCCTTGGCAACTGCAAGGATAACATGGAGCTACATGAGCTGCCCTGTGATTACCATTTTCATGTAGAGTGTGTTGACAAGTGACTTGGGATCAATGCATCTTGCCCTCTCTGTAAGCATGGAGTTGGATGCTTAACAGATTCTGATGTGGCTTCCCAGAAGAGATTGGTCATGAGTCTACTGACAGACTTGAGAAAATTTTCACCTTTGATGTCTTATGATGGAAACATCTTAGTAGAAAGGTCAAACAACTGCAATTGAGCTTGCTTGGATATGTAGTGTGGGCCAAGCTGTGAAATGGCTTGTGCTCTCTAAGTCAGTCTATTCACCGAGGACAGCTGAAACTCAAATCTGTGAGGAAGTCAATTTGTAATGTGCAGAGGCAATAAATAGTAGATCAACTGTTTGAAAATTATATCCACAGCCTGAAAACCTCACTGATACTGTTTGCTATCATTGGTGGAATGTTGCTCAATTGGTTGCAGCTTCACTACACCCAGCATTTTTTGCTCATAGATGTTGCTACTAATGTTTGGTTGTTCATTGAGTTTTGAAGTTAATGCCTGAGGTTCATTGGTTTTGGGAGCTCTGATGCACTTCTCATTAGTGACCTGGGTGAGTTGTCATGATCTTAGTACTACAATTGGAGTTTTTGGTTCCCTTATGGTCTATCATGGTTGCCCACCACGTGGTCTTTAAGTGCATCAGATTCTTCCAGTACTTTCAATTGTGGTGTTGCTGTATGGTGCAGAATGGATCATTATTGGGAGCATTATGAACCTTCATAGATGGATTTCAGCTTATCGGCTGGTAAGTGTGTTCTTCACCAAAGTATGCAGATTTGAAAAACCATATCAAGGTATTGTGATTTGGGAAAAAAAAAAATCCTTTCACATTAGATGGAACTTGCTTTCACTAAGAGCCTCTTCCTTACATTATGGGTGCTACATGCTTTTTGATGGTGGGCTCAATGTGTATTCTGATGTGTCATCTGGGAGATCACCTATCCCATGCCTATGTTAATGCTAAGATGTTTCTCCCATGGAGTCCACATGGGATGTGGTGTATCCATCAAAGATAGGTCATACTCTTGGGACGTGAATTTATTTATTAATGAAGAGCTGCCTTCAAATTCAATTTACCCCTATAGTTCACAAGAATTGGAGAGAGGATTCTAGTTTTGTTTTGATAAATTCCTCTTGCTCATTTGTGTCAAGGAGATGAGGTTGAGGACAGGATGATATATGATTTGAATGCAAAAAACTTGGGAAGGGTATTGCTGAGCAGAGGGTATAGAGAAGACTAGCGAATGGAGATTCCAATCCAGCATGAACTCTCTCGCTGGAAGGAAAAGCTCTCTAAATGTAAGAGGCTAGTCCTTATAGTGATGTTGTCATCTTGTTCATCAGAACTTTTAATGGTTTTCATTTGTGCTGGTAATGCTTATGAAAGATGAAAAAAGGAAACTAATGTTCATGAAAATATTAACTATTAACTATTAACTATTAACAGAAATAGAAGAAAGTATTAGAGTAGATGGCTACCACAAGAAGATCAGGGCTACTTCACTACAACAGAAAGTGGCTTTTACCACACAAAAACATGGCAATTAGACATGAACTTATTTATCATTTTAAGAATCCTCATTCATCAGTTGTTTTCTACAATAAAATGCATGGAATACACCATTCATGCATGGAGATATATTAATAAGCATGATTTTTCATTCATACATTAGGTAGAAGCGCTATAAACCATAAGTGCACCATAAACTAAAACCTAGGGTGGCCAACCATGTTTTTTTGAGAAATTTTGCACAAATGTGAAAAATAAAAATGAAAAGGGGATATTTTGCTACATATTTTAGTTTTTGGGGGAAAATCATCAGATTTTTAAAAAATTACAAGTTTTCCTAACATTTTCACTTTGATTTTAGAGGAGGGGTATTTTTTGTACTTGCTTTTTACTTTTTGGACATGTTCTACAAACTTGTCACCATTTAATGTTAGATCCTTCTTGGGATGTTCACATATGATATGATGCAACAATAGAATTTGGGAAAAAAATTTGAATGCAACCCCCAAAAACCATGCATGATTTTTGGTAACATTGTGACTTCAAATGACTCATGTTTTAGATTATTCTTAATGTGATAATCTTGACCCCATTATGTGATTTAAAGATAATTTTTTATTTATTTAGAGGTGAATAGGAAAGTGAAACTAAATATAATTTATGGCATAATAATGTGAAAGCTTGGGACATGGGTTTTTCCCTCTTCAAATTGGCATTTATTTTTTCTTTATTTGATTTTTTTTTTTTTTTTTTTTTTTTTTTTTTTTTTTTTTATTTTTTTTTTTTTTTTTTTTTTTTTTTTTTTTTTTTTTATATTTAATTTAAATGTATAATTTAAGGAAAGTATTGGGTTTA
>Ga0116227_10008757_pt1 | contig 18812 bp, 16 predicted proteins | sample S1TSphgellanicum_FD_89693 | JGI IMG/M metagenome (GOLD analysis project Ga0116227, IMG submission 89693) | Host-associated microbial communities from peat moss isolated from Minnesota, USA - S1T2_Fb - Sphagnum magellanicum MG | ecosystem: Host-associated > Plants > Peat moss > Unclassified... | reverse complement strand
TGATAGCACCAACAGACTTAACAGTAAAATAGATATTGTACCGCTCAAACACATGACGGATAGGGTTGAGGGAGAGTTTATTTTTAATGATGGGCGATATGGCTTTAACGTAGGAAACACCTTTACCGATCGTAACCTGTTTAAAGGTGCCGAAATTTTGCAGGTTAAACTAAACTGGAGCGTACTGTTTGATAATTCTAATAAAAGTTTGGGTACAAGCAATATCCAAAACCAGGATGCAAGGTTAGGGTTGAGCCTTATTTATCCGCGTATCATATCGCCTTTTAATTTCCCAACATTAGGCAAATATGGCGTACCACACACTACTTTTTCTTCAACGTTCCAGTTATTTGATCAAAAAGGATTGGTATCACGCAGAAGCTTTATCAACTCTTTAACGTATGATTGGGCCGAAACCACCCAAAAACTGCATACATTAACGCCCATTAATATCGAATACTCCGAAGGGAATATTGACGATAATGCTAAAGCACAATTAGAAGCTAGTAACCGGTATTCTTATGTGTACCTTATAGGGCGTAAAATATTTTCATCAGGTAGCCAGTACACCTATCAGTATAACTCAAATAAACTATATACGCTAAGTAACTTTAATTACTTCCGCGGTACAATTGATGTTGGTGGCAATACGCTTTATCTTTTAAGCTCCTTACTTAACACCGGCCGAGATTCATTGGGCCAGCGTACCATATTTGGCCAAACATTTGCGCAATATGTTAAACTAGAAACCGATTTTAGGGTATATAAGCATATCGAAGGTGAGCGTATCCTGGTTTTCCGTTTCAACCCTGGTATTGGTATTCCTTACGGGAATAGCAGCCAGCTTATATTCGAAAAGAATTTTTATGTAGGTGGGGCTAACGATATACGCGCGTGGCTGCCACGTACGCTTGGTCCGGGCCAGTTTAACAGATCAACCTATGGTACTGGTGATGCTGCCGACAAACTGCGTAACAGTTTGAAATATCTTGATCAGTTTGGCGAGATCAAATTGGTAGGTAACCTCGAATACCGGTATTCTCTTATTAGTAACTTTTTTGGCATAAAATTAAACGGTGCTTTATTTACCGATTTTGGAAATATCTGGCGCTACAATAACAACCAAAATGCCAATGGCGCGTTCGATTTTAGCAAGATACTTCAGTCTACAGCTATAGGTGTAGGTAGTGGTTTAAGGTTTGATTTCGGCTTTTTTGTATTCCGCTTAGATGCAGCCTTTAAATTAAAAGATCCCGAATTTCAGGGAAGCGAGCAATGGGTACTTACTAAACATATCAACGAACTATTCAGAGCCGGAAGTTTCAAAGAAAACTACAGAAATACCTATGGCGATAACTATAGCTTTATGCAACTCAACTTCGGTATAGGTTTGCCGTTCTAAAATTAACAATCCATTCTAAAACATATGCTTCAGGCCATCTATCACGGTTTCAAAAAACGTGGGTATGCCCAAACCGCTGCTATGGTTAAAATAGATGAACACACAAAATATAACCGCGGCTATAATAATAAAACGTTTAAACATGTAACCCAGTAGTATCAATATCACAGGTATGGCTACCAGTACAACCCAACTTACATGTATTGGGGTTAGTTTCGAATCGCTTTTATACACATAAAATAAGGTAGAGTGCGATCCCTGCTCATTTTCATGCTTTACAAAAATGAAGCTCGATTTATTGAGCTTGTGATGATAAAAAGCTGTTCCATTCTCAAATTTCAAAGTTTCCTGGAAACTATTTATCGTAAACAAAAAATCACCGTTAATCTTTTCTTGCGAAATGCCCGTTGTATCAACAGCAACAATAGCCACCTCATTTGTAGCAAAGGGGTTATCTTTCAGCACAAAATTCTTAATGTCCATCTTATCCGCAAAGGCAGAGCTGAGGCACAATAACAACGGGAATAATACTTTTACAATCCTGCGCATTCTAAATCGTTTAATAGCATACAATGATACACAACAAACTACAAATTATTTAGAGGTACTATTTTAAGATTTTTTAATCCTGATTTCCACCGCGTCATTGCGTTTGGTAATGAGTAATCCTCAATTTACAGAGCTGGTAACCAGGGGGAAATAAAGGGGACTTTTAAGAACTATTGAAATTAATGCTGCTATTAAAAAATTACAAAGGGGGGAATAAGGGAGAATATTTTTAACTTTTTATTCGCCTATCATTAATCACTACACTACAATATACACAAGATCCACCGTAAGTTAAAATTTTTGTTTCACTTTAGGGGATAGAAATCCTTAATTTAATCTAAATATTTCCAGGTTTAGTAAACTCGCGAAGCTCACCCAAAGCAAATAGGGAACCAACAACCAGGCAGCTATTTTGCTGATCTTTCCAAAAAAGAAAATATTGAGAATGATCACTATCCAAAGCAAACCGATAATAACTAATGCCGCTAAAATCTGGTGCAAACCAAAAAAAATGATCGACCACGAAAAGTTTAAAAACAGCTGCAAAAAATAAATATACTTTGCATTAACGTAATCAACGCTTGTATCTTTTCGCTGCCATATCAAATATGCCGAAACAGCAATCATGATGTATAGTACCGTCCAAACCGGACCGAACAATCCATTAGGCGGGTTAAAAGATGGTTTTTCTAAACCAGCATACCATCCGGGTATTTGTGGTACTGTAAAATAACTGGCCACCCCGGCAATGCTCAATGTAATAAGCAAGCTAATAGCCAAAGGCCAAAATTGAAACCGGGTTTGTTGAGTTGTGTTCATCATTAATTAGTTAATAATGTAAACACTAACAAAATAGAATGGTTTGTAACGCGCTCCTAAAAATAAGCATGTCATTTCGAACCGAAGGGAGAAATCTTTTTCGCATGTAAGGTATGCTTCTGATTAGTCTGCAAAAGATAAATCAGCAGCATTGTACTTGGACTCAATATTACATAGCCCCTAATTGCAAGTCAGTTCTCCCTTTGGGGTTAGGAACTAATCCTTCTTATACAATACCCCGGCAATATCTGCCGACATTTTAATGCCCTTGATCATCGCCGAACTAAAACCATTATGCTCCATTTCGTTTAACCCCGCAATGGTACAACCTTTAGGCGATGTAACCTTATCAATTTCCGATTCTGGGTGGGTAGCCATTTGTAGCAGCAGGTCAGCAGCGCCCTTGGCAGTTTGCGCGGCCATCTTAAGCGCGTCGTGCGCGTGAAAACCGATCTCCGTTCCTCCCTGCGATGCCGCGCGTATCGAACGTAAAAAGAAAGCTATGCCGCAAGCACACAAAGCAGTGGCTGATGTCATTAACTCTTCGTTAATGGGGATAGTAACCCCAACAGTATCAAATAACTCTTTTACTAATGCAATGCTGCCCTTATCAGCGTTATCGCTCCCAATGCACGTCATAGATGCACCAATAGCGATAGCCGTATTAGGCATAGCACGCACAACAGGTACATCAATATCCAAATACCTGCGTATATCGGCACAGCTCACTCCCGATATTACTGATATCAGCAAGTGCTTTTTAGGCTTAATACTATCCTTTATCTCATCTAATAGCTTGTTCAATTGCTGTGGCAATACAGCCAAAACAACAATATGAGCCTTACTTACGGCTTTAGCGTTATCATCGGTTACTTTATAACCAATCTCGGCCAAATCATCCAGGGCGGCTGTATTGCGGCGTGTTAAAGTAATTTGCTGTGGCTGGTATATACCAGCCTTTACCAATCCCTTAGCTAAAGCTAAACCAATGTTTCCGCTTCCTATTATCGCGATGTTTTTTTGTGTGCTCATATCCTTGTACTTAAGCGGGTTCCAAATGCTTTGTTGTTTTTGAGTTGGCCCAACTCATCCGCGTGACCAATAATAACCGCTTTTACGCCGCAGGCAATAGCGGTAAAAGCATTGTCTAATTTGGGTAACATCCCACCTGCAATAATTTGTTTTTCTTTTAATTCCTCGTAACGCTGCGGGTCTATCTCCCTGATCAGCGAATCCTCATCGTCAATATCCTGCAAAACACCCTTTTTCTCAAAGCAATAAATAAGGGTTGTTTCATACAAGTTTGATAAAGCAACAGCCAGAGCCGATGCTATCGTATCGGCATTGGTATTCAGCAACTGCCCCTCACCATCATGTGTCAACGCGCAAAATACGGGTATAAAACCAGCTCCCATTAAATTTTTCAGGTTTTCTGGGTTTATCGATTTATCATCAATATCTCCAACAAAACCATAATCAATGGTTTTAACCGGACGCTTCTTCGCTAATATAAAGTTTCCGTCGGCCCCTGTCAAGCCTATCGCGTTACATTGAACAGCCTGTAACGATGCCACAATATTTTTGTTGATCAAACCCGCGTAAACCATAGTCACCACACGCAGCGTTTCAATATCGGTAATCCGCCTGCCATCAACTAATTTAGCCTCAATACCCAGGGTTGATGATAGCTGCGTAGCCACCTTGCCACCACCATGTACCAGTATTTTAAAACCATCAAGCGCCGCAAAATCCTTCAAAAACCGATGTAGGTTCTCGGAGTTATCAATCACGTTTCCGCCTATTTTGATGATGTGTAAATTCATGCCTGTTAAATTCCTGGGTAATAATTTATCCTACAAATATAAGCCGCTGTAAGCTATTGTTGTAACATATTTAGTAAACAATATACTTTTTGTTATCACTTTGTCAACGTTTAATTAATTAAATTTCAATTTGCTGCAAACATAAAAGCTATTGTTACCTTTATTTCAAAGGCAGCATATTTGCTTTGTTATTGTTATGCAGTTAAACGAAATAACCCACCATCCAAGGGTAGTAATTATAGGCGGCGGTTTTGGCGGGATTGAACTGGCTAAAAAGCTAAAAGATAAACCCGTTGAAGTGATCATGGTTGATAAAAACAATTATCATACCTTTCAGCCAATGCTTTACCAGGTTGCCATGGGCGATATCGAGGCCGATTCAATTGCTTTCCCTATCCGTAAAATATTCACCGGGCAAAAAAACTACACTTTCCGGATGGCTACGGTTAACCGGATCAACCCCGAAAAAAACACTATCGATACCAATATAGGCGAAATTGCTTACGATTACGCCGTATTAGCTACCGGATCAGATACCAATTATTTCGGCAACGATGAGCTTAAAAAGCGCACCATGCCCATGAAAAGCATCCCCGAAGCGCTTAATATCCGCAGCCTAATTCTGCAAAATATCGAAAAAGCCCTGGTTGCCAAAGATGCTGTTGAGCGCAATGCCTTGCTCACCTTTGTGGTAGTAGGAGGGGGGCCAACTGGTGTTGAGCTATCTGGCGCATTAGCCGAAATGCGTAACTATGTTTTGACCTACGATTATCCCGAACTCAAAAAAGAAGATATGAAGGTTTACCTCGTAGAAGGTAAGTCAGAAGTATTGGCTGTTATGTCTCCACAGGCCTCCAAAAAAGCCAAGGATTATCTAACCGGCCTAAACGTGGATGTGCATAACAGCGTACACGTTAAAAGCTATGATGGCTGCGAGTTGGTTATTGATGATGGCTTAACCATCCAAACCCGCAACGTACTCTGGGCTGCCGGTGTAAAAGGCGAAGTACTAAAAGGTATCCCCGAAGGTGTAATTGTGCGCGGTAACCGCATCCAAACCGACGAATTTAGCCGCATAAAAGGCTATATCAACCTTTTCGCCATAGGCGATGTTGCCGCCATAGTAACTCCCGAAACACCCGATGGGCACCCCGGTGTAGCCCCTGCAGCCATACAGCAAGGCAAACATCTGGCTAAAAATCTTATCCGTATCATCAATAATGAGCAACCCGAACCTTTCAAATATTTCGATAAGGGTTCGTTAGCTACTATAGGTAAAAATCTGGCCGTTGCCGATCTGGGCAAAATTCATTTCCAAGGTTTCTTTGCTTATATCATCTGGGGAGTGGTTCACTTGTTATCGCTTATCAGTTCACGTAATCGCCTCATCGTTTTTATCAATTGGATAGGCAGTTATTTTAGCAATAATAGCGGCTCGCGCCTCATCATCCGTAAGTACGATTCGGAAACCATGAAGATTGATTAACAAAAGAATGCGCCTATGAGTACATACACCGTCGTAACCATTCTGGTAGCCATAAGCGCTTTCTTTTCGTATCTGAATGCCCGTTTTTTAAAGCTCTCGGGCACCATTGGTATCGTTACTATAGCCACCATCGCCTCAATACTCATCATCGTTTTTGGCGAGTCAATACCATCAATAAACAAGTTCATCAACACGTTAACCGCCCACATGGATCTGAGCGATACATTGCTCGATACCATGCTTGGTTTTCTGCTCTTTGCCGGCTCGCTAAACTTCGATATCAATAAACTCAAAGGGCAGATCAGACCGGTACTCATTCTCAGCACAATTAGTGTAATTCTTTCAACCGGTATTTTCGGCGCATTATTTTATGTTGCCTCCTTAATTATCCACATCCAGGTACCTTTTGTATATTGCTTACTTTTTGGTGCGCTTATCTCACCAACCGATCCTGTTGCGGTTTCATCCATTCTCAAAAAGTCCAAAATTCCCAAACATCTCGAAACCATTATTACTGGTGAGTCTTTGTTCAACGATGGTATCGGGTTGGTACTTTTTGTTACGCTTTCGCAGATAGCCCGCCAGCGTAAGGTAGAGATTCCCTTTGGCCAAATAGCTCAATTATTTTGTACGGAGGTTTTTGGCGGACTGATTCTGGGTATTATAATGGCTGTAGTAGTTTATCGCTTAATGAAAGCTGTTGAAGATTTTCAAACCATCATTATTCTATCATTGGCTCTTGTAATGAGCCTTACTGTATTAAGCAGTTTATTCCATTTCTCGGGCCCGCTAAGCGTAGTTACGGCCGGCTTATATATTGGTAGTCACGATTTAACCAGCGATGAACGCGGCGGCCGCACACGTCAATATATGGAGAGCTTTTGGAAACTGATCGATGAATTGATGAACACCATCCTTTTTGTAATGATTGGCCTGCAGTTACTCAAACTACCTTTTGTTGATGATTATTGGAGAAGCGGCCTTTTAGCTATTCTGATTATTCTTGTAGCACGTGGCCTAAGTGTTTGGCTACCTGTAGCATTATTAAAACGCACGCTTGATCTTAACTATAAAAGTATCTTCATCTTAACCTGGGCGGGCTTACGTGGCGGAATATCAATAGCATTAGCGCTTTCCTTACGGGAGTCTAAATACAAAGAGTTGATCATAGCCAGTTGTTATTTTGTGGTTATCTTCTCCATTATTGCGCAAGGCTTAACACTCAATAATATTATCAGGTTAGTTCTAAATAAAAAAGAACCTACAACCGCCGAATCTAAATAAAGCAAAAAAGTCCGGATCGATTATCGATCCGGACTTTAATATCATTCATCAGTTCTGATTATGGCTTTACAGGTGTTCCTGTATTGTTATCAGCTGGCGGTGGGGTAGTAGTTTTTGGTTTCTTAGTATCAGCTGCAGGCTGTTTTTTAGTTTTTGGAGCCTTATCAGGTACCGATACCGCAGTTATATTTGTTTGATAATTCCAGATGTTTTTCTTGTAATCAGCTAACTTTTTCTCAATACGAGCAGCTTCTTTAGCCTGGTCTTCCGGAGTTTTCATGTAATCCTTAATACGGTTTCCTTTCGGATTTGATTCTTCTACAATCACCGAGTTAAACTGGCGTTGTAAAAACATATCATCCATACTTACATCATACATGTTATGATCAGCATCAGATACATCCATCTTAGCAAAAACCTCACGGCATTGTTTGTATTTCAACCAAACCACAGGTTGGGTACCTACAGTATCGCCGTTTGATAATTTCAACACAATTAATGGTGCTATACCAACAATATGAGTTTCAACTTTGGCACGTTGCTTATCGTAATAAACATCTTCTTTAATACGGTAACCTACTACCTTATCAGGCGAAAAGTCGTTCAATTGTTTTACGCTTCCAATTTTGTTACCGTCTTTATCTAACTGATCAACTAAAGCGGTATCAACTAATTTACCCATAAACTGGCTATATGTTAAAGGCACAGTAAAGGCATCACCGCTTGGGTTAATTTTAGCGATTGATGTTGCATCATACGGGGTAATTATACCATCTTTAACACCTTTTAATATGGCCTCGATCAATGTAGCCCCGGTAGTGTTAAACTTAGCATTACGCGGATCTTTGAAGCTGATATCGCGTTTATACCTGTGGTAAAATTTAACATTATTTTCGCTTGGCTCAAAAATTTGGAATGGCCTTGCTTTGGTCATTACAATACTTTTTAAGTAACCGTCATCGCTATCCGGAACCGATTTTACAGTATCTATCTTATTGTTAGCAGGCAAAATGGCTAACGGAGCCGCAGTTGTATCCGGCTTTGGCGTTGTTGCCGCTTTCGTCGTCTTTTTAGTTGTTCTTGCTTTGCTTTTCTTTTTGGATTGCGCCATTAAGCTAAGGCTGCCAGCCAATGTAATAAACAAAACAATTATGAATCTCTTTTTCATGCTATTAACCGTTGCTATTTCTTATCCAATTTATTTGTTTGTCACTATTTACCTGTAGTAGCCTTTACGTCTTTGGCTTTTTTGCTCTTTTTCTGAACAGGCATTTTTCTGGTTCCAACTTGCTCGGTGATCAGGTCAGGTGCTGCCATTGTACATCTAAAACCGATGTAAGAGTGAGCAACATTTTGTACTTCGTAGTTGCGTGTTGCAGTGTTAAGGTCGGTTGCGTTATCCTTCCATGATCCACCTCTTACCACTTTACGTTTCATTACATCTACGTCATTGTCTGGCGCATCTAGTAATAATACCGGGTCACGGTCTTCAACAAACTCAAAAGCCGATGGGCTGTAAGCATCTAATGCCCACTCTGCAACGTTACCGGCCATATTATAAATGCCGAAAATGTTAGGAGCGTATGATTTTACAGGTACAGTTTGTATTGCGCCATCACGGGTGTAATTACCTTCGCCTTGTTTAAAGTTGGCTATAGGCAATACTTTTTTAGTTTTCTTTTGAATGTATGATGGTACTACGTTGTTATCTTTAGTTTGAACATTACCTGTTGCGTTTTCAATATTAAGCTCACCGCCTGATGCAGCATACTCCCATTGAGCCTCTGTTGGCAATGTGAAACTTAAACCCATATCAACTAAACTCTTATCTGTTGTTCCACTTATAATGTTTCTCCAGCTTGCATACGCACGTGCTTGCTTCCAGGTTACACCAACAACCGGATAATGATCAAATCCTTTGATAAAGAAGTAGTTATTTACCAGGAAATCCGATTGTGAATTTGGGAAATCTGATTGCCAAACATTGTTATCAGGCATTACCTTAACAGTATCAGTTACACTTTTACCTGCGTTTGGCCCACCAGCTTGTACGTGTGTAAAAGCAAATTTCAGCATATCCTTATTTAAAGTTTTACGCCCGTTCACCATAGTTACTAACGCCGGAAACTTTTCGCTATTGTTTTGCCAGAATGGAACTTTACCATCCATGTCAATTTTGCTCCAGTTTATTCTTCTTACTACTGAATCTGCTTTAGCACCTTTAACAGGGGCTTTGGCTTTACTTTTGATCTTAGCGTCGTAAAAGTATTTTTTATCACTTTTTAAGTAAGTTGTAACTGCAACCGAATCAGCAACCCAATCCACAAACTTGCGGTATTGTTTATTGCTTACTTCAGTTATGTCCATAAAAAACGAACTTAAACTTACCCTGCGGGTTGTAGTATCGCTATTTGTAGAATCTTTAATGGTTGTGCTTTCATATATAGTACCTGCCGGAACATATACCATGCCCGGAGGAGCGGTAATAGTTTTACCCATGTATGGCCTTACATCGGTAGGAACATCGTATATAGGTTTCTGCGTTTTACACGCGAAAAACAAGGCTGACGTAGCTATTAAGGCTATTTTCTTATAATTTGCACTCATCTTTATCTATAATATTTTATTTCGTGTCTTGTATTGAATTGATTATTCAGCTATCCAATTAAAATTTATACCGTAATCCTATCGAGAAAATACCATAACTCGGGTTACTTGTTTTTTTATACGTAATTGTATTAGGGCCATTCACCACTTGAATTTCTCTTTGATTAGGTTCGTAGCCGTCAAATAAAGGATCTAATACCATATTGTACTGAAAATTTGGGTTCAATTCTAATTTGTCGTTACCTAATAAACCTCGGAGAGCAATATACGTGCCTAAATTTAGCGGAACAAATGGGTAAGGGTCACTTCCTTTAAAATGTTGAGGGTTACCACCACTTGTTTGCTTAACGTTGGCTCCAGTTTTACCATCGGCTGTTGGTGTCGAAATTGGTCCACCAGCTGCATATGGAGTAAGGTCTGCAGTAGTCATCACTATACCGGCGCCTGCACCTATATAAAGTCGTTTTAAAGCTTCCTGTAATTTATTGGTTGTTGAAAAATCAGCAAATTGACCCAACGCTACTTTAAAACCAAGGCTTCCACCCATGTACATTAGGTTATTCGATGCGAAATATAATTTGGGAGTAGGTGTAGCATCTGCCGTACTAAATGTTCCGAAAGTTCCTTCAATACCAATGCTGGTAAATAAAGAGATATCATAGTCAATATTTAAACGAGCAGAAACGCCTATAGATGACGTCGTCCAGTATGACTGTAGCTGACCTGCCCCTAAGCCAAGGCCTACTCTTAATCCCTTTTTATTGATACCATAATAATAGTCAACTTGGCTATAAGCTTTTTGAGAATAAAGAATACTTCCCAACATGATAACCATAAAGGAAAATAAGTATGTTTTATGCTTAAAAAAAGGTAAAGTTTTTAATTTCATAGACCGTAATTTTCGATTTGTAAAAATATAAAAATTTTCATAAATACAAACTATTTACTGTTTTGATAACCAAAATAAAATTTTTGTATTGTTTTTTGAAAAAAAATTTAACGTAAACACTGTTTACATATGTTTATCGTATTTTTAATAATTTAATAATGGCTGATGTTTTTAATTAATTATTGGTTAATAAATTATATTAAACACTTTAATGGCAGCTTTGCCGTTTAATTGATTTAAACGCACACCATTGTACCCATAAAGATATTGCACACGATACTGTAAGGCAAGGATTTAACTAATACAAGAATGCTTTACAAGTATCAACTTGCTTTAATACATCCATTATATATGTAAATATAACACAGAAATTTGCATTTGCTTGCAACCGTTATATCCACCCAACTTAATGTCATTTTAATTTCATATCTTTCCAAAATATTGCAAACCATACCCTCACCCCATTTAATTTTTCTATTTAAAACCCCAATATGGCATTTTTAGACCATGTATTAGAGCCGCCTGCATATGGCTGGCAAGATGACAACGGCGATCTGATCAAACCAACGTCAAAACAGATCTGGACAGAATTCTTTTCCCGTTTAAATGTATTTTCTGATCGTAAAAACTGGCTCGGTTTTTTTAGTTGGCTAAAAGTATTGTGCCTGGTGCCCTTCTTCCTTCTGTTTCTGTTTAAATTTTTTAGTTTATGGATGCTTCTGGTGGCATTTTTATACAGCATGATAATTATGGGTACACATGGTACCATATGGTATCATCGGTATTGTACACATGGCGCATATAAGTTTAAAAATAATTTTTGGCGCTTTATTACACAAAACTTAACACTCAAAATTATACCTGAAGAGATCTACGTTGTATCACATCACGTGCATCATGCCAAGTCAGATCAGCCTGGCGATCCTTATAATGCTTTTGGCGGTTTTCTGTATTGCTTTTTAGCCGACGTTAATCATCAGCCAATAGCAAAAAACATGTGTAACGCCGATTACGATCGCGCCGTTCAGTTAATGAAGCATACTGGCCTTAAAACCAATAGCTACACCCAATATCAAAAATGGGGATCATTAGCTAGTCCGGGTATGGCTGTTTTATATTGGATAATCAATTGGTCGGTTTGGTATGGCATTTTCTTTCTGTTGGGCGGTCATGCCTTGGCTTGTACCATTTTTGGTGCTGCCGGATTTTGGGCCATAGGCGTACGTACTTTTAATTATGAAGGACATGGTAAAGGCGAAGATAAACGTAAAGATGGTGTAGATCATAACCGGAACGATATGTCAATCAATCAACTTTGGCCTGGTTTTGTAGCCGGCGAATGGCACAATAACCATCACCTGTTCCCTAAAAGCGCACGTACCGGGTTTATGCCTTATCAGGTTGATTTTGCCTGGTATTACATTAAGTTTTTAAGTATGATAGGAGGGGTAACCTTTTATCGCGATTCCAAAAAACAATTTATGGAGCAATATCACGAGCCGTACCTGAAAACAAAGGTAGCATGCGTTGAATTAGTGCCCGAAGTAGTTGTTATTAAGTAAAAATCAAAGCAAGTAAAATAAAAGGCTTTCAGTATTTCTGGAAGCCTTTTTTATTTATTGGTAAATGAGAAATCTGGCGGGATTAATTTACGAGGCAATTTAAATCCTCTCCTTTTCATCTGGCACCTTATAATTTTCTAACGTTTTAACCAACTGTGCCTTTATTTGCTTCACCAATATCCGCGGCCCTAAAACCCGCATCTTACTGCCAAAGCCCAATAACTCCCGCTCCAGCTCAAAATTAAGTATCACTTTAATGCTGAATGTCTTTCCCATTTCATCTTCGCTTAAAACCTTTTGTGTGTGGTGCAAAGGCTTGGTAATTACGTAAGGGGCATTGGCCGCATCAACCCAAAACACCACCTCACAATCACGCTGACCCGGTGACTTGGTCACTCCAATACAATCATTATAATACGTAGCCAAATCAAGCGTGCGGTTCTCCCGGTAAGGTTCCTCGTCCACTGCAACGGCCTGTATCCTGTCTAAAGCCAAATTCATAATATGGCTGTTACGCCTATGCTGCATCCCTAAAACAAACCAGCGGTTGCGGTATTCTTTCAACAGGTATCCGCTAAAACAAAAGGTACTGGCTTCGCGTGCCTTAAAACTCTGATAAGTAATACAAATAGCCTTTTTAGCCACAATAGCCTTGCGGATCACCTCTATCCATTCCAAACCCTTCAGGTTATCATTCTTCTCAAAATCAATAACGGGTGAGCTTTGCGTTTTCTGACTGTAGATCTTATCTTCCAGTTTGCTCACCATTTCGTTCAGATCGGTAAAATGATTAAAACCCTTAAACTGTTTCAGCAAGTCCGATACCTCGCTCAGGACCTCCATATCCTGTTGGTTTAGCGGGCTATTGGTAATGCTGTAATTTTTATCGCTGTAGGTATAGTACTTTTTATCAACCACTATAATAGGCGCTTCGTAACCCAGCTTGTTGCTGCGCATCATCTCCATATCGGCCTGTACGGTACGGCGGCTTACGCCGGTGTCAATGCCCTGGTATTCGTAAATGGCATCGCTGCAGGCTTCAATCAGGTCGTCCAAAGTCCACTTACGGCGGCGGTTTTGCAGGCATTGGTCAATGGTGCGGTAGCGGATAAGGGCGTTGCGGTTAACAGGCATTGGTTTGAAAATATTTTGATGAAATTACATTTTATTTCCCACTGCGCAAATACACTGCGCACTTAGCTTATTTCTTTGTATCATTAAATAACAATTACCGTTATGGAAAAAGAAAAAATAGGCAATAACGAATTAAAAGCTCTCGGCATTAACGATGTTGAAATACTGGTAAACTTTAGCCGCGTTGCCAACGGACTATTAAAACATGGCGTGATGGACAAAGCCAACATCCTGTTCAACCTGGAAGCCTTAATTGACGACCCTATGCCTTACGCCCTCAAAAAAGGCGGCAAGTTTAAAAACCTGGCCGAAGATGTAATTGCCCTGCGTAAACAAGGCAAATTTGTAAAACAGCCACGCACAAACTTTAAGCTCAAGGAAGAAATAGCCGATTTCCCGGTTTGGGGATTGGAGCATATAGAAGTAGGCGCGCTTACGCAAATGCGTACCGCCGTGCAATTGCCCATAGCCGTTGCCGGGGCGCTCATGCCCGATGCCCACCAGGGCTACGGCCTGCCCATCGGCGGCGTGCTGGCAACTACGGCCAATACCATTATCCCCTTCGCGGTGGGTGTGGATATTGCCTGCCGGATGTGCCTGAGCATTTTTGATATCCCGGCCGAAGCTGTAGATACCGAGAAAGATAAACTGCAAAGCATGCTGTTAGATAACACCTATTTTGGTATAGGCTGCACCACCAAAAGCTATTTTGATAGCAGCTTGTTTGATAGCAAAACCTGGGGCGAAACGAAAGTGATCCGTGGGTTAAAAGATAAGGCATACGCCCAGTTAGGTACCAGCGGAACCGGTAATCACTTTGTGGAATGGGGCGAATTAACCCTGGCCGGTAATGCCTTTGCGGGGATACCAGCCGGCCGGTATCTGGCCTTATTATCGCACTCCGGCTCACGTGGCTTTGGTGGCTCGGTGGCCGATTATTACAGCCGCATAGCCATGACAAAAACCAAGCTCTCTGCCGAAGCCAAGCACCTGGCATGGTTAGATCTGGATAAAGACGAAGGGCAGGAGTACTGGATAGCCATGAACCTTGCCGGTGAATACGCCAGCGCCAACCACCACGAGATACATAACAAAATAGCCCGTGCCTTAGGCGTTAAGCCACTTACTATGGTTGAGAACCACCACAACTTTGCCTGGAAAGAACACCTTGCCGATGGCACCGAAGTAATGGTACACCGTAAAGGCGCAACCCCGGCAGGCGAAGGCGTATTAGGCATCATCCCCGGCAGCATGAGCACCCCAGGCTTTTTGGTACGTGGCAAAGGCGACGCGGCCAGCATCAACTCCGCCAGCCACGGCGCAGGCCGTGCCATGAGCCGAAGCGCAGCCTTCAAAACGCTCGACAAAGCTATAATAGCCGCCAACCTCATCGACAAGCGCATCACCCTAATGGGCAGCGACATGGACGAAGCCCCAATGGCCTATAAAGATATCCACGCCGTAATGGCCGCGCAACACGATCTGGTAGAAGTACTGGCTAAGTTTGAACCGAGGATAGTAAGGATGGCTGATGCGAAGGAGAAGCCGGAGGATTAGCCTGTAGTCTCCGACTACAGGCATAATTATTCGAAGTTTGGAAACTTCGAATAGCGAGGGATTGAGAATTATATAATTTAACAATTAATATTATATTTGAAAATAACCTAAATAATATGGAATCAAAAATTTGCAACAACTGTAACGTTGAAATATATCCTACTGCAATATTTTGTCATAAATGTGGCAATCGTTTAAAGTGTAATAATTGTGGCGCATTTTTGCTAAAAGATGCTAATAATTGTATTTCCTGCGGTACGAAAATTGAGCAAGGAGATGATATAAATATTTCGACAAAAAATACTGTAACATACAGAAAAACTAAAGATGAAACATTTTTTGATGCTTCGCTTACAGACAATGTTGCTAAAGATGGTATTGGTAGCTTAATTGCTAATATTACTAATAATAGATTACCCGAAGGAAAGTTTTCAAACAAAGAGATTAAAGATATTGAACGAGTAGAAGACAAAGATGATTCTAATACCGAAGATATTGATTCAGAAGACATAACGGAACCAGTTCTTAGAAAAGAGTCATCAGCTGAATTTCCTCATATAAGTGATGTTGAAATGACTGTTGAATGTTCAGAACCCGAATGGATCGCCATATATGCATTTTATGAAAGTGAATACACAAAAAAAACTTTTACAAAAAAGGCGGTTCATGACAAATACATGGCCAAACGAAAATCAGATTCTCGTGTGGGCAACTTTTCAGGAAATTGGAAAAGTTTGTTCAAGTCATATTTTTCAACGGTAAATGAAAATGAAATTAAATTCAAATTGGATAGTGTAGAACACATAAAAAATTTAATAACTGGAAAAGAAAAAGGGACTGTTAAGGCTCCTTCGAAAAAGGCAATAAAGAAATCAAGTAATCAAAATGATTCTAATAGTACAAATAAAGATGAAAAAAAATCACCTAAAAAGGTTAACTCCTCTTCCGGTATTAGTTACAAATTAGTCCCTGAATTAAATTTACATCCCAAACACGTAGAGAGCTTGGTAGATTTTTATAAAAAACACGAAACAAAAAACACAGCTGAGACAGTATTGATAATAGTCTATTATTTGCAAAAGAAATTAAACGAAACTAAAATCGGAATAAACAAAATTTATACCTGCTATAAAGAATTAGGGTTAACTGTGCCTATCTTGACAAGAGCATTTGAGAATATTAAAAGAAGAAATGGTTATTTAAATTCATCTGATTACGAAAATATCACAATTACACTCGCAGGAGAAAATCACCTTGAGCATAAAATTGTAAAGAAAGCACTATAAAATGATGGTTAATGAATTTATAGATAAAGTAGACGGTTTCGATTTACTAAAACAAATTGAGCAAGTTAAATTACTCGCATATTTCTACACTATCACCCATGGAAAGAATGATTTTTCACCGTCTGAAATAAGAGATTGTTTTATTTTGGAAAATTTAAAAACTCCAACAAATGTCGCACAGTATTTTCCAAAACTTACCGAAGGAAAAAATCCGATTTTTGTTAAAAAGGGTAATAATTATTCTTTCCATCGGTCAAGTAAGAAAGAACTTGATGAACTTTTTCTTGTAAATAAACATTCCCAACAAACCTCAACAACACTGAGAAACCTTCTGCCCAAATTGACAAGTAAGGAACAGATATCCTTTTTAGATGAAGCAGTTTCATGTTTTGAAATAAAGTGCTACAGAGCTTCTATTATAATGACTTGGCTTTTAACTATTGACGCTATTTACGAAATGATTTTAACTAGATATTTGGCGGAATTTAATACTGCTATTCAAGCTAATGGACAATACAAAAAAGTTATTATCACAAAAAAGGAAGATTTTAACGATCTTAAGGAAGCTGATTTCATTACTCTTTTACGCGTAGGCAAAATATTTTCCGGTGATATACGAAAAATTCTTCTCGAAAAACTTGACTTTAGAAATACTGCTGCTCATCCCAATACGATAGTTATAAAAGAAACTAAAGCAATTTCCTTTATCGAAGATTTAATTGAAAATGTTATTACGAAAATTGTCTGATAAATTTACAGTTATAATCAATATTCATTAAATTAATCTCCGTTTGAAAAATAAAGGTGCTTTGAAATCTTTAATATGGACTCTTGTTAAAGGTTTGCTAGTTTTATTATTAACCTTATGCGGTACCTTAGGATGTTTAATCCTATTCTTATATGCATTTATAAATGACAAGATAGATACCACAAGCGTCTCAAATGTCGGTTTTTTAATGCTTATAGCTATTGCCAACATATGCTTTACATGGGCGAGAAGTTTTGAAAAAGAATCGTTAAAACTTAGTAAAGACTTACTAAATGCGAATGGCGGCTTGGCTATAATTACTGCTATATTTTTCTTATTTGGTTCTTTGTTTAAATATATTTATACTAAAACAGAGTCTAATGACATGAAAGATATGCTGTTGGGTGACAAACATGTCAGTCAATTTCTATTTAACCTAAGCTATTCTTTATGCTTTTTCATTGCAGGAATCCTTACCATTCTTGTATTAGGAACAATAATTGTTGTATATTTTAGAATGGAAGAAATAGTTTGGGAGCTTGGTAAAGAAGACGGAAATGTATCTCCTCAAAAAATCCGATTAGGAAAGACAACTTACATTCAATTTCTATCTAATAAGCAGCGTCAAAAAAATCATTGGCGAAATATTCAATAATTAACTGCTCCTTGCTCATCTTATTTGAAAATTTCGAATAATGAAGGGAATTACTAATCAGAAATTCTTCTGTCCCCCGCTACCGCAAGCGTCCTCGCTTGTGGCTTTAGGGAATTACCCATAATTTATTATTCCGGTTATCGAGGTTATTGTTCTTTTAAAGCCTCTTGAGAGTTCGAGTCTCTCTTCGGTCAGAAAAATATTTCAACTTTTTCAAAATAATTTCACCTGCGCAAATACACTGCGCAGTGCCTCGCAATCTTTGTATCAACAAAACAAAAAAGGAGGTTCACGATGAAATTCAACCTGTTAAGCAAATTAAAAACACAAACGGTTAACCACGCCGGCGAAAAAGCATTTACGCTTTCGGCCGAGATGGAGCTGTACACAGCCGTAGTTACCTGGAGCTTAAACGATAGTTTTTACGAGAAAGATGAGGCGCGTTTAAACCGTCTGCGCCATTTGATATATAAGTGCGATGCACGCTTTGTGGCTAAGCTGGCCGTATATGCCCGCACTAAAATGTACATGCGTTCGGTACCGCTGGTGCTGGTTACCGAATTGGCTAAGCTGCACTCGGGCGATAATCTGGTCGCCCGGGCAACGGCAGGGGTGGTAAACCGTGCCGACGAGATAACCGAGCTATTGGCCTGCTACGAAATGCTGAATGAGCGTACCGGCACTAAAAAACTGAACCGCCTGAGCAAGCAATTGCAAAAAGGATTAAGCGAAGCGTTTAACCGTTTCGACGAATACCAGTTTGCCAAGTACAACCGCGATGGCGCCATCAAACTGCGCGATGCCTTGTTTTTGGTTCACCCACGGGCAAAGGATTATGCGCAGCAAAACCTGTTCAATAAAATAGTGAACGGCACTTTAGAAACGCCTTACACCTGGGAGGTGGAGTTATCGGCATTAGGTCAGTTAAGTTATGAAAGCGATGCGGCTAAAGCATCCGCTTTCCGCGCTAAATGGGAAGAGCTGATCGATAGCGGCAAATTAGGTTACATG
>Ga0116227_10008756_pt1 | contig 18814 bp, 18 predicted proteins | sample S1TSphgellanicum_FD_89693 | JGI IMG/M metagenome (GOLD analysis project Ga0116227, IMG submission 89693) | Host-associated microbial communities from peat moss isolated from Minnesota, USA - S1T2_Fb - Sphagnum magellanicum MG | ecosystem: Host-associated > Plants > Peat moss > Unclassified... | reverse complement strand
GTGAGCTTTTCAGCCACCGCCGGATCTTTGACGATCTCGCGGATCTTCTTGCGCAAGAACTCGGCGCACACTTCGTTCGCTTCCGCGTTGAAGAACATGTCCTGGTAGTTGGCGAGCCAAAACGGAAAGCCGCCGCGGTCCCACATATCTTCGAAAACGCGCTCGCGCTCGTCGGGGGGCGCCTCGAGCGCCGACTTCATGATGAAGTCCAACTCGAAGCCGAAATACGAATTGCGGATGTTTTCCCGGATTCGATCGTATTCGGCTTTACGCGCCTTCGCGACGTCGGGATCGACCTTGCCGTTGCGCGCCGGCACGCAGTAATTCGGCGTCCGCTGAAAGACCGTGAGCTGCTTTGCCTGTTGGGCGATGACCGGAATCGCCTGAACGGCCGACGCTCCCGTACCGATGACTCCGACCCGCTTCGCGGTGAAGTCGACGCCCTCGTGCGGCCAGTGGCCGGTATGATAACTCTTGCCGTTAAACGAGTCCAAACCCGGGAACTGCGGCACGTTCGACGCCGAAAGACAGCCGACCGCACCGATGACGTATTTCGCGCGCACCGTTTCGCCGGTATCGGTTTGCACCGTCCAGCGCTTCGCGGCTTCGTCATACGTCGCGCCGGTAACCCGCGCGCCGAAGCGAATGTCTTTGCGCAAATCGAACCGGTCGGCTACGTGATTGAGGTAGCTCAGAATCTCGGGCTGCTGCGGATAGCGTTCGCTCCACTCCCACTCGTCGAGCAGCCCCTTATCGAAGGTGTAGCAATAGATGTAGCTATCGGAGTCGCAGCGCGCCCCCGGATAGCGATTCCAATACCACGTTCCGCCGACGCCCTCACCTGCCTCGTACACGCGGGTGCGCAGGCCGAGGACGTCGCGCAACCGGTAGAGCGCGTACATGCCCGCAAATCCGGCACCGACGACGACCGCATCGAGATCGGCGCCCGGCCGGGACGCCGCGTTCTGAAAATCCGTCTTGGTATCGATCATAACGTCCTCGCTTATCAAAAGAGAGCCCGGCTGCGAAAGAATGCTGCTTGCGTCGACCGACGTCGTGAAACCTAGTTTACCGGCCCGGGTGAAGCGGGCGGTGATTCCGATTACGGGGGTCGGTGCGGGCCCGTCCCGGCCCACGGGCTTCCTCGCTTGCACGCGGGAGGCGGCCCTGGTATACTCACGACCGCTATGTTCACCTTCGACCTTCAGCTTTTCGCTTCGAAAAAGGGCGCCGGCTCCACGCGCAACGGTCGCGACTCGAACGCGCAGCGCTTAGGCCTCAAGCGCTTCGGCGGCGAGGCCGTCATCGCGGGCAACATCATCTTGCGCCAGCGCGGGACCAAGTTTTACCCGGGCGTCGGCGTCGGCATGGGCAAGGACAATACGCTTTTCGCGCTCGTTCCCGGCATCATCTCGTTCTCCGAAAAACGGAATCGCAAGCACGTCAACGTTCTCGCAGAAGCGTAGTTTTCGGCGTGCTTTGAAAGTGGGGGCGGCGTGCCCCCCCACCGCCCCCGGGCCCGCACTCGCGGGCCCATCGCCCGCAACGCCAAGGCGCAAATCCGCGCCGGCACGCGCCTATGAACTTAGGCGCTAGCGGCGTTGCAGTTCATCGATGAGGCGACGATCACGGTTGCCGGTGGGCGGGGCGGGGACGGCGTGGTCGCCTGGCGGCGGGAAAAGTACGTGCCGAAGGGCGGGCCGGCCGGAGGCGACGGCGGCCGCGGGGGCGACGTCGTGCTCGAGGCGACGGCCGAACTCTCCACCTTGATCGAATTCCGCTTCAAGAAGCATTTCGGCGCCGAGCCGGGCAAAGCCGGATCGACCTCCAACAAATCCGGCCGGAGTTCCGAGGACCTCGTTATTCCCGTCCCCGCCGGCACGCTCGTCTACCGGCTCGAGGAGGAAGGGCGCGAGTTTCTCATCGCCGACCTCGCGCGTTCGGGGGAGCGAATCCGGGTCGCCAAGGGCGGCCGCGGCGGTCTCGGAAACCAGCATTTTGCGACCAGCGCCCGGCAGGCGCCGCGCTTCGCCGAGAAGGGCGAGCCGGCCGACGGCTGCACGCTTCGTTTAGAGCTGAAGCTTTTGGCCGACTGCGGCATCGTCGGTTTACCCAATGCCGGCAAGTCGACGCTCCTCTCGGTCGCCTCCGCGGCTCGCCCGAAAATCGCGGACTATCCCTTTACGACGCTCGAACCCCAGCTCGGCGTCGTGCGGCTCGGACCGGAGGAGTCGTTCGTTCTGGTCGACGTGCCGGGCCTCATCGAGGGAGCGCACGAGGGGTCCGGGCTCGGCGACCGCTTTTTGCGGCATGTCGAGCGGACGCGCGTGCTGATTCATCTCCTCGACGGCGCGCTCTCGCTCGACGAGATCTTCGCGAGCAAAACGGCGATCGAAAACGAGCTTCGCCTCTGGAACCCGCTGCTGCTCGAGCGGCCGATCCTGCCGGTGATCTCGAAGCTCGATTTGCCCGACGCGCGCGAACGTTTCGAACGCCTGCGCAGCGACATTCCGGAATTGCGCGGAATATCGGCCGCCACGGGGGAGGGCGTCCGCGACCTGCTCTATGCCGCGTTCCGAACCCTCGCCCAATTGCCGGTCCCCGCGGTCTCCGAACCCGATGTCCCGCGCCTCGTCCTCACCCCGCAAGAGGCCTTCACGATCGAGCGCGACGCCGACGGCGCGTTCGTCGTGCTCGGCGAGCGCGTCGAACGCCTCGCGGCAATGACCGATTTCGAGACCGACGAAGGACTCGGCCGCTTCGAAGCGATTCTCGCGAAGATGGGCGTCGACAAACGGCTGCAAGAACTGGGCGCGCGCGATGGCGATACCGTCCGCATCGCGGGCCACGAGTTCGACTACTCGTGAACGCGGCCGGATCCGAGGCGTGAGCGCAACCGTTCGCTTCTATCTCGGCTTCGTGCTGGCGCTCGCGGTCGTGATCGGCGGCTCCTACTACGCCGGCTATCACGCCGCCGAAGGACATCTGCGCGCGAGCGCGCGCGGCGTCCATTCCGCCCCATGAAGCTCGGACTCTTCGGCGGCACCTTCGATCCCGTCCACAACGCCCATCTCTTCGTCGCCGAAGCGGCGCGCGTCGAGCTCGGACTCGAGCGCATGATCTTCTTGCCGACGCGCGGCGCGCATTATCGCTCGGGACCGGTCGCCTCGATCGAGCAGCGCCTCGCCATGCTGCGCGGCGCACTCGCGCCGAACGCCTTCTTCGCGCTCGACGAGACCGATCTCGACGACGGCGCGACCGGCTACAGCGCCGATTTGATGCCCCGCCTTCGGGCCCGCTACCCGAACGACGAGCTGACGTTCGTGGTCGGCGGTGATTCGCTTGTCGATTCGCCCTGGCAACGCTTCGAAGTCGTGCTCGCGAATCTGGACGCGTTCGCGATCGCTCCGCGCGCGGAACGAGCCCCGGAACGCGTCGACCGGCTCCTGGCTACCCTCGCCCCCGCCGAACGCGCGAAGCTTCGCGTGCTCGATTTGCCGGCGCTCAACGGCTCGGCGACCCTCGTGCGCCGGCAACTGGCCCGCGGGGGCACGATCCGGTATCTCGTGCCTGAGTTCGTTTCGGCCTACATTGCGGAGCACGGCCTCTACCGTTACTCCGAACCGGTTGCGGGCGCTCGTGCGGATTGAAGCGGCGGCGCTTTCGATCGGCGGCGTCGACACAAACGAACTCGCCGCGGCCTACGGAACCCCGCTCCTGGCGCTCGACACGGACGTGCTCGACGGCGCGGTAGCGCGCTTCGCCGCTGTCGCGGCCCGGTTCGACCTCGACGTCTGCTACGCCGGAAAAGCCCTGCTTTTCGTTGCACTGGCTCGCCGCATCGCGCCAAGCCCGCTCGGCATCGACGTGTGTTCGTTCGGGGAATTGCTGACGGTCGAGCGCGCCGGATTTCCGGCGCACCGCATCGTGCTGCACGGCTGCGGCAAAACCGATGACGAAATCGCCGCGGCCGCCGCCGGACGCGTCGGCCGCACGGTCGTGGATCATCGCAGCGAACTCGAACGTTTGGGGGCCGCCGCCTCGCCCGCGCACCCGGTCAGCGTTCTGCTGCGCGTCAACGCCGGGATCGAAGCGCACACGCACGCCCACGTTCGAACCGGCGGGGAAGATTCGAAATTCGGCTTCCCGGCCGAATCGATCGCGGAGGACATCGCTTTCACGCTGGCTTGCCCGGGGCTCCGTCTCGTCGGCCTGCACAGCCATCTCGGCTCGCAAATCTTTGAAATCGGCCCCTTCGTCGCGAGCGTTTCCGTCCTGGTTAAAGCCTTCGCAGCGGCGCTCGACGCCGGGGCGCCCGTTTCGCAGCTCGTCCTCGGCGGCGGGTTCGGCGTCGAAGCCCGCCCCGGCGCGGCGACTTTCGACCTCGAGGGCGCCCTCGAATCGGTCGTCGGCGCGGTCGAACGGGAAAGCCGCGCGCGCAACATCGCGACGCCGCGCATCGGGATCGAACCCGGCCGCAGCATCGTCGCCGAGAGCGGCACGTCGCTCTATCGCGTGGTCGCGACCAAACGGCACGGCCCGCGGCGCTTCGCAATCGTCGACGGCGGCATCGCGGATAACCCCCGCCCGGCGCTGTACGGAGCCTATCACCACCCCGTTCTCGCCGGCCGGCCCAGTGACGCGCCGCCCACGGATTTCACCGTTTGCGGACGTTCCTGCGAAAGCGACCTGCTCGTCCGCGCACCGCTCCCGGGCGATCTTCGCGCGGGGGATCTCTTGGCGCTCCGGACGACCGGAGCGTACACCTATAGCATGGCGAGCAACTACAACCGCTTCCCGAAGCCGGCCGTCGCCTTCGCCGGCGCCGGTCACCATCGGCTCGTCGTCCGGCGCGAACGCGACGAAGAGATCCTGCGCTACGACGTGGACGAACCGGCCCCGAGCGCTTTGGTCGCAAAACTTTACTAGTGAAGTCAGCCCCACTTTCGCGTCGCGCCTATACAAAGGACTCCGACGCTCCGTATACTACAAAGAAACGCGTCGATGCGTGAATTACGGTCGATCGTTCTCGCTAGCGCATCGCCCAGGCGCCTAGAATTACTCAGCTCACTCGGTTTGGACGTACGCGTCGTTCCGAGTAATGTGGACGAAGGAGACCGGCCCGGCTATGGCCCTCGCGACCTCGCGGCGCTCCACGCGGCGGCTAAAGCCGACGCCGTGGCGGCGCACGGCTTGGAGGGTTTGATCGTCGCCGCGGACACGGTTGTCGACCTGGACGGCTCCGCGCTCGGCAAGCCGCGCGACGCCCGCGAAGCAGCGGCGATGCTCGACGCGCTCTCGGACCGGTTGCATATCGTGCATACGGCCTGCGTGGCGCTCGATCCCGAACGCGCGCTTCGGCTCTCGATCGTGCAATCGACCGAAGTTCGCTTCGCCGCCCTTTCGCGCGAGACCATCGACCGGTATGTCGCGACGGGCGAACCGTTTGACAAGGCCGGCGGCTACGGAATTCAGGGTCGCGGCGCGGCGCTCGTCGAGCGGATCGACGGCGATTACCATACCGTAATGGGCTTTCCGCTCGGAACGTTCGTGCGCCGCCTCGGTGAACTCGACTATCGGCTGCCGGAACGCGTTTCACGCTTCCCGGCGGAGCGCGTCCCATGAGCGCCGTCCTCAACACGGTCCGCTCGACGATAAGCCCCGACATCGGTCTCGATCTCGGGACCGCCAATACCGTCGTCTACGAGCGCGGGGCCGGGGTGATCGTCAGCGAACCGTCGGTCGTCGCGTACGACACGCGCACGAACGAAATCGTCGCCATCGGCCACGCCGCAAAAGAGATGGAAGGCCGTGCGCCGGGGCACATCTCGGTCGTCCGGCCCATGCAGCGCGGCACGATCTCCGACTTCCGCGCCGCGCAGACGCTCGTCGCCCGGCTCGTCGACCGGGCGCTCGCTACGCGCCCGCGCTTGGCGCCCCGTCTGATCGCCTCGATTCCGGGTTGCGCGACCGACATCGAGTGCAAAGCCGTCGAACAGGCGGTTCGGGCGGCGGGCGCGCGGTACACGACCTACGTCCCGCAGGCCGTCGCGGCGGCCGTCGGTGCGGGGCTCGACGTCACGAGCCTGCGCGCGCAAATGGTCGTCGACATCGGCGGCGGGACGACGGAGATCGGAATTCTCGGCACGGCCGGCGTCATCCGGCTATCGTCGATTCCGACCGGCGGCGATGCGTTCGATCACGCGATCGCCGCGCGGCTGCGGGCCGAGCGCTTCGCCATCGGCGCGTTGACCGCGGAGCGTCTCAAGATCGAACTCGGCTACGCCGGCCGGTCGCGCGGCAGCGAGCCGCTGCTCGTCAATGGAAGCGATTTGGACGCCGGCGCTCCGCGCCGGCGGGAAGTGCCGGAGATGCTCGTCGGCGAAGCGATGGAAGACGGCATCGCCCGCATCATCCGCGGCGTGATCGCCGTCCTCGAATCGGTTCCGCCCGATGTCGCCGCCGACCTCATTGAAAGCGGCATCACGTTAACCGGCGGCGGCGCGCTGATTCCGGGACTCGCCGGCGAAATCGGTTTTGCGGCCAACGTGCCGACGACGGTGGCTATCGATCCGCTTTGGTGCGTGGCGCGGGGAGCCGGCGAAATCTTAGGGTCGCCGACCCTGCACGAGCGACTCCGGCCGCACGCGGACCGGTTCACGAGGTGGTACCAATCTTTACGTATCGGGATGAGAGAAAGCTATTCGCCTTAATCGGCGTAGTGATCGTCACCGCCGTCGTCGGTCTCGTCCAGCTCGACGCCGCGAAGGCCGGTAAGCCGAGCGTCATCGCGATCAGCGTCGGGACCGCCTCATTGCTCTTTCAGACCGCGGTTGCGGCCACCCTCGGCGCCCTCGGCAGCGCGGGCTCCGACCTCGTCGAGCTACCCCGGCTCGCAGCGCAGAATGCGACCCTGCGCGAGCGCAACCGCACCTTGCTCGCCGAAAACTTACGGCTGCACGAAGTGCTGGCCAGCGTTCCGGAGGCCCGCGCGATCGAGCGGGAATTGGACCGCGAGCCCGGCGGGATCGCGGCGACGGTCGTCGGCTACGACCCCGAGAACGTCTTCCGGCAAATCACGATCGATCGCGGTTCCGAAGCGGGCGTGCGCGGGGGCGACGGCGTGGTGAGTGAGGACGGCGTCGTCGGACGCGTCGTCGCCGTGCTGCCCTTCGAGAGCACGGTTTTGCTCGTTACCGATTTTGCGAGCAAAGTGCCGGCGGTCGTCCAGCAGGGCCGCTGGTGGGCCATCGCGACCGGCACCAGCGGCCGGGTCAAACTGCAGTACGTTTCGCAGGACGCGAAATTGCGAATCGGTGATGCGGTCGTCACCGGCCGGGGCCGCTCGTTCCCCGCGGGACTGCGCATCGGAACGATCGCGCGGATCGATCACCCCGAGGGGGCGCTCTATCAGAGTGCGGTCGTCGAACCGGCGGTACCCTTCGGGCGGCTCGCGCACGTTGTCGTCTTGCCGAGCCGCGAGGCAGCGGAACCGGGTGCGGGCTCCGGCTCCACAAGCGATGCCCTCGATGTGCCCGACGGATCGCCGGCCGAGACGCGGTCCGGACCGTAACGCGTGCGCGTCCGGTCGGAAGAGGATATCGCGCGGACGCGCGCGTTTTGGGCGGCGAACAAGCCGGGCGACGCTTCCGCGCCCGTCGTTCCGCCCGATCCCGTCCCTTGGTGGTACGTTGCGGGAGCGCTCGCGGCCGCCCTGATCGGGCAAGCGGCGCTCGCCCCGTTCGCGTCGTTTCGGGGGGGAACCGTTTCGTTCGTCACCCTGCTCGTGGCTTGGTACGCGGTGCGCAACGGCTCGCTGCGCGGGCTGACGTTCGGCCTCATCGCGGGAAGCTGCGAGGACGCGCTCGCGGGCTCGACCGGCGTGGCCTGGACCTTCGCGACCGGAATTGCGGGCCTCGCGGCGGGACGCCTCGCGCGAACCTGGCTCGCCGACACGAAATTGGCCCTCGTTCCGGGCGCAGCCGCGGTCACGTTATTGCGCGACGGAGCGTTCGCCGTTTTCATGCAAGCGCAAAACACGCCGCTCGCGTTACCGCTCAACCATTTGCACGCCGCGCTCTGGCAAAGTCTGCTCGACGCGCTCGTCGCGTTCGCCGCGCTGCGGATGGGAGATTTCGGAGGCCGGCTTGCGCACCGTCGCTGAAGCGCCTCGACCGTTTCCGCGCGGCACCTGGCGACTCGTTGCATTCATCGTGGCGGTGCTGCTCGCGCTCGCGGCCCTCGCCGCGCGGCTGACGCAAGTACAACTCTTCGAGGGGACGCGTTTCGCGGCCGCCGCGCGCGCCAATCAGATCCGGCGCATTCCCGTCGCCGCCCCGCGCGGGCGGATCTACGACCGCAACGGCGTCGTACTCGTGCGCAGCCGGCCGTCGTTCGTCTGCGCGATGATCCCCTCCGACGTGCGCGACAGCGCTCGGACGATGCACGAACTCGCGGACGTATTGGGCATTCCCGAAACGAAATTGTGGAAGCGTCTGCTGCACCATCACGGCATCAACTATACGAGTTTCGATCAGGTCGCGACGTACGAGCCGTACGGCCCGATCGTGCTCGCAAGCGATCTCACCGCGACGCAGATGGCGCGCCTAGCGGAATCGCAAGACCGGCTGCCCGGGCTCGACCTCGAAGCGCAGCCGGTGCGCGACTATCCCTACGGCAAGCTCGGTTCGCATTTCTTCGGCTACGTCGGTCAGATCACCGAGGACGAGTTCGCCGCGCTGCGCGGGAAGGGCTATTCGCAAAACGACGTCGTCGGCAAAGAAGGTCTCGAAGAAGAATACGATCGTTTTCTGCGCGGCGTGCCCGGCGGCGAACAGATCGAAGTCAACGCTCAGGGGCAACTCGTGCGGCGCCTCGGGCCCGTCGATCCGACCCCCGGCGATAGCCTGATTCTCTCGATCGATTGGAACGTGCAAAAGCTTGCGGAAACGGCGTTGCGCGACCAATTGGCCGCGACCGCGAAGCTGCGCGGCCATCCGCTCGCGGGCGCCGTGGTCGCGATCGACCCGCGCGACGGCGGCGTTTTGGCGCTCGCATCGTATCCAAACTTCGATCCCAACGATTTCACCAACGGAATCAAGGAATCGACGTACGCCGGCTATCTGAACAACCCGCTGCGGCCGCTGTACGATCGCGCGATCGCCGCCGCGACGCCGACGGGTTCGACGTTCAAGATGATCACGGGCAGCGGCGCGATCTCCTCCGGCGTCATCGGATTTCATCAAGTCCTGTACGATTCGGGCGCCTGGAATTGTCACGGTCACACGTTCGTCGACATCGCGTCGGGCGGCCTCGGTTCGACGAATTTCGAACACGCGCTCGCCGCATCGTCCGACGGATATTTCTATCAACTCGGCTACCGTCTGGGGCACGAGCGGCTTCGCCATTGGGCGCTCGAATACGGACTGGGCAAGACGCTCGGCATCGACATCCCCGGTGAATATCCGGGGAATTGGCCGACCAACGCGTGGTCGATGAAGGTCTACGGCTTACCGCTCGAACCGAGCGACGTCTGCCAACTCGCAATCGGTCAGGGCGCGATGCAGGCGACGCCGCTGCAGATGGCCGATGTGGTCGCGACCGTGGTCAACGGCGGAACGCTCTATCGCCCGCACCTCGTCGAGGCGATCCGCGACGCGCACGGCCGGATCGTCGAGCGCCTCGATCACCAAATCATTCGCCACGTCGGCGTCTCCGCGGAGGCGTTGCGCGAGGTGCGGGCGGGCATGGATCAGGTCACCGAGCCGTGGGGCACCGCGTACGGCGAAGCCGTTCCGGGCGTTCCGTTCGGCGGCAAGACGGGAACCGCGGAAACCGACGGCGGGAACGGCCCGAACACGACCTGGTTCGTGGCGTACGCGCCCACCTCACAACCGAAGATTGCAATCGCCGTCTTCATGGAACGCTCCGGCGGTTACGGCGCGACCACGGCCGCTCCCGTCGCCCGCGCGATCATTGCGGGCTATTTCCACAAGAAGCTGCCGTAAGAGAGACGAAGGAACCGCTATGATCGCCCAACACCGCATCGAATCTTCCGCCGGCTCGCAGCGCCTTTGGGGCGAGGGCGCGTTCGAAGCGCTCGCGCGCGCGCGCGAACTCGAAGCACTCGGCCACGACGTCATCCACCTTGAGGTCGGCGAGCCGGACTTCGCGACTCCCGAGCACGTCAAGCGGGCCGGCATCGCGGCGATCGAGCGCGACCAAACGCACTACTCGCCCTCGGCCGGAATCGCGCCCCTGCGCGACGCGGTCGCCGATTATGCGGCGCGCTTCCGCGGATTGGCTCCGTTTGGGCGCGAGAACGTGGTGATCAGCCCCGGTCTCAAATCGCTGATTTGGAACGTGATGGCCGCGCTGCTCGATCCCGGCGACGAAATCATCTTTGCGGATCCCGGCTATCCGGCCTACGCCGCAAGCGCCGCCTATCTGCAGGCGCGCGCCGTCCCCGTGCCGCTCTTGGAAGCGACGAATTTCCGCCTCGATCTCGAGATGCTCGCCGCAAAGATGACGCCGCGCACCAAAGTGCTCGCGCTCAATTCGCCGCACAATCCCACGGGCGGCGTCCTGACCCGCGCGGATCTCGAAACGATCGCGGAGCTTGCGATTCGCAACGACGTGACGGTGGTCTCCGACGAAATCTACAGCCGCAACGTCTACGACGGATCGTTCGTCTCGATCGCGTCGCTTGCGGGCATGCGCGAGCGGACCGTCATCCTGGACGGCTTTTCGAAAGCGTACGCGATGACGGGCTGGCGCCTCGGCTACGGCATCATGCCGCCCGAAATCGCGAAGACGGTCGCGCTCATCGGGCAAAATAATTACTCGTGCACCGCGACGTTCGTGCAAGAGGCCGGCATCGCCGCGCTCACCGGACCGGACGAACCGGTCCTCGCCATGGTCGAGCAGTTTCGCGTTCGCCGCGAAGCTCTCGTCGCCGGGCTCAACTCCCTGCCGGGGATCTCGTGCGTGCGGCCCGCCGGTGCGTTCTACGCGTTTCCGAACGTCTCGGGCGTGACGTCCGACGACCGCAAGCTCGCGTCGTTTTTCTTGGAGGAAGCGCACGTGGCAGGGCTTGCCGGACGCGGTTTCGGCAAAGCCGGCGCGGGTTACATGCGTTTCTCATACGCCAACTCGCTCGCCAATATCGACGCCGCCCTCGAACGGATGCGCGCCGCACTTTTGCGTTTCGAAGCGTAGCGCTTCCGGCGCCTGCGGACAATGCGCGCCGCACCGTCGCGCTTCGAACGGTAGCCGGGACGCAATTCGCTCGTCAACGTCCAAGCCGCCTCGAGGGAAGCGCGCCGGCACCGTTGCCGGCCAGGCCTCACGAAATGTGCATCGCGTCCTTCACGTCGGCGAGCGTTGCACGAGCGACATCGCGCGCGCGCGACGCGCCCGCCAGTAGAACGCGGTCGACGCTCGCCGGATCGATCTCGGCGCGGCGCGCGCGAACGGGCTCCATGAACGCGTTGAGTTTTTCCGCGCACAGACTCTTGCAATCGACGCAGCCGAGTTCGCCCGAGCGGCAATTGAGCGCAATCTCCGGGACGAGCGGTTTATTGACGATCTCGTGGAGTTTGAAGACCGGGCAAATTTCGGGACGGCCGGGGTCGTGACGCCGGATTTTCAGCGGGTCGGTCACCATCGAGCGGATCTTCTTCGTCGTCGTCGCACCGTCATCGGCCATATCGATCGCGTTGCCGTACGACTTCGACATCTTACGGCCGTCGGTGCCCGGAACTTCGGGGAATTCCGAGAGGAGCGCGCCCGGTTCCGTGAGCGTCGCGCCGAAGAGATGATTGAAGCGGCGCACCACTTCGCGGCTCAATTCCAAATGCGAGAGCTGATCGCGGCCGACCGGCACCGCGTCGGCCCGGACGATCGCGATGTCCACCGTCTGCATCAGAGGATAGCCTAAGAATCCGTACGTTGCGATCTCGTTGCCGAGCGCAACGATTTGGTCCTTAAACGTCGGGACGCGCTGCAGCCAGGCGACCGGCACGACCATCGAGAGCAGGAGATGCATCTCCGCAATTTCGGGCACGGCGGACTGAACGTATACGACCGAACGATCCGGATCGATACCTGCGGCAAGCCAATCCAGAACGACGTCGCGAATGCCGCCCGCGATGTCTTCGGTGCGTTCGTAGGCCGTCGTGAGCGCGTGCAAATCGGCGACTTCGAAGAACGTTTCGTCGCGCCGCGCGATCTCGACCCAATTCGTCAACGCGCCGAAGTAATTGCCGAGATGGAGACGTCCGGTCGGGCGCATTCCGGACATGATGCGCCGCCGCGGCGCCACGCTTTCTTCGATTGAAACCACGTTCGAGATCACGTCGGTTCAAATGGCATCGCTCGCGTCCCGCGTCCTTCAAGAAACGGACCGACGCGCCGTACGAGTGCGGCACCGCCCATTGTTCAAAAAGGCGGCGGCAGCCGCATCTTTCAAAGGTGGCACCGCCCGCCCATTCAACTGCGACACCGCGCGAATCGTTCAAATGCGGCACTGCCCGCATCGCTCGAAATGCGACGCGCGCCGCACGTTCAAAAATGCCGCGGCCGTCCCGGCGCCGCTAGTACGCCAAACGCATGCCGCCTACCGAAACGGCCGACGCGAATTTCGTGCGGACGAATGCGCGGCCGCGCGAGACGGCATCGGGCAACGACTCGCCGTGAGCGAGCGCGGCAGCGACGGCGCAGGCGAGCAGACAGCCCGTGCCACGAAGCGAACCCGCCAAGCGCGGCGCCTCGAAAACGATCGTCCCGCCGGAATGGACGAGGACGTCGACCGCGTCGCCCGCGAGGTGGCCGCCCTTGACGAGCACCGCAGCCGCGCCGCACGCGCGTAAGCGGTGAGCCGCCGCTTCCATGCCGGCGACGGTCGTAACGCGCACGCCCGTGAGGTGCCCCGCTTCGGCGAGATTCGGCGTCAAGAGCGTCGTCTGCGGCAACAGGCAATCCAGGAGCGCAGCCTGCGCGGAACCGTCGGCAAACGTGCCGCCTCCGCTTGGCGCGAGGACCGGGTCGGTGACGACCGGGAGGCCCGCGGCACGCGCGCCTAGCGCCGCGGCCACCGCGCGAATGCTCTCGACATCGAGGAGCGCGCCCACGCGGTACGCACCGATCGGGGCGGCCCGCAGGGCCGCGAACTGCGCGGCGATCAGGGCCGGCGCGACGGCTTCGAGCGCGAGGACGCCGCCGCGATCCTGCGCGGTCACCCCGGCGACGACCGTCAGGGGCCGGACCCCACACTCCGCGAGCGCCCGCACGTCGAGACCGAGGCCCGCGGCGTTCCACGGGTCGGTGCTGCCGATCGAGCAGACGGCGACGTCCATCATCGTCCGCGCTCCTGCGACCAGCGATGGACGAGCGTTTGCGCCGCGAGGGCGGGATCCCGCGCGCAAGCGATCGCGGAGATCACCGCGGCCATAGCGGCGCCGCTCGCCGCGACCGCGGCGATATTCGCGGCGTCGATTCCGCCGATCGCGACGACGGGGAGCCGCGTCGCTGCGACCACGCGGGCGATGCCGGCGGTGCCGATGGCCGGGCCCGCGTCGCGTTTCGTGCCCGTAGCGGCGAAGGGTCCGACGCCGACGTAGTCTGCGCCAATGGCCTCGGCCTCCCGCGCCTCTGCCGCCGTGCCGCAGGAAATCCCGAGGATGCGCCCCGAGAGGTGTGCTCGCAAGGCCGCCACGTCCTGGATCGCGAGATCTTCTTGGCCGCCATGCCAGCCGTCAGCATCGGCGGCCGCTGCCAGATCGTCGTTGACGATGAGCACGGCGCCGGCGTCGCCCGTGCGCCGGTGCATTGCGCGCACGAGATCGCGTTCGACTCCGGCCTTCGCGCGATATTGGATGATGCGGATGCCCGCTCCGAGCAAGAGCTCGCAGAATTCAAGCGGCTCCGGGGTCAGCGCGAGATCGACGATGCCGTAGATTCCCGAGAAATCGGGCTGAAGGGCGAAGCGGCGCTCGGACACTCGCATTCCATCGCGCCTGGGAGGCCGGTTCCCTCGCGCGCGCTACGCGAAAGCCTCTATGGGCTGCTGGAAACGACCACCGTAACGGTTCCGACGACGCCGTCGCTCGGGTGCGTTGCCGTCACGAGGAGGCAGTACGGCGCGGGCACGCCGGGAACGGCGCCAACGTAAACGGTCGAAGCCAATTGCGTAGCCGGCAGGGCGGCATAGCCCGCATACCCGTTCGTATGGACCGAGCCGGCCGCCGGGGTGAGCACGATCGTCGGCGGGGTCGTCAACGCGGCCGCGAGGACCGTCGCCGAGGGTTGGCCGCAGGTCTTGAACGTCGCTGGGGACACCCCGGTCGTATAGGTCGCGATGGACGCCGGGTCGACAAGGGGGTTCACTAAGCGAGCTCGCCAGGTAAACGTCTGGCCGAACACGATATTGCGCGTGCTGCTGCCTTGGACGCCGATCCCGCTGATCGCGACGGGCGCGTTGCCCCCGGGGGCGACGAAGAAGTCGTTGACTTGGCCCGAGCCGTTCGAGAAGACGATCGAGTCGATCGTGCTGCCGGTGTTGCCGAATCCCGTTCCCCCCGAACACGCGGAGAGAAATGCGAGAGCGCATGCGGTAAGAGCGTTGAGAGCGAGACGACGCATAGAGACTCCCGTCGAGCACAGGAACGACGCCGGCGAGCCGGACACAGAAGCGCCCACCGTTACGAGCGGCGAGTTACACCACCCCGGCGACGTCTCCTTTCGCGCCGGAATGCCCGCGCGCCGCGTCTAGGCGGGCGGTGCGTACGGGCCGAGCTCGACGGAGAAGGGAGCGTCGGCGCCGTCGGCCAGCGCCGGTGCGATCGTCAGGCGCAGGTGCAGCGGCGTAAAGCGATCGGGTGTGGCAAACGTCAGGAAGCCCGTGTATTGACCGCTACTCGGCAATCGAAGTCCAGTGTAGAGAGTTTTGTCAGTAAGCGACCCGAGTCGCGTCGCGATCGGATGATAGACGTGGCCGGATGCATCCCGGAGAATGCTCCGGCCGTAGGGCAACAGGGTGACGGCAGTGGCCGAGTAGTTTTGAAAGTTGACGATGAGTTCGACCCGGCCCGTGAAGAACGAGATTTTCCGCACGCTCGCGTGCACGTTGCCGGTCTCTCCGGCGAACGCGGCCGGTGCGTAAGCGCGCCACGGATGTCCGGGGTCACGGATGACGGGCGTGCCACCCGGTCCGCTGACGAGCGCATAGGGAACCTTCGCGCTGACGGCGGCTGCGCGCTCGTGGGCGTGGTCGATGAAACTGACGCGCTCCGAAACGACGGCCACCGTTCCAGCTCGGACGGTCTCGCTGCCGAGAATCGTGTAAGACCGGAGGGCGAAGCGGTCGGCGGTGTACACGCTCATAAAATGGTCGACCGACCCGTAGTAGCGCCGCTCGTCCGCGCTCAACAAAGCGTACGCGGCCGCGTAACGCCCGTGCGATAACGCATCGAGATAGGCTTTGAGGACCGTGCGCTGCGGCGGCGTTAGCGCGGCCCCCACGGGCGCGGTCGCGAAGAGTAGCAACAACACGACCGCGGCGCTGCCGCGCAAGAACGCGCTCGCGGCGTTATTGCGCAGCGGTGCGCGCGTGCCGGCTGCCCGAAGCCTCGGTTGGATGCGTCTCACGCTTCGTCAGCGAGCAAGGCGTCGACGATTCGGCCGAGATCGCCGTCGTCGGCAAATCGTATTTCGATTCGCCCGCCGCTTCGCTCGCTAACGATCGCGACCGGCGCTCCAAGCAGATAACGCAAGCGCTCCTCGACCGCTTGCCGGTCGGGGCTCTGCGCCCGCCGATGGGAGACCGCCCGCGACGTGCGGTCAGTCGCGCCGCGCCGGCGTTCTCCCTGGCGCTCGATGTCGCGCACGGTCAGGCCGTCGCGGACGATCCGGTTCGCCAACGCAACTTGCTCGCGAGCGTCAATTGCGAGAAGTGCTCGCGCATGACCGACGGAAATGGAACCGGTTCGCAGAAGCGCTTTGATCGAATCGGGGAGATTGAGTAACCGGAGTGAGTTCGAGACGGCGGGCCGGCTCTTGCCGATTCGCTCGGCCAACCGCTCCGCGGTAAACCCGTAATCATCGATCAGATGCTGGAAGCTCATCGCCTCCTCGAGCGCATCGAGGTCGCGGCGCTGGAGATTTTCAACGACGGCGATCTCCAAGCTCGATCGGTCGTCAACTTCCCGAACGATCGCCGGGATGGTTTCGAGACGAGCAGCGGCGGCGGCGCGCCAACGTCGCTCGCCGGCAATGAGTTCGAAGCTCTGCCCGTTCCGGTCAGCCGTCGCCGGCAAGGGACGGACGATGATGGGCACGAGAACGCCGAGTTCGCGAATCGATTGTTCGAGTTCGGCCAGGGCGGCCGCGTCGAACGCCTTCCGAGGTTGTTGCGGATTTGGGCGAATCGCGTCGACCCGAACGTCGGTCTGAACGCGTGAGGTCGCCGGCCGCTCGCCGAGCAAGGCGTCGAGTCCGCGGCCGAGCCCGCGTTTCGGAGCACTCACCGGCTCGCCATTTCCTTCGCCAACGCAAGGTAGGCCTGCGCACCGCGGCTTTTCGCGTCGAGGACCGCGGCCGGCTTGCCGAACGACGGAGCCTCGGAAAGGCGAATGTTGCGCGGAATCTGCGTCTGGAACACTTGCGCCGGAAAGACGCGGTGCACTTCGTCGAGGACGTCGATCGCCAGGCGCGTTCGCCCGTCGAACATCGTCACCAGCACGCCGGTGACTTTGAGATGGGGGTTCAGCGCATCGCGTACGCGCTCCACAATCGTCATCAACTGGGTCAACCCTTCCAACGCGTAGTATTCCGCCTGCACCGGAATCACGACTTCCGTTGCCGCCGTCAAGGCATTCAGGGTGAGGAGTCCGAGCGAAGGCGGACAGTCGATGAGAACGTAGTCGTACCGCTCGGCGATCGGTTCGAGTGCACGGCGCAGCCGGGTTTCGCGCGATAACGCAGACACGAGCTCGATTTCGGCGCCGGCCAGGGCGAGGGTAGCGGGCAGAACGTGTAGGTTGGCGACATCGGTCGTGAGGATTGCGTCTTCGATCTTGGCGTCGGCGAGCAAAACGGCATACACGTCGCTCTCGATTTCCCGCTTGTTGAAGCCGAGGCCGCTCGTCGAATTGCCTTGCGGATCGATGTCGACCAGTAAGACCCGCGAGCCCAGCATCGCAAGCGATGCGCCAAGATTTACGGCCGTCGTCGTCTTCCCGACGCCGCCTTTTTGATTGACGATGGCTACCGTCCGGTTCACTGGTCGCCAACGAAAGAGAGCGCGAACACGTTCGTTGAACCCGACCCCGACAAGGCGCGCGCAGCATCAAACGCCACGGCCGAGCGTTTCACGTGAAACGCGTTCAGTTGCCTTCTCGGCACGGGCCGGGAAAAGGGTCTACCGAGCTCGCCTCCCCGTAAGCCCACGACCAGCATCGGTTGACTCGCCATAGTGGCAAGGGAGGGGCCGCGCAAAGGCTCGGCGATTGGCCGTTTCACGTGAAACGCTTCGTCTCGCCGTCGCCACCACGCGATCGGTCGGGATGAATTCGTCTACTCCGGCCGGCTCGTAGGAAGCACGCCATGAGCGTACGTGCCGCGACGACTAGGTCGCCGAGGATGGTGTAGCAAGTAATTGCTCAACCGCGGCTCTCAAACACGCCTCCTCGTTGCGAGCGGGATCGTCGGTGACTTGTTCGAGGAGCGCCTGTAAGACCGCCCCGACCTGCGGCCCCCCGCGTGAGCCGGGTGGGAGCTTCCCCGCGCGAACGAGCGCGTCCATGACGTCGCGGCCGCCGATCGCCAAGTCGCGCACGGTCAAGGGCGGGTGCTCCGCCAAGATCCGATGCACCCGGTCTTCAAAAAGCTCGTTATCCGCGCCGCGTTTCGGCAAGCCGCTACCCACAACGTCGGCCGCGCGCAGCGCAAACTGACGGTCGATTAGATCGGGGCCGACGCGGCGGATGAACCGGCGGATCGTACGCGCCTCCTGGTGCGGATCTGCCACATACATATGATGGCGGACCAACCGCTCGACGTTGGCGGAGACTTCCGAAGGAAACCGCAACCGCTCGCAGATCGCTTTGGCCATGTCGGCGCCGATGGACTCGTGCCGATAAAAGTGCGGCCCGTCTTTGGTGCGCGGTTTCCCGACGTCGTGGAGCAGCGCGGCCAGACGCAACGTCAGGTCGCCGGCTGCCGTGGCGTCGAGCGTGGCGAGCCCGTGCCGATACACATCGTAAGCGTGGTACTCATTTTGCTCGACGCCGATTCCCTCGGCCACTTCGGGTAGGACGAGCGCAAGCACGCCGGTCTCGCGCATCAATTCGAGGCCGAGTGAGGGGCGTGCTGCGGAAAGTAACTTCGCAAGCTCGTCGCGGACCCGCTCCGGCGACACCGTCACGATCAACGGCGCCGCGGATGTCATCGCCGCCTGCGTCGGCGACGTCACGCGATAGCCGAAGCGCGCCGCGAACTGACATCCGCGTAAGATGCGCAGCGGATCCTCAGCGAACGCTTCCTGCCGCAAAATATCGATACGGCCGGCCCGGACATCGGCGGCGCCGCCATAGGGATCGATGAGCTCGCCATCCGGTAACCGCCGCGCCATCATATTCATCCGGAAGTCGCGCCGCGCGAGATCGTCCGCAAGCGACACCGCCGGTCCCGCTTCAACGACGAAGTCGCGGTGGCCCAAGCCCGTCGAGCGCTCGCGTCGCGGCAAGGCGACGTCGACGCTTCGGCCGCCCACAAGAACCTTCACCACCGCGAACGAGGCCCCCACGACATCGGCGGG
>Ga0116227_10008755_pt1 | contig 18814 bp, 20 predicted proteins | sample S1TSphgellanicum_FD_89693 | JGI IMG/M metagenome (GOLD analysis project Ga0116227, IMG submission 89693) | Host-associated microbial communities from peat moss isolated from Minnesota, USA - S1T2_Fb - Sphagnum magellanicum MG | ecosystem: Host-associated > Plants > Peat moss > Unclassified... | reverse complement strand
TCTTAATTCCTAATAAATATTTAATGCGTGAGCCTAATGAGGGTACCATATCCGAGCGGTTGCTACCATCGGCAACATCGCCAAAGTTGTGGGCCACAATAATATAATCCAAGGTTTCGGCATCAATGCCTGAGCTTTCCAATGCATCTTTTGCGGCCAGGTAACCTAAGTGCGATGCATTTTGCTCGGGTTGCGCATATCGGCGCTCTTGTATCCCGGCTATCTCACGGAATTTTTCAATAATGGTGGCATTCTCTTTAACAATAGGGCTTCCGTCTTTTTCTAAAAAAACGTTATTCAAAAAATCGTCATTCCTGATCACAACTTCGGGTATGTAACTCCCGGTTGCTGCAATCACAGTTTTGATATTGTTATTCATTTAATGATTGAATAGTTAAATAATAGGGATGGCGTTTGATTGAAATTGAACCTGGTTTATACAGTTTAAAGCTAAAGCGGTAATAAAAACACGCGCATCAATAATTAAATAAACTTAGGTAAAAAAGTTTGAATTATAAACTATAAAACAACAATTTATTATTAGAACCAAAATGGTATATGGTATTATACCTTGATTTTGAAGGACTAAAGGCGCTTTTTGGGACCGTAAATAAAATAGACCAGTAAACCGGCAAAAGGAGCAAATACAATTACTGCCGACCAGAAAAGTCTAACAGGCATCAGAATATCTTTTCGCCTGGAGAGGGAGATCAAAACCACAGCCAGCACCACCACCCAAACTAATAAAACGATAATGAATATATTGAAAACTACCGAAGAGAAGCTTTGCATAATAGCTGTTTAACTTTATGCTACCATTTTTATGCCACAAAGTAAGTCAGAAAAAAATACAGCTCGATAATACCTTATTCCAGGGTTTTGCTTTGCTCAAACCATTGGGTAAAAATGGGCCTAACATCATACAAAAGTATGCTAATGCCATTACTTATAGCAAAAATTATAAGCATAATGCTGGTTGGCATCAGTAAAGTTGAGTTTGATATACTAATGCTATCCAACAAAACAAAAATTGCTAAAAACTCGGATAGAAAGAGAATTGTCCACTTAAAATACTTTAACGACCACTCGGGTTTGTATAACAATTTAATGCATGCAAATATCAAAAGCCATGGAATGATCAAAAAGCCCAAAACCTTTAACCACTCTAAACCATTTTCTATAAATATGGATGCGTAAGAATCGCCCGGACGGTCAAAGCTATTATGAAAAAAATAGTAAAGCGGGGCTTGGCTTAATATGAAAGACAGCACTACGCTTGTTAACCAAACTTTTATGCCATATAAATACAGTAACCTCATTTTTTACTATTAATCAATTATAAACTTTGGTAATATACGTAAAAACTGTTTTACGGATTTATAAATTTAATTTACAGACATTTTTAACTCGCAAAAATTAACAGCCAGCACACATTGCATTTACACTATTTAAAGTTTGAAAACTAAATTTGCCAAACATTGCGTAAATTAACTGCGTTTAACGTTTATGCTTAAAAAAGTTCTGTTATTGACCATTAAAAGACACCCCATGGCTGTGGCCCTGTATATATTTTACATATGCATTTGGCTGGGGATGTGCTATTTAACTTACTATTTTTTAACGCAGGGTGATGCAGATACTATTCAAGGTATTCTTTTTTACTGGTGCATGTGTTTATGCATACCTTATTTAATAGTGAACATTGTGTTATCGTACCACAGCCTAAAATTCAGGCGGTTTTATAATAACATGAGCACTTTAATTTTTGTACCCATAGCAATGCTTATTTTAGTGTGGATGGAGCACGGGGTTATCGCTTATTTTAACAAGGGGATGTAAGCGGCCTTCAATCAATCACCAAGGTATATTTTCCCGAAAAACTTAGCGGTGCAGATGTTTTACTGTTATTAAGTATAATAGTGTAATTAAAAGCGCCCATATCGGTAATTAAAGGCACCAGGTATTTGAGGGATATCGCCAGCTCATAAATGTAGTTTTTTTGCTGATCTGTTGCCGCGGCGGTTTCGATACCCAATTTGTTGACAGTCGAAATTAAAGAATCGGGGAGTTGTTTTGTGCCGGTAACTTTGATTGAGTTGCTATGTAATGAAATGGGGTAGATTATTGTAAATGGCATTAGCTGATTATCTTTATCCATACTTTTTATAGTTAAGGCAATACCATTTTTTATTATCCGCTCTATAGTAAGGGTATCAGTTGCTTTTATAGTTAAGTATAAGCTTTTGTTATCATTAGCCATAATATAGTAAAGCGAGGTTGCTTTGTTATAGGCTTCAAATTTACCTGCCCACTCGGTGGCTTTACCATCGGTTTTAACCTGGCTTGGAGCCAGCACACCTACGGTTTGTACATTGGGTAACTGTTGCGCCCTAACTGATGGGCAAGTGGCTGAAAGTAAGCATGCAATAGGTAACGCGGGGATATAGTTACGGCTGAGGTTTTTCATGCACTAAATTTAGCACCTGTAAACCTCAGCCGTATATAGTTTAACTTATTTTAACACAAAGTGTTAAATACCTTTTTGGGGTACTTGGGTCATGTCCATATAAAGCACGTTCCAGCTATGTCCATCGGGATCGGTAAACATGCAACCATACATCCAGCCCTGCATTTCGGTTGGTTTGTGGTTACTGTTACCACCGGCATCTATAGCGCGTTGTGCCATCTCGTCAACTTCTTCTTTACTTTGCGCATCTATGGACAGAATAACTTCCGTACCGAGTTTTGTATCCGCAATAGGGTTGCTAATGTATTGTTTAAACTGTAGCTCTTCGCATAGCATTACCACTGTGTTCTTTTCGCCTATCATTAAGGCCGCCATGTTATCATTTTCGCCGAAGCGCGGGTTAAATTTGAAACCCATTTGAGTAAAAAACTCCCTTGATGTTTTAACACTTTTTACCGGGAGGTTAAGCCAAAAATCTTTTGCCATAATATTTAAGTTTGATTTGATTGCCCTACTCTTTTACAGGATTTTCGGTTACTCCCTTATATTTTTACGATGCTAATATTTTATCCAGTTTGGCAAAGCCTTCGGTGAGGCCATATTCCATTCCCGAGCTGATCATGCCGTCCCTATCGGCCACTGATTTAAATACTGATTGAATGGTGAGTTTGGTGCGACCGTTAGGTAACTCTTCGAATATGGCAGTATCCAAAATCACGTGCCCTTTGGTTGGCATTCCTTCATATTCAAAAGTTTGGATCAACATTTCGGGGGCATCCATTGAATGAATTACACCGTGAAAAGTATATTGGGTTCCTTTAGGGTCGGTATGGATATAACGGTATGCGCCGCCGCTTTTACCATCATAATAATCAATCTCCATAATATAACCATCGGGCCCGAGCCATTTTATTAAAATGTCCGGATCGGTATAGGCCTTGAATACCATATCGCGCGGTGCCTCAAATTCGCGCACGATGAACAGCTCCTGCTTGCCTGGCTCGGCAGTAAGCTTCAGTTTTTTTTCTGGTGTCATTTTTTGCTCTTTTTATCGGTTTTCATTTGGTTTAAAACATCGTCAAGTCTGTCGAAGCGTTGCTCCAACATTTTAATAAAGGGTTGCATCCAATCGGCAACTTCGGTTAAGGGCTGCAATTCTACTTCGCAATAGCGCTCACGGCCCTGCTGTTTAATATTGAGCAGACCGCACTCCATCAGTATTTTAATATGTTGTGAAATTGCAGGACGACTCATCTCAAAATTATCGGCAATGGCGTTCAAATTCATCCGCTCGCGAGCCACAAGGCCCATAATTTGTCTGCGGGTTGGGTCGGCTATCGCCTGGAAAACATCTCGTCGTGCTTGTATTGCCATAATTATGTAAGCGTTTGCTTACAAATATAAATATAAGTATTTACTTACGCAATAATTTGAGAAAAAAGTTTTGATGTGTGCTTCCTATGGCATAATCAGCACTTATCAGTTCGCTTTGTATAGTTAGGGATTGCCTCGTTCCTCGCAATAACGCGCAGCGAGAGTGACGGTGACGGCTACTTCAACAACACCTTAGTGGCTCCGTAACCAAATTTCTCTTTACGGGCATCCATAAAAGTTTGGATCTGGGGATGCTTGCCAACTATTTTGTGGATCTCATTTTTGAGTGTGCCATTGCCTACACCGTGTATAAAGGTAATTGATGGCAGCTTGTGCACAATGGCCGCATCCAATGCTTTACGGAAAGCCATCAGTTGGATATTAAGTATTTCGGCGCTGCTTAAAAATTGATGATCATCACGCAGTTTTTCGATGTGGAGATCGATCTCGTGTACGGGTTTTTCTATTTCCTGCTTTTCTTCGGTAGGCTTAAAAAAGCTTTCCTTTAGCTTTTCGGCATCGATAACCAATTCCGGTTCGTCAAGGCGAATAAGCCACGCTTGTTGTTTAATTAACGGGACTACGGTTTTAGTTCCTGAAAAATCTTTAGCCTTAAAGGCTTCTTTCAGGATCAAAGGCTGGCTGATCGCGATGTTTTGAGTTGTGTAAAAAACAACATGGAAGTTAAATACAGGCCACAATTGAATATCTTGTAAAGGGGCCGAGAAAATTTTTGCAGCTGACTTTGGCGCGATGATGCCTGCGTACTCACCTTTAAATTTGTGAAGCTTTTCGGTGGTTAGAGCGGTTAACAGTTGGAAAGAAGTTTCGTTAACCAGATAAAAATGCACTACTGATGCGATGCGCTGATCGGTGGCGACAGCAAGGTAAACACCACGGGTATCAAAACTGGTGGTGTTTACCTTAACTTCGTCAAAGGCCTGGCTCTCAACCGCGGTTGATTTATGGCCGTGTACCGTTGTAACCTTACTGGCCAAAACGGGTATTTCAAAATCATCTTCGCCGGTTACACCAATCATATCATCATTAATGATAGTGGTTACGTAACCTTCCATTTTTTCGTCAACAAACCGCACAAAATCGCCTAATTTATACTTCATAGCCTTTATTATATAAGGCGGCGAATTTACCGATAATTATTGGCGAAGGATAGTTAAATAGAACGACTATTTATTATCCTCGTTATATTTTTGTATCGCCCTAAAAAATTCCGAATTCAATACCAGCTTATAGGCTTTAGGGTCTTTGTAAACCGCTTCGCCCAACGAAGCTGAATCTAACGATTGAACAGGACCATTACCTATCTGAAAAGCTTTCAAATAACTGTAGTTTAAATGTTTGGTTTCTGACAGGTGTGAATAATAGTTTATTTTACCGCTTATTACCTTAAACAACCAGCAGCTATCAGTACCCATACCAACCATTTCTTTACCGGCAGCATCTTTACGGGTAATTTTCACGGTTTGATCAACAAATAAACCCATACGGCGTTTAGGGTCGTTTTTAGGCAGGGTTTTATCTTCAACAAGCAGGTAACATTTATGCGTACCGGCATCGGCATACATTTTTGAAGTAATTGTCATGGTTTTATTATCCTTCATCAAGACATCAAATGTATATTCGTTATTTTCTAAGGTTTCGAAATTAGAATACCAGTGCCTATCGGATACTTTATTGGTAAGCATATCGGTTTGCATTTTATTGAGCAAACCATTGGTGCTTATTGCGTTTCTGTTTTCTTGTGCGGACGCCTTGAATGTCAATAATATGAATGGCAATAATGCCGCGGTTAAAAATAGTTTTTTCATGATGATATTAATTTAATGATGCAATATAATAATTTTATTGGTGCTTTTGATTTTTAGGGGCTTTGTGATTTGTATGTGTATATTAACGCTTTTGCAGTTGCGGTATTATATTTTCACTATATGCTAAATTAGTTATCGGCGTTGTATTTTTCAATAGCTTTTAAATAATCCCGCTTAATAAAAGCTTTCATAGCTTTGGGGTTGTTGTTGATCATCTGTTCAAGCTCACGTTCATCAAAAACCTGTATAGCGCTATTACCTGTTTGCAGGGCTGCTATGCTGTAAGTACCCGCGCCTTCGGAAAGGAAGGAATAAGCGTTGATCTTTCCACTCACTATTTTAAATAACCAGCAGCTATCGGTAGCAATACCTGTTATTTGCCTGCTGCCATCTTCGCGGCTGATGCGGCGGGTTTGGCTACAATAAATTTTTTGCTGATCATCCATTACATAGCTCCTGTTATTTACGCTATCGGCATATAGTTTGGAATGTACCTCGCGGGTTGAGTTATCTTTCATGGTGAGGATGAAAGTATATCTGGCGTTTTTGAGATTGTTTAAACGATAAGCCCAATTACCTTTTTCCAGATCGCGCTCCACGGTTTCGTGACCACCCATTTTGCTGTAATCGCCAATATATGTGGCACCTACGCCGGGTTGGGCGCTGGCTTTATGAACTGTGGCGATGATAGCCAATAAAACAATGGTAACTAAACTGTATAATTTTTGCATCCGGATGAAATTGCTACCGCAAGATAATATATTAGCGGCGGAAAACGGCAGCTATGCAACAAAAACCCATTAATATCCTTGCCATATCGGGCAGTTTAAGGCCAAAATCATCCAACGGTTCTATCATCAATAAAATAATTGAGATGGCTGATGCGCAAGTTCATTTCACTATTTATAATGGCTTAGGTGATCTGCCACATTTTAATCCTGATCTGGATAATGATACGCCGCCTGCCCTGGTAGTGGCTTGGCGCGATCAATTGAAAAATGCCGACGCGGTATTGATCTGCACGCCTGAGTATGCTTTTGGTGTACCGGGATCGTTAAAAAATGCGTTGGATTGGACGGTTTCATCAGGAGAGTTTGTGGATAAGCCTACGGCTTTGATCACGGCATCGAGTGTAGGCAGTAATGGGCACGCGGCTTTGCTTTTAACTTTAGGAGCCATAACGGCCAATGTGCCTGAGGATGGTAAATTGCTGATCCCTTTTGTTCGTACCAAAGTAAACAGCGACGGCAGCATTACGGATGCAGAAATTTTAGCATCGTTACAAAAAGTATTGGATGCATTGCTGGCTGTTATTATTTAACTTTGCTTAATGGCAGAGCAAACCAATAACCCGCTACACGGCAAAACACTTGAAATGATTTTGACCCATCTGGTTGAATATTATGGATGGGAACGGTTGGGGCAAGCTATCCGCATCAATTGCTTTATCAGCGATCCGAGTATTAAATCGAGTTTGAAATTTTTGCGGAAGACGGATTGGGCGAGGAAGAAGGTGGAAGAGTTGTATTTAGAAACTCCGCAGAAATAAACATAGAAGACTACCGCACCCATGGCTTGTAAGGACGGTTGTAAGTGGCTTTTACAATTTGTATGGCTTTAATTTTACCGTTATTATCAATTATGCTTTTAAAAACATTTGAATCGATTATCACTGGGCGTTTAAGTGAATCGTTGTACTCAGAAGCATCCAACCTATAAGTGGTTATCATATTTTTAGCAAAGTGAGAATAACTTCGTAAATCATAATTTGTAAGTGAATCGCCAATGGTACTTGGCCCCCCATCCATACCGCCACATAAATTATAACCATCCACCGGCGTATTATTTTTATCTAAAATTATCATTGTAAATGAGCTGTAATCATCACCTCCAATAGAAAGTATTATTGGCTGATAGGCACCTACTTTTTCTTGTTTGGATATAAAATAGGCCTGCATAAATTTAGTCACACACTCTTTATCTTTAACATCCAGCTCTTTCATAATAAACGGGGCTACCAGTTTTAATTTTTGCTGTTGTGTTAACTCCGTAAAAACAAGTTTGTGTGTAGAGTCGGCATACATTTTTCCATCATCAAATTTCATCTGTTCCCACAATGGCATTGTATTTTCCAGATTATGATAAGCATAGTTTTTATCGGCGAGAATATCAGTATCTATAGTTGCAAGCGTATCTGCAACTACAGCTTTAGGCTTGGAACCAGAACAACCAAATGAAAAAATAGCGTAAACCGCTATCAAAAATAAATTAATATTGCGCATGGCATCGTAATAAGGTTAAACTAATATATGTAATTATTCTAATAACTTATTCTGCCAATTTGACAAGTTAGCTCCCTTTGGAACGGCCCTTGATGAAGGGGTATCAGTACAACAATTAAATCAAAAAAACAGAAGACAGTTATGCAAGAAAAAGGAACGATCTCGATACATACCGAGAACATTTTCCCGATCATTAAAAAGTTTTTATACTCTGATCATGAGATATTTCTGCGCGAATTGGTAAGTAACGCGGTGGATGCTACTCAAAAGATCAAACGCTTAGCTTCGCTGGGCCAATATAATGGTGAACTTGGCCATCTGCAGGTTGAAGTTGCTTTTGACGAGAAAGCTAAAACCATTACCATTAGCGATAATGGTTTGGGTATGACTGCCGACGAGATCAAAAAATACATTAACCAGATCGCATTTTCGGGCGCTACGGAATTCATGGAGAAATTCAAGGATGCTAAAGACGCTAACGAAATTATCGGTCGTTTTGGATTAGGCTTTTACTCAGCCTTTATGGTTGCTAATCAGGTTGAAATTCAAACCTTATCATACCAGGATGGTGCCGAGCCTGCCCGTTGGATTTGCGATGGCAGTACGGAATTTGAGATCAGTGAAGGTAGTCGCACTGCACGTGGTACCGATATCATTATGCATATCAATGCCGATGGTGAGGAGTTTTTAGATCAAAGCCGCTTACAAGGTATTTTAGATAAATACGCTAAGTTTTTACCTGTGCCTATCAAGTTTGGTACCACTACCGAGCGTGAGCCGGATGGTGAGGACGAAGAAGGCAAACCAAAATATACCGAAGTTGAGGTTGATAACATCATCAACAATACCAACCCGATCTGGACCAAGGCTCCTGCCGATCTGATCGATCAGGATTACCTTGATTTTTACAGGGAATTGTATCCGATGGCCGAAGATCCGTTATTCTGGATCCATTTGAATGTTGATTACCCGTTCAACCTGACCGGTGTATTGTACTTCCCGAAAATTAAGAACGATTTTGAGATCCAGCGCAACAAGATCAAATTATACTCGCGCCAGGTATTTATCACCGATGAGGTGAAAGACATTGTTCCGGAATTTTTGATGCTGTTGCATGGTGTGATCGATTCACCGGATATCCCGTTGAACGTTTCGCGTAGCTTTTTACAGGCTGATGGTAACGTGAAAAAGATCAACAACTACATCACCAAAAAAGTTGCTGATAAACTGAGCGAACTGTTTAAAGCCGACCGTAAAGCATTTGAAGAAAAATGGCCTGATATCGGTTTGTTTGTAAAATACGGCATGATCAGCGAAGACAAATTCTACGATAAGGCTAAAGATTTTGTTTTGGTTGAGAACACCAAAAAAGAGTTTTTCACTTTGGATGAATATAAAACCAAGGTAGCTCCAAACCAAACCGATAAAGACGGTACCACAGTTTACATATACACCAACGACCCGGCTAAACAGGATACATTTATCCAGAGCGCTAATAAAAAAGATTACGATGTTTTGTTGATGAACTCGCCGATTGATAACCACTTTGTGGCTCAATTGGAGCAGAAGTTGGATAAAACATCGGTTAAACGTGTTGATGCAGATGTGATAGACAAGATCATCAAGAAAGAAGACGCGCCTGCACATGTGTTAACCGAAGAACAAACTACTACCATCAAAACTGTTTTTGATAAGGCCGTTGGTAAAGCCAATTTTAAGGTTGAAGTTGAAAGTTTGAGTCCGGACGAGTTACCGGTAACCGTTACCATGGACGAGTTTATGCGCCGCATGAAAGAAATGGCTGCCATGGGTGGTGGTATGAGTTTTTACGGAACCTTGCCTGATAACTACAAAGTATCTATCAATGGTAACCACAAACTGATCAGCCGTATCGCGCAAGCCGAAAACGAAGAGGAGCAAACTCAACTGGCTAAACAGGCTTTTGATTTAGCTTTACTTTCGCAAGGAATGTTGACAGGCCCAGAATTGACGGAGTTTGTTAACAGGAGCGTGAATTTGATATAATTAATTTTTTATATGTGAGAAAAGGTTGTTCTGTAAGGAATGGCCTTTTTTATGAGCACGAATTATCGAATGTTTTTGATCATGTGGCTTATATTTCGTATGTTGTAAGAAATGATTTGTAACGCGAAGTTGCGAATTGGGGTATGAATATTTCCTACTTTATCCCCCCCTAAAAATTCGGTATGCTTTCAAAAGCATACAGCATACTACAGGACAGTTTGTTGTTTGGGTATAATATCTTTGTAGGATAATGCAAACCCCTTGCATTGTGAACCTATATACTACATTGATGAAGAAATTACTCATACTTTTTGTTGGCGGATGCTTGGGCATTAACGCCGCGATAGCCCAAACTGCTAAAACTACGCCTGCCATTTGGCCAACTGTTACCAAAGAAATGCGCCCCTGGACACGCTGGTGGTGGATGGGTAACGCGGTTGACGATAAAAATACCGCACGTTTATTGGAAACCTATAATAAGGCTGGCTTTGGCGGAGTTGAGGTTACGCCTATTTATGGGGCTATTGGTTACGAGAGCAGGTATCTGCAATTCCTATCGCCACAATGGGTAAGCGCTTTGGAGTTCACGGTTGGCAAAGCCAAAACTTTGGGTATGGGTGTGGATATGAACACCGGTACAGGCTGGCCTTTTGGCGGTCCGCAAATCAAAGGGGAGAACGCGGCGGCTAAGCTGATCGTTCAAAATTATAAGGTAGCGGCAGGTGAATCACTTGCTGAGAAGATATCTATTAAGGATGCCAAACAAAAGAATGCCCCGCTACAAGCTGTTATTGCTTATGGTGAGCATGGCGAGGTATTGAATATCACCGATAAGGTTATGGCAGATGGCACCTTGAACTGGAAACCGGAGAGTGGTAGCTGGGATATTTATGTGGCTTTTAGCGGTAAAACCCTGCAACAGGTTAAACGCGCCGCGCCGGGTGGCGAGGGGAATGTGATGGATCACTTGTCGAAAGAAGCGGTTGATGTTTATCTGAAACGTTTTGATGATGCTTTTAAGGGTAAGGCTCCGGGTATAGGATCGTATTTTAATGATAGCTACGAGGTTTATGGGGCAAGCTGGTCACCGGTGATGTTTGATGAGTTTTTGAAATACCGAGGATACGATCTGCGTTTGCATTTACGTGAGTTGATAAGCACCGATAATACCGAGGCTGTTAGCCGTGTAAAAAGTGATTACCGCGAAACCATGAGCCAGATGCTGCTGGATAATTTTACCTTGAACTGGACCGCATGGGCACACAAGAATCATAGCTTAACCCGCAACCAGTCGCACGGTTCGCCGGGTAATTTGCTTGATTTGTATGGCGCGGTTGATATACCGGAGTGCGAAACCTTTGGATCGAGCAAGTTTGATATACCGGGTTTACGCCGCGACAGCGCCGATGTAAGGAATGTTGACCCTGACCCGATGATGCTGAAATTCGCGTCTTCGGCAGCGCATGTTAATGGCAAACCATATACTACTTCGGAAACTTTTACCTGGTTGGCTGAGCACTTTAAAGGTTCATTATCGCAAACCAAACCCGAATTGGAACAGGTATTTTTATCGGGTGTTAACCATGTTTATTTCCATGGCACTACATATTCGCCTGATGATATCGCTTTCCCGGGATGGTTGTTTTACGCATCAACCAATTTTGTGCCCGATAATAGCTGGTGGAGCCATTTGAGTGGATTGAATACTTACATTGCCCGTTGCCAATCGGTATTGCAGGCTGGAAAATCGGACAACGAAATTGTTATGTATTGGCCGGTTTATGATGCCTGGGCCGCAGGTGGTAAAAAGAGTTTGGAGATGATGATGGCTATTCATGATATTAACGACTGGCTGCGCCCTACATCGTTCTACAAAACGGCGATGGAGCTGCAAAAAAGCGGTTACTCGTTCGATTTTATCTCTGATAAAGCTATCGCTGGTTCGAGCGTAGTGAATGGGGAGATCAGCACGGTAAGCAATGCGGAATTGCGCAAGGTTTTGGTTGTACCAGCTTGTAAATATATGCCGGTGCCTACTTTGCAAAACATTATACAACTGGCTAAAAATGGCGCTACCGTTATCTTCCAGAAGTTACCTGAAGATGTACCGGGATTGAATGACCTCGCCAAAAGGCAACAAAGTTTTAAAGCTATATTAGCAACTCTGAGCTTTGCAGATGCGGGTAACGGGGTTAAAAAAGCAGTAGCTGGTAAAGGTGTAATCTTATTAGCTGACGATGTACAAACGGCGCTTGAGTATAAAAACATCAGCGGCGAAAGTTTGGTGAGCAGCGGCCTAAAGTTTATCCGCAGGGAAATTGCCGGAGGTAAGTACTATTACATTGTTAACCACACTGCCAAGGTTATTGATACTAATCTGCCTTTAAATATAGCGGCAACATCGGTTGCTATACTTGACCCACAAAGTGGCTCGTACGGTTTAGGTGCTTCGGCCGCAGTCAATGGAAAAACTAAAGTACGAGTTCAATTGCAACCGGGTGAAGCTTTGATATTGAAAGCGACCACAGCGCCACAATTAACCGCTAAATGGAAGTATATTGACAAAATGGAAACGCCAATGGTTGTGGGTAAAGAATGGGCACTACACTTTACCAAAGGCGGACCAGAGTTACCTGCTGACCAAACACTGAAAGAGTTAGGATCATGGACAAATTCGGCGGATGCCAAAACGCAATCCTTTTCGGGAAGCGGCGAATACAGCACTACCTTTAGTTTGCCAGCTACCAAAGCTGCAGAGTATATTTTAAACTTAGGCAAGGTTTGCGAGAGCGCACATGTTTACATTAATGGTGCCGACGTGGGCATTTTCTGGAGTATTCCGTTTAGCGCGAGGGTTGGCAAATACCTGAAAACTGGTATGAACACCATTAAGATCGAGGTTGATAACTTAATGGCCAACCGCATCAGGTATATGGATCAAAACGGTTTACAATGGCGCAAGTATCACGAGATCAACTTTGTAAACATTGACTATAAACCTTTCGACGCATCGAAATGGAGCGTGATGCCATCAGGTTTATTGGGGCCGGTTACGCTTACGCCGATAGATTAAGGAATAAAAAAGCCTCCCGGTTTTGAATCTGGAGGTTTATATACATTTAGCGGTTAAAGCTCTTTTGGCCTGAGCCTCCTGAACGTTTAAAACCACCACCAGCGCCGCCGGTTTTTGGTTTATCATCTGCCTCGGCTACAGAAATTCTGCGACCATAGTAATCGGCACCGTCCATATTTTCAATCGCCTCTTTGGCTTCGTCATCGTTAGTCATTTCAACAAAACCAAAGCCTTTGCTTTGTCCTGTTTCACGATCTTTAACAATACGTAGTGATTTTACATGCCCAAAATCTCCGAAAACAGCGGTTAGTTCTTCTTCCCCAACCTGGAATGGTAGTCCTGCAATAAATATCTTCATTAAAATCCTTAAAGTTTTTTACAAAGATACGGATAAGCATTTCCGCAATTGCCACAGCAGTGTTATTATCGGTAACAATGTTGTGAAGCAGGTAGACGAATTTGTCAGGTTTAAAACAAGCCTAATTGCCCGTTATCATCAATATCCAGATCATCCGGGTTGGTTATCTCAAAATCTATCTTTTTAGCAGGTTTAACCTCGGGTTCAACTGGCAGCACTGGTTTATCTTTTATAGGCTTAGTTTCTTCTTTCTTTTGTTCAACTACAGGCTCAATCGGTTCTTGTTCAATTACCGGGACTAAAATTTCTTCTTCAACAGTTATTGCTTCATCGTCTTCACCAGTGATCTCTTTTTCAGCTTCCTCATCAGCCTGTTCAGCAGCTATAACTTCGCTTAGCGGGGTTTCAGCCACCGGGTCGGGTACATCTTCCTCGTCATCATGCTCGGTTAGCAGAGTTATCTTTTTAACCTCGTGGGGCGATAAGCGGTTACCCTGAGCTTTCATACCCTTTACATCAATGGCATCTGCCAGGTTGATCTCGATGGTTTCGGGAGTCAGCGATTTGCCCTTCAGCTGATCAACCGATACTACAGGTTGCGCCGCGGACGAGATCAGCGTAAGTTTTGAGCCATTCTCGTCACTGATGATGTTGGTTGGTTTACCTATAGCGATGTGCTCAAACGTAAAACGCTTAACGTAATAGTTTTTTGATTTCCCCTCAAAATGGATAACCGAATATACCTGCTCGGGATTATACTTTTCAATTCGGATCATCTTATCATCAAAGTGATTGCTGAGGTCGAAACTGGTTAGCTCGTACACACCGGTATTGAGCACCGTGAGAATCTTATCGTCGCCATCAAACTCACCTAAGTATTTGCCACGGCTATCAACGTTTAAACGTTTCAAGATATCATCATACCAGATCTTTCGTCCGGCCAGGGTTGAGATACCCTTTGATTTCAGGATGATCTTTTTAACCGGGTATTTGGTAATGATATTACCCATTGACGAACGGCCCTTGATAGCGATCTCGGCAAAATCCTGATCGAAAACGAGTTTCTTTAATTTGGAATGTGGCTTTAGCGATACATTCACGATCTCGGCTTCGCCATTAGGGTTAGCACTGAAATATAAGGAGCGTGAACCTTTGGTACCTTTAGTAAGGTCATACTCCTTATCGCGGGTAACGCCTAAAACCGAGAAGCGTTTGATGTAAGATGTTCCATTTGGACCATCTTTATAGATCATGTTGTAAACCGTGCGCTCATCGTTCTTTTTGAACACACCTACGTGGATGATCTCTTTACCAACGAACACCTTATCCTGAACTTTTGTAACCAAACATTTACCGTCTTCGCGGAAAACGATGATCTCGTCTAGATCAGAGCAATCGCACACAAACTCGTCTTTCTTTAAACCTGAGCCAATAAAACCATCGGTACGGTTTACGTAAAGCTTCACGTTAGCCAGAGCAACTTGTGATGCCTCTACCCTGTCGAATGTTCTCAACTCGGTTTTACGGCCACGATCTTTACCATATTTATCCTTTAGTTTTTGGAACCAGGCAATGGCATAATCATTCAGATGTTTAAGGTGATGGTTAACTTCTTTGATCTCGTTCTCCAAAGTTTTCATCTGCTCATCCGCCTTTTTCACATCAAAGCGGGTGATGCTGCTCATCGGTTTATCAATAAGCTTTTTATAGTCTTCGGGTAGAATGGTACGATAAAACTGTTTAAAGAATGGCTCGAACAAAGTATTCAATACTTCAACTACACCTTCAAAATTCGCGGATGTTTCGTACAAAGGATTCTTGTACATCCCTTCCTGTATGAAGATCTTGAGTAACGAACTGAAGAAGATCTTCTCCTTCAGTTCATTTAACCTGATCTCTAATTCCTGTTTAAGTAAAGCTTTGGTATGATGTGTACTCTCGGTAAGCATATCGTTCACGCTCATAAAGCGTGGCTTATCATCGTGAATTACGCAGGTATTTGGCGATATGGAAACCTCACAATCGGTAAAGGCATACAGCGCGTCGATAGTTACATCAGGCGAAATACCTGGCGCCAGGTGGATCACGATCTCCACATCCTTGGCCGTATTATCCTCGATCTTTTTGATCTTGATCTTACCTTTATCATTGGCCGATATTACGCTATCGATCAAACTCCCGGTTGTAGTAGTAAACGGAACCTCAGTAATGGTAAGCGTCTTCTTATCTTTTTCTAAGATCCTTGCACGAACGCGTACTTTACCGCCACGCTGACCTTCATTATAGTTCGAAGCATCGGCTAAACCCCCTGTCGGGAAATCAGGTAATAAATTAGGCCGCTCTCCTTTCAACACCGCAATAGATGCATCCAGTATTTCCACAAAGTTATGCGGTAATATTTTGGTAGCCAAACCTACGGCAATACCTTCCGCTCCCTGAGCCAACAGTAAGGGGAATTTGATAGGTAAAGTAATAGGTTCACGGTTACGGCCATCATAGCTGGATTGCCAGATGGTAGTATCGGCATTAAAGGCAACCTCGAGAGCAAATTTGGATAAACGAGCTTCAATATAACGTGGCGCAGCAGCCGAATCGCCGGTAACCGGATCACCCCAGTTACCCTGGCACTCGATCATCAGATTTTTCTGACCGATCTGCACCATCGCATCACCAATAGAGGCATCTCCGTGAGGGTGATACTTCATGGTGTTACCAATTACGTTGGCGGCTTTGTTAAAACGCCCGTCGTCCATCTCTTTTAACGAGTGGAGGATACGGCGCTGAACGGGTTTTAAGCCATCGTAAATGTGCGGAACGGCACGGTCGAGAATTACGTAAGAGGCATAATCCAGAAACCAGTTTTCGTACAGGCCGTCGAGAGAGGTTATGTTATGTAATTTTTCGCTATCCGGACTTTGTTCTTCGCTCATCAATTAATAAAAAATGCTATGGATGTGTAAAGATAAGCGATACGGGGTAATTTTTGGATGGAATTTATAAACAAGTTCACAAATATCAACGTCAAAAGACTTATTAAACACATTAGCAACTAAAAAAATTAGTAATTTTATTAAAATGGAATTTTATGATGGAAATAAAAGCTGAGTATTTATTGGTGTTATCACCAGATGGTACTGTAAAATTAAAGGCAAACGAATTAAAACGCATTTATAACTTAAGATATGGTTGCAGTTTTTCTGAAGGATTAACCCCTCATATTACCTTATTAAATTTTGTGGTTAGCGAGAAAGTCTCAGAGGCTATTATTAATCGTATTGAAAATGCCACTCAATCAATTAAACCTTTTGAAGTTAAAATCGATGGGTTTGACCGGTTCCCTTCACACACAATATATTTGAAAATATCGTCCCGAGAAGAAGTGCTCAATATAATAAACGAACTTTTTGACAACTTAGATGGATACTTACCTAAATCGGCCTTCTGTAGTGAACCACATTTAACTATTGCAAAAAAAATGTCAGCCAATCAATTCGAGCAAGCTTGGTTAGATTGGCAAAATGAAAAATACACATCTTCTTTTTTAGGCAATGAGATGATACTGCTGAAACGTGTTTTAGTAGAAGGATCAAAGTATGAAGCAATTAAGCATTTTGCTTTTAAAGGACTTGAAAAAAACAAGCCACAATTAACTCTATTCAATATCTAAAATTACATCGTCACCTTATTCAACACCAATTGCCAGTCACGGTAATCCTCTTTAACAGTTTTAAGCGTAGTATTGTATTTCGGATCAAAGTAAGATGCTAATGCCAGTGTTTTTAAACCATTTTTCGGGTTCCATAAGCTCCCTGCTTTATATTCCGCTTCGCCGTTTTTGGCACGTTTTAAATCGAACGCTACGGTTGAGTTCACAAACTCACCATGAGTTTTTTCGCCGGTAATATAAGGCACTACCCACTCTACCGATTTTTTGATTGATGCTCCGCTTTGGGCTGTAGTTGCATAAACATCAACACCAGTAGCACGCTTTAGTACGATGGCTAATCTTAACAAAGGTTCCAGGTCATAAACATGGTAATGCAAGGCATCACGCAGTTTAAAATCTATGCTTGATCCATCAGGCATCAGGTTTTTTTCGATCTGGCGTTTCAAATCCTCATCAACGTATTTTTTGTAGCCGGCATCATCTATCGCGTAAGCTATCATACCTACAATTTTCAAAGCATGCGAGTTCCAGTTGTTATAACCGGTTTCTTTGTTCATCTTTTTCTGATGCTTGTCAATTTCAGCATCGGCTGTTTGCTTAAACCATTTTACAATCAGGCTATTATCATTCGGTTTAAGCTTGGTTTTCACCAGATCATAGGCTTCAATAGCTTGCTCCAGGTTAGTATCATCAATCGGATCACCACGGCCAATATTTACTTTTGCCCAGGCCGTTAAATATGATGCGAGGTTAGCTAGGTAATTCTTCTCTCCATCAATGCGGTAAGTTATTGCCAGCGCGTACATCTTACGCATATCGCGCAAGGCAGCTGATGTAGCTATCTTTTTAGGATTACCCTGCAACAAACCTTCGGTACGGATAGTATCTATTGGGTTCGGATTTTCGTTTACAGCCACATCGGCAGCAGCCTGGTACTGATTATAAAACTTTTTAGCGTCAGCATCCTTAGCGATCAGATCTTTAAGATTCTGAATCTCTTTATCATTCAAACTAACGTACTGCGCCTTAACAGATGCAGATAACAATAACAGCACAACGAAGCATAGCTTTCTCATAGCGGGAAAATCGGTTTTTTTGAATTGGTTTGACCACTAATGTATCAAAAGGTTTAGCGCCATTGTTATGCATTATTACCCTATTAGTATAACAGATTATCGTACGGGTAACGCTCGGTATGAATAGCTTTGGCACGCTCATAAACCAGCGCTCTAAACTCATCGATATTCTCCTTATTCAAAGCCGAAATAAAAATAGCCGGACTATTATTCTTAGCCATCCAGCTATGTTTAAAATCCTCCAAAGTTAATTTCAACTCCGGTTCCGATGGCGTTACCGGGATAGGTTTGTAAGCATCAATCTTATTAAACACCGTGATCACCGGTTTATCAATAGCGCCAATTTCTTTCAATGTTTCATTAACCGTTTTGATCTGATCTTCGAAGTTTGGATGTGATACATCCACAACGTGCAGCAGAATATCCGCTTCACGAACCTCGTCCAAAGTTGATTTGAAACACTCTACCAAACTATGCGGTAATTTGCGGATGAAACCTACAGTATCCGACAGTAAGAAAGGCAGGTTCTCGATCACCACTTTACGTACCGTAGTATCCAACGTAGCAAAAAGCTTATTCTCAGCAAACACTTCCGATTTACTAAGCATATTCATAATAGTAGATTTCCCTACGTTGGTATATCCTACCAAAGCTAAACGGATT
>Ga0116227_10008754_pt1 | contig 18816 bp, 20 predicted proteins | sample S1TSphgellanicum_FD_89693 | JGI IMG/M metagenome (GOLD analysis project Ga0116227, IMG submission 89693) | Host-associated microbial communities from peat moss isolated from Minnesota, USA - S1T2_Fb - Sphagnum magellanicum MG | ecosystem: Host-associated > Plants > Peat moss > Unclassified... | reverse complement strand
GCCTAGTCAACTGCTTGAAATATTTAAACAAAAAAGTCCTGATTTGAAAATTCAAATCAGGACTTTTTTATTTTCAGGAATCAGAATAAATAACAAAGATCTAAATCTTAAATCCTAGGTCTTCTATTTTGAACCTTTTTTAGCTCATTTTCAATTTCTTTTGAATATCATGTACATAAGCTTTAAATTTTTTGTCTGTATCAATCAGATCTTCTACAGTTTGACAAGCATAGATTACGGTACTGTGATCACGGCCACCAAAAAAGGCACCAATAGTTTTTAATGATGATTTAGTATGGCTTTTAGAAAGATACATGGAAATTTGGCGTGCCTGTACAATTTCGCGTTTACGGGTTTGAGATTTAACCATATCAACCGGAACTTCAAAATACTCACATACCAACTTCTGAATATATTCCATCGAAATTTCTTTCGTCGTATTTTTAATAAAATTCTTTAACATCTGCTTAGCTAACGCTAAATCGATCTCTTTCTTATTTAAAGTTGCCTGTGCCAGTAAAGAAACCATTGCGCCTTCTAATTCACGAACATTGTTATCAATATTATGCGCTACGTATTCTACTACTTCACCAGGTAGTTCAATACCATCAGCATACATTTTCTTCCTTAAGATTGCGATACGCGTCTCCAGATCAGGAATTTGTAAATCTGCAGATAAGCCCCATTTAAAACGACTTAATAAACGTTCTTCTAAACCAGCTAAATCTTTAGGTGCTTTATCAGAAGTTAAGATAACCTGCTTGCCTGATTGATGCAAATGGTTAAAGATGTGGAAGAAAATATCCTGTGTTTTTTCTTTACCCGCAAAGTTATGTACATCATCCATAATGATCACATCCATCGCCTGGTAAAAGTTAACGAAGTCATTAATAGTATTATTCTTTAACGAGTCTACAAACTGCTGGCAGAATTTTTCACAGCTTACATAAATTACCAGTTTATCTGGCATGCTGCGTTTAATTTCATTACCAATTGCCTGCGCAAGGTGAGTTTTACCTAAACCTACGCCGCCATAAATCATTAAGGGGTTAAATGATGTACCACCTGGTTTAGCAGCTACAGCGTAACCTGCTGAGCGGGCTAAACGGTTACAATCACCTTCAATATAATTTTCAAAAGTGTAGTTAGCGTTTAATTGAGGGTCAACGTTTAGTTTCTTTAATCCAGGAATAATAAATGGATTTTTAATATCCTTATTAATTGAAACAGGGATTGGCATAGACTGTACCTTGGCCTCTGCTCCGTTTCCATTTGAGGGCATGTTTGTCGTATATGGATTACCGCTATTTGATGATTTATCAACCACGATATTATATTCTAACCTGCCATCATCTCCAAGTTGTTTTTTTACAGTCTTACGTAGCAAGCCTACATAGTGTTCTTCAAGCCATTCGTAAAAGAACAAACTTGGCACTTGTATGGTTAAAACCTTACCTTCTAACTTAAGGGCTGTTATAGGCTCGAACCAAGTTTTGAAACTTTGGGTCGGGATGTTATCCTTAATAATTTGAAGACAGTTCTTCCACACTTCAGTACAAGTTTTTTCCATTGCGATTTCTATAATTTATTGATTTCCAGTGCCATTTCGACTATACTGGATGGTCCGTTTCGGGACTACGAATATTGAGAAAATTATCAACATTTTAAACAAAAATTTCAAATAAATCGTAACCTACTGAAAGGTAATACCCTAGCCTAGTTAACCTCAATTTTTTATGTTGATAACTATTTACTAACATACATTATCCACATTTTTATTTTAATGAATGTGATATTTTCATTTCATCAAGCTGATTCGCATTGCGCAAAATCCAAGCCATTCTATTTTCAATTATCATATAATTTGTAGATTTTATTGGTCAAAAAACTCAATTCACTGATTATTAAGACGCTAAATTTACGATCAATAGTAGCGTGCGTTTATTCATGCTTATTGAACTTTAATCTCAATAAAGTTTTGTGTCAGGATAATCTGTTTGCTTCAAAATATTTTATCTTACGACTACCTATATTCACCGAAAGTTTTGCGCATCACGTCTGCAATCTCTCCTAAGGTGGCGTATTTTTCTACTGCATCAATAATTAGCGGCATAAGATTAGCACTTCCATTTGCACCTTCCTCTAATAATTTCAATGCCTTTTCTACAGCAATATAATCACGAGTGCTTTTTAGATGAATTAATTTATCCGATTGAAGTTTTCTGATGGATTCATCAATATGGAATACTTCTGTTATGCCTTCTTCAGGCTGTGTAAACATATTAACTCCAACCGAGATTCGCTCACCAGTTTCGATTTCTTTCTGATATTCATAAGCGGCATGAGCAATTTCATTTTGCATATAATCACTTTCAATGGCATGAACTGATCCACCCATGGCATCAATTTTATCAATATATCTCCAGGCTGCTGCTTCTACTTCATCAGTTAAATTTTCTATAAAAAAAGAACCAGCCAATGGGTCTACCGTATCGGTAACACCACTTTCAAAACCTATAATTTGTTGGGTACGTAAGGCTATTTTCGCTGCAGCCTCTGTTGGCAAAGAAAGGGCCTCATCATAACCATTAGTATGTAAGGATTGTGTTCCGCCTAAAACAGCTGCCATAGCCTGATTTGTTACCCTGATCACATTATTGAGCGGTTGCTGTGCAGTTAATGTGGAACCTCCTGTTTGAGTATGAAAACGCAACATTTGTGCCTTTTCATCAGTAGCACCTAGATCTTTAGTAATCTTCGACCACATCCTCCTGGCAGCCCGGAATTTTGCTATTTCCTCAAAAAAGTTGTTGTGGCAATTAAAGAAAAATGAAAGCCGTTTTGAAAAAACATTGATATCCAAACCTTTATCAATAGCAGCCTTAAGATAGGTTTTTCCATTCGCGAGTGTAAAAGCAAGCTCTTGTACGGCATTGGAACCTGCTTCTCGAATATGATAACCAGAAATGGAAATGGTATTCCATTTTGGGACTTCCTGACTGCAGAATTCAAAAATATCAGTGATCAATCGCATAGAGGGCTTGGGCGGATAAATGTATGTTCCTCTTGCAGCATATTCTTTCAAAATATCGTTCTGAATAGTTCCTGAAATTTGCTTCAAATCTGCGCCTTGTTTTTTTGCCAAAGCAATATACATCGCCAGTAAAATAGATGCAGTAGCATTTATCGTCATGGATGTGGTAATATCTTTCAGTTGAATGCCAGCAAAAAGAATCTCCATATCTTTTAATGAATCAATAGCCACACCAACCTTGCCTACTTCGCCATCAGCCATTTCATGATCAGAATCATAACCAATCTGCGTAGGCAAATCAAACGCTACCGATAAACCTGTTGTTCCTTGCGCCAGTAAATAATGGTATCTTTTATTAGATTCTTCGGCGGTAGAAAAACCTGCGTACTGCCTCATCGTCCATAAGCGCCCGCGATACATATCCTTCTGAATACCTCTGGTAAACGGAAATTCGCCAGGTTTTTCTTCCATGGGCTTAGCAGAAAGATAAAGTTCTTTAATTTCGATTCCGGAGGTGGTGGTATGTTTCATAGCGGGAAGTTGAAAAGGTGGTTAGGTGGTTAGGTGGTTAGGTGGTTAGGTGGTTAGGTGGTTAGGTGGTTAGGTGGTTAGGTGGTTAGGTGGTTAGGTGAACAACAGTTCAGACCTATTGATGTGTTTGATTTGATTATTTAATTTGCACTAAATATCCTTAAAATATCTTCTTGATTAACCAGCTCAAAATAAATATTAAACATCTATCTGATATTGTTTATTAACAGGCTGATTGTTCAGTTATAAACACCATCCTTAACACCTTATGAAATAATTGCTGAATATTCGATTACCATGCAACTTCTCAACTAACTACATCTTCTCGGCTAGAACATTTTTTGAATATCTTTTTTAATTAATTCAATCGTTAAATCATAAGGATTTTCATCAATACTTGCCATATGCGTTAAAATTGCTTTGCTTAATTCTATCCCATTTGCATCTACAGGCAAACCACTAACGGCATTATTAATCATTCCAATGGTATCATCTTTTAATTTCCGAACAACATTCCAGGTAACACTATCTACATACAGTTGTTGTGTAATATTATGTTGGTATTCAGATTTCACTTCGTTTAGTATGCCAGCTTGAAGTGTAGAAATGCCAATCCCTTATTGATGTAAACGCACCAGTAAGTTGGCTGGATTAATACGATCAGTAAAAATAATCAATCGTTCATGTGCCTGTAAACGCAATGGCAGAAGATGTGACCTGCTTTCTTTATTTAGTTCTACTTCTTTTAAATTAAAAAACCGCTGTATATCATTTTTCAAAATATAATATACCGCCATCAAGGCAATAAAAATGCCTGCAAATAATATAACGATATCAGTTAAAATCTGTTGACTATTCATGGGTATTGTTTAATTACGGTAATTTTAACGAACCGCTGAAAGCAAAAATGTACATTATTATTTATATTTGTGATAGATAAAATTTAAATAGACATGAGCACAACAGTTGATACCACATTTGCACCGGTTACTTTCTCTGAGGGAGCATCTAAAGAACTATATAAATTAAAAGATCAGCAGGAGATTGGAGAAGATTATGGTTTACGTGTAGGCGTTGAAGGAGGTGGTTGCGCTGGAATGAACTATATTTTAGGCTTTGACCAGAAAAAAGAAGGAGACCAGGAGTTTTTTATTGACGGCATTAAAGTTTTCATGAATAAAGCGCACCAGATGTACCTGATGGGGATGATGATAGACTGGCAGGATGGTTTAAATTCCCGCGGTTTCACTTTTGTAAATCCTAATGCAACCAGTACTTGTGGTTGCGGAACAAGCTTCTCTGCATAAAAAAAATATTATTGTAACATAAAGTACAGTCCCCTTGTCTAAACATCGGGACTTTTTTTATTTTTACAGGCCTCTTCAGCCAAACGCTTACCGCTACACTAAATGAATTACAGAGAAAACATCAGACTGGCACTAGAATCCATTAAGGGTAATCGTTTGCGTACCATGCTTACGGCTTTGATTATTGCAATTGGATTAATGGCGCTGGTTGGAATCCTCACCACGCTTGATGCTGTTAAAAAAAGTATGACAGATGCTTTTAGCAGTATGGGTGCAAATTCATTTACCATTAGAAACCGTGGTACGGGAATTAGAATTGGAAATGGCAAAAGACCAAAGCCTTTCAAAGCCATTAGATATGAAGATGCTGTTAAATTTAAAGACAGTTTAAATGCACCTGCTACAGTTGCAGTAAGTGTTGTAGCCAGTGGCGGTTCTACAGTTAAATACGGAAATTTAAAAACCAATCCAAATATTAATGTTCAGGGTATTGATGAAAATGGTTTGGCATCTCAGGGCTTAAATCTTTCAGCGGGAAGGAATTTTGGTGCCTCTGAAGTAAAAATGGGAAGCAACGTTTGCATCGTTGGTGGTGAAGTGGTGACTAGACTTTTCAAAGATGCTGACCCAATGGATAAATTAATTAATGTAGGGAACAACCGTTTTAAAATTATTGGAGTATTAGAAAAAAAAGGTTCAAGCATGGGCTTTAGTGGTGATAGAGCGGTTTATGTACCTTTACTCAAAGCAAAGCAAATTAATGCAAATGCTAATCCTTCGTATACCATTACGGTGATGGTAGCGGATAACAACCATCAGGAAAATGTAATTGGTGAGTCTACTGCCCTATTTAGAAATATCAGGAAGGTAAAAATTAATGAAACCAATAACTTTGAAATTACAAAGAGTGATGCCATTGCGCAAACACTATTTGAGAACCTGGCTTTTGTTGCTGTTGGCGGTATAGCGATAGGAATTATCACACTTATTGGCGCTTCCATTGGCTTAATGAATATTATGCTGGTTTCTGTAACCGAACGTACCAGAGAAATCGGAATCCGTAAAGCAATTGGTGCCAATCCAAAAGTAATACGCCGTCAATTCTTAATTGAAGCTGTGGTGATTTGTTTAATGGGTGGCGCATTGGGGATATTCTTAGGCATCGTTCTGGGCAATATCATATCACTGGCCATGGGAGGAGCGTTCCTGATTCCCTGGACATTTATTCTCGGTGGCTTTGTATTATGTGTTGGTGTAGGAATCCTTTCAGGATATTATCCTGCAAAAAAAGCATCTCGCTTAGATCCTGTTGAGGCTTTAAGATACGAGTAAGGCCTTGCTAACAATAGATAGGAATTTAAATCATTACATTATTCAGCTGATGCTGACTGAGCAATCTTTGCATAAGAGGGGTATTCAGACTTTCTTCAAGTGCAGCTGCATGTTTTAAATGATGCATATCACTGCCAATAAAATTCACCAAATGATTTTCTACCATTTCTTCCGCTGCTCTTTTTGCTCCTGATCCATAGTATCCGGTTAAGGCAATGGAGTTCATTTGAAGCTGACAACCTGTTTCTTTGATTTGATAATAACTTTCTATAGAACCGTAAAAATAAGGGTAACGCTCTGGATGGGCCAATACGGGTGTATAGCCAGCATCTTGGATAATTTTAATAAAGTCAAATAAGTTTTGCGGGGCATTAATATAAGAAAGTTCAAAGAGAAGATATTGCTTCCCAAAGGTTAACACTTCTTTTTGTTTAACCTTTTTTTCTAAAGTTTCATCTAAATAATATTCGGCGGCAGCATCTATTTCCAAATCAAGCTGTATATCTGCCAAACCTTTTCTTAAAATGTCTAATCCACGGTTAATGGTATCAGGTGTATTCCTGAAATAGTCAGCCATAACATGTGGTGTTGCAATTAGCTTTTTAAACCCCAATGCTTTAAAACGTTTAGCCAATAAAATAGAATCGTGCAAGGTTTGTGCGCCATCATCTATCCCTGGAATAATATGCGAATGCATATCTACACCAATATTGGCGAAATTAAATTCAGGCACTATTTGCTTTTTCTTAAATAATCCGAACATCACCGTGTTAATTTATTTCTTTAGGAAGATTTGATGCCTCAGCTGAAGGAGCTAATTTAGAAGAATAGATTTTGGTTAGCAAGTGATTCAAGTCTTCACTCAGATCAAACTGCAAATCCTCGTGTAATTTTTTAAATTTACTGATGGTAACTGCAACAGTTTTTAAATAAAACGTAGAAAATAAAATCATGTAATCCCGATAACCCAGGGTTGATTTACGATAGTCGAATGGTACGATGTTTAATATATATATCTTCAATTCAACTTCACCAATAGGATCTTTCGTAACTTTATAAAAATGATTCACAGTTGTAATCATCTTCCTTACTTTAACCAAAGCTTCCTTCGCATTTAGCTTTTTTAAATCCGCAAGCTGATCTTCTACATCAGCCCTGATCTTTTCTTTCCGGTTTTCCAGATCTGATTCATCTTCCAGTAATTTATAATGAAGGTGTTCAGTAAGCACTTTATCTTTTGCAATTAAACGCAATAACAACCTGTCTTTTTCCTTAATAGGCAAGTCTGTTATTGCATTTTTTAAATCTTTGTGCTCCGATAATTTCATTTAAAAAGGGTTAGCCTTAATATATTTTTCCCATTCCCAGGCAGATCGCATCATTTCGTTAATATCCAGTTCAGCTTTCCAACCCAATTCCTGATTGGATTTGGTAACATCACCATAAACCTGGACAACATCACCAGCTCTTCTTGGGCCAATGTTATAATTAAGTTTTTCTCCATTAACACTTTCGAAGGCAGAAATGATTTCCAAAACTGAAGATCCTTTACCGGTTCCGATATTGAAAACGTCATAATTTGAAGAGGTTTCTTTCTTCTCTAGTTTTTTAATTGCCGCTACATGCGCTTTTGCCAGGTCTACCACATGGATATAATCACGTATAGCAGAACCATCAGGGGTATCGTAATCATTCCCATACACCGTAATTGGGCCACGTTTTCCAATAGCAGATTGTGTAATGAAGGGCACTAAATTAGCAGGAACCCCATTTGGCAATTCGCCTATTAAAGCGGTTTCATGCGCACCTACGGGATTAAAATAGCGCAATGCGATAACATTTAATTCAGGCGTTACGGCTGCAGTTTCCGCTAAAATTTCTTCTGCCACCTGCTTGGTATTGCCATATGGCGACTCTGCTTTTTTTACCGGAGCGGCCTCTGTAACCGGTAAGCTATCAGGCTGGCCATAAACGGTACAGGACGAAGAAAACACAAAATCAATCTTTTTGTTGAATGAAGTAAGTAGGTTAATTAAGCCGTAAAAGTTATTTTTATAATATTTTAAAGGTTGCTCAACAGATTCACCAACCGCTTTAGATGCAGCAAAGTGAATAATCCCTGTAATATCAGAATGGGCAGCTGCAAATTCTTTTACAGCATTTTCGTCCTGAAGATCAATTTCATTAAAATCAAACCACTTACCGGTAATGGTATGTAGCTGGGTTAAAATTTTAATGTGTGAGTTTGATAAGTTATCTATGATGACAACTTCATAACCTGCATTGTGTAATGCTATAACAGTGTGAGAACCTATATATCCAGTTCCACCGGTAACTAATATTTTTGACATCTTAACGGTTAAATGTGGTAAAGTCTTTATGATCGATTTTTTCTAATGCTTCGGCAGGTAAAGATTTGAAATATTCATAAGTAATTCTCAGACCTTCTGCCCGGCCTATTTTTGGTTCCCAACTTAAAATCTCCCGGGCTTTGGTAATATCTGGTCGCCTTTGTTTGGGATCATCCTGAGGAAGCTCCTTGTAAACTATTTTTTGTGAGGTACCTGTAAGTTTGATAATTTCTTCACAAAATTGTTTGATGGTAATTTCATCCGGATTACCAATATTTACAGGCTGAGCGTAATCACTCATAAGTAAGCGATAAATACCTTCTATTAAATCGTCTACGTAGCAAAATGAACGGGTTTGACTACCATCACCAAAAACAGTTAAATCTTCTCCTCTTAAAGCCTGACCAATAAATGCAGGTAAAACACGGCCATCATTTAGGCGCATTCTTGGGCCATAGGTATTAAAAATTCTAACAATTCTGGTTTCCACACCATGAAAAGTGTGATAAGCCATGGTAATGGCTTCCTGAAAACGTTTGGCCTCATCATATACACCACGAGGACCAACAGGATTCACATTTCCCCAATATTCTTCTGGCTGAGGGTTTACACTTGGATCTCCATATACTTCAGATGTTGAAGCGATTAGCATTCTTGCACCTTTATTTCTAGCCAGGCCTAACAAGTTATGCGTACCTAATGAGCCAACTTTTAAGGTTTGTATTGGAATTTTAAGGTAATCAATAGGGCTGGCTGGCGAAGCAAAATGAAGAATATAATCAAGTTTGCCTGGAACGTGTACAAATTTAGAAACATCGTGATTGTAAAACTCAAAGTTTTCCAATTTGAAAAGATGTTCAATATTGGCCAAATCACCGGTGATCAGGTTATCCATTCCAATAACGTGATAACCCTCTTTCACAAAACGATCACAAAGATGAGAGCCCAAAAATCCGGCTGCACCTGTGATTAAAATTCTTTTTTGACTCATTTTAATCTATCAATTTTCTGCCTATACTGTTATAATAGTAGCCAAGATCGATCATTTTTTGTAAATCATACAAATTACGCCCATCAAATACTACTTTATTTTTTAAGATTTGATCAATTTTTTCAAAATCAGGATTCCGGAATACCGACCATTCTGTAGCAATGAGTAGCGCATCAGCATTTTCCAGCGCCTCATATTGATTTTTAGCGTATTTTACCTGATCACCTATAATAGCCTCCACGTTTTTCATTGCTTCGGGGTCAAATACGGAGATGGTTGCTCCTTGTTCAATCAATGCTTTAATAATGTACAAAGCTGGTGCCTCACGAATGTCATCAGTTTCTGGCTTAAATGCAAGGCCCCAAAGCGCAAAATGTTTTCCTTTAATATCCTTTTTATAGTATTTCAGTACCTTATCTACCAGAATAGTTTTTTGTCGCTCGTTAACTTCCATTACCGATTTCAAAATCTGAAAGTCATAAGCATAATCATCAGAAGATTTCACTAAAGCCTGAACATCTTTCGGGAAGCAGGAGCCACCATAACCTACGCCAGGAAAAAGAAAACGCTTGCCAATACGGTCATCCGATCCAATTCCCTTTCGTACCGCATCTACATCGGCATCCACCAATTCACAAAGATTTGCCACCTCATTCATAAAGGTAATTTTAGTAGCGAGAAATGAATTAGCTGCATATTTAGTCAATTCGGAGGAACGCTCATCCATAAATAAGATTGGGTTTCCCTGACGGACATAAGGACCATAAAGCTCGGACATTAACTTTTTAGCCTTTTCACTTCTGGTACCCAATACCACACGATCGGGTTTCATGAAATCATCAACAGCCACGCCTTCTCTTAAAAACTCCGGATTAGAAACCACATCCACTTCGATGGAAGTATTTGCCTGGAAAACCGCCTTAACCTGATCTGCCGTGCCTACAGGAACAGTAGATTTATTTACAATAACTTTATATTCTGTAATCAGTTTAGAAATATCTTTTGCCGCACCTAAAATATACGAAAGGTCAGCAGCGCCATCTCCACCCGGGGGCGTAGGTAAGGCCATGAAGATAATTTGTGCATCTTTCACTGCATCAGCAAGATTAGTGGTAAAGGTTAACCTCCCCTGCTCTATATTTCTATGGAATAACAGGTCTAGTCCAGGCTCATAAATGGGCACTTCACCATCCTGCATTTTTTTTACCTTACTTTCATTTATATCTACACAGATCACATCATTTCCTGTTTCTGCTAAACATGTTCCAGTAACTAAACCAACGTATCCGGTACCAATAACGGCTATTTTCATATATTTCTTAAGCTTTTTAAATATATTCGTTTTATCTTGCCACGAAGATATGAAATTACACTTATGCTTTTGCTTTACATCCTCGGAATTCAGGTTTATGCTTTCATCATCAGGATTTTTTCTCTATTTAACTTAAAGGCTAAACTGTTTATTCGTGGCCGTAAAAATGTTTATCAACAAATCACAAAGCGGATAGATGCCAGTCAAAAACACGTTTGGTTTCATTTCGCATCTTTAGGAGAGTTTGAACAAGGAAGACCTGTATTAGAAAAACTAAAAGAAAAATATCCTTCAAAGAAAATTGTAGTCACGTTCTTTTCACCATCAGGATATGAAATCAGAAAAAATTATGCCTTGGCTGATGTTTTTTATCTTCCGCTTGATACTAAATACCATGCAAAAAAATTTATTGATGCGGTTAACCCTGAAATGGCCATATTTACGAAATATGAATTCTGGCATTTTTATTTTAAAGAGCTTCAAGTCAGAGGCATTCCGCTGTATGTAATTTCTGGAATCTTCAGACCTGGCCAGGCATTTTTTAAATGGTATGGCAGCTTCTATCGGAAAATGCTATCAGCGGTGACTTATTTCTTTGTTCAAAATGAAGAAAGTGAAAATTTACTTAAATCAATCGGAATAGATCTGGTAACTATTAATGGTGATACCCGTTTTGACCGGGTTTTTGAAAATGCTCAAACGCCAAAAAAATTAGATTTAATTGAAACATTTATTGGAAATTCACCAACTGTAATATGTGGGAGTACCTGGCCAGAAGATGAAAAACTTTTATCAGCTTTGCCAGAAAAATATCCCGACTGGAAATTTATCATTGCACCGCATGAAATTCACGAAAGCCACATTGAAAGTATAGAAAAACATTTTCCGGTTGGCAGCATACGGTTTTCAGTTTTCAGTTCGCAGTTAAATGTTGGCCATTCTCAAATCTCAGATCTTAAGTCTCAAGTGTTAATTATTGATAACATCGGCATGTTGTCTGCGCTTTATCAATATGGGAAGGTGGCTTATATTGGTGGTGGCTTTGGTGCTGGCATTCATAATACTTTAGAAGCAACTGCCTTTGGCTTACCTGTAATTTTTGGCCCTAAGTATGATAAATTTCAGGAGGCGAAGGATTTAATAGCTCTGGGAGCAGCTAGAAGTATTAGCACAACTGATGAATTAATAATTGCTTTTTATGATTTCAAGGATAATACCAAGGCTGCAATAATTGCTAAACAATATGTAAAGGACAAAAAGGGCGCAACAGATCAGATCATTTCAATGATTACGAAATGATTTCGGCTTTAGCAATTTCATTAACAATCTGCGGAATTTCCTGATCTATCGAAACCACAAAAACATCTGTCTCATCATTTTGAGGTTCTTCTAAAGTTTCAAACTGACTTTCCAATAAACTGGAAGGCATATACTGATGAGATCTTTTTGAAATTCTTCCATGAATCAATTCAAAGCTACCTTTCAGGTATACAAAACAGATCGAATCGTTGTCTTTTCTTAACAGATCACGATATGCTCTTTTAAGTGCAGAACAGGCAATAATGCAACTTGTTCCCTGAGCTACATGCTTATGCCCCACTTGTGCAATTAATTCCAGCCAGTCTTGCCTGTCGGCATCAGTAAGGGGGATACCTGCAGACATTTTATCTACATTTCTTTGAGCATGCAAGTTATCGCCATCGATAAATTCAGCATTAATTAATGGTGCCAATGCTTTACCGATAACTGTTTTTCCACTTCCGGAAACCCCCATTAAAATAATAAATTTTGCCATTTTAAAAGTTATTTTACCATATCAGCTAAAGCCTCAATAAACACCGGACTATCATTTAAGCTTTCCACCAATTGCACATGTTCACCGCCCAATGTCCTGAATTCTTCATGGTATTCAACAGTTATTTCATAAAGTGTTTCTAAGCAATCGGCAACAAACGCCGGACTAAAAACCAATAGTCGTTTTTTACCTTCAGCAGCCAATTTTTTCAATACATCGGTTGTATAAGGTTGTACCCATGGCTCCTTCCCTAAACGCGATTGAAAGCAAACCGTATATTGATCTCTTGATAGGTTAAGCTCTTTCGCTATTAGCCTGGCGGTATCATGCCCTTGTGCAGAATAACAAAATTTATTCGTATCATTTAAAGTCTGGCAGCAATCTGCTGTTTTTAAACAATAGCTACCGGTGTGATCACATTTTAGAAGCTGACGTTCAGGCAATCCATGGAAACTAAAAAGTACATGATCAAAGTCTTCTACCCGATGTTTTCTGGCATTTTCGGCAAAAACCTTAATCATCAGCTCGTTATCATGAAAAGAATTTACGAAAGAGATTGGCGGTACTGTTTGCCATTTGCTCACCAATTCCATCACCAATTGCATCACAGAGCCCGAACTTGCAGAGGCATATTGCGGAAACATTGGAATAACCTGAATACTTTCTACCAGGCCTGCCTTTAAGTTGGCTAATGCTGATGCAATAGACGGACTTTGATAACGCATGGCCAGTTCTACATGATATTCGTCACCCAGTTTTTCCTGTAACATTTGCGCTTGCAAGCGACTATAATACAGTAACGGAGATCCATTTTCATTCCAGATTTCCTTATATAATTTAGCAGTTTTAGGGCTACGGAAGGGAACAATTATTCCCTTAACCAATAGTGTTCTGTTTAATTTAGGGATATCAATCACCCGCTCATCCATCAAAAACTGATCAAGATATTTTTTAACATCGGGTGTTGCCGGACTATCAGGTGTTCCTAAATTTACAAGTAAAATTCCCTTTTTGCTCATTGATAAAAATATGTTTCGTGGCGCAAATATCGCGTTTTTATTGTTTTATGCCTATCCTTAAAATGTGATACTAGACATTTTTTAGTCAAATTTACATCAGTATTAAAGCAGATTCGATAATCGTTAATTTCGAGCCTGTGATCTTTTAAACCAATCGATTTATTTTGTTTTATACAATTGCCACCAAGGTGTAGCTGGCTTTTGATGGTGTTCTAAATGATATCCAAAAAAATAACAGGTAAAAAAAGCAAGTAGATGATTTTTTTGGAGTGTTGAGGAGTGATATTCATTTTCATGATCTCCTTTATGTGGTTGGTAAGTGCCGAAATAAAATAATTGAAAAGTACTAAGCAGTGATGGTAAAACCCAAAAAAGCAATAAGTTTTGCTGTTCAAACCAAATCTGTAAAACATTAAAAGCTGCAGCCATAATGATGAGCTGAATAATGGTTACATAGTTTAGCATAAACCTTAAATACCATTTCCAAAAACCATGAGGTGCAAAATCAGGATCTTCTTCAGTATGTACATGGCTATGGTGTTTATGGTGTTTGGCATATAAACGGTTATAGAAAAAGCCTGCGTAAAGGAATACAGAAAGATAACCAATAAAATTGTTAACCGTTTTATTAGATGAGATTGTGCCATGCATGGCGTCATGAGCTGTAATAAATAAGCCTGTATAAAGATGCATTTGAATGAAAATCATCAGGTAAACCAAAGGATTACTCCAGGAGAAGTTCCATGATAGCAAAAAAGAAAGGGAGCTAAGCCATACAGCAATTAGCACTACAGCAATTAAGACACCTAAATAAGCGTGATTCTTTTTCAAATGGAGAATATTAAATGTTTATAATTTATAAGATAAACAGTTAACGCAGGTAAAAGTTACAGCAGAACGGATGTTTAGTATTGTTCTAATTGGGCTTTCACTTTTTCCATAAGCCACATAGGTGTTGAAGTAGCACCACAGATTCCAACCTTATCATTTTCTATGAACCAGCTTAAATCTAATTCTTCTATATTCGAAATGAAATAGGATTGATCGTTGAATTTTTTACATACATCGTACAGCACTTTTCCATTGGATGATTTCTTACCTGAAACAAAAATGATCTTATCATAATGGCTCACAAAGTTTTCCAGCTCCTGATATCGGTTAGATACTTGTCTGCAAATGGTATCATTTGCTTTTACCTCATAGCCACGACTCAGCAATTCATCTTTTATATGATAGAACTTATCTGTACTTTTTGTGGTTTGGCTGTATAACGTAAATTTTGATGGAAGTTCAACACGATCAAGTTCGGCTAGGTCTTGAAAAACGATGGCTTTTCCATCGGTTTGCCCTTGCAAGCCAATTACTTCTGCATGGCCATGCTTTCCGAAAATCAAAATCTGCTCATCATCATCATGAGAATTTTTGATTCTATTCTGAAGTTTTAACACCACAGGGCATGATGCATCAATTAGTGTAAGGTTATTTTCAAGAGCCAATTGATAAGTTGATGGTGCTTCGCCATGTGCCCTAATTAAAACCTTTTCATTTCGTAAGTCTTTTAAAACTTCGTGATCAATAATTTTTAATCCACGCTTGGTTAAACGTTCTACCTCTTCATCATTATGAACAATATCGCCAAGACAATATAAATAACCTTCGTTATCTAAAATATCTTCTGCCATTTCGATAGCATAAACCACTCCGAAGCAAAACCCAGATGATTTATCAATATTGACTTGTAAGTTATAACCCATTGAACTACAAAATTAAGCAAAAATATTTGTTCCTGTTGTCATGTATAAGACAACAAAAAAGATTAATTGTGCTACAAACATAGCGGTACCAATATATTTTTGCTGTTTGAGTCCCAATGCGTAATAAAATTTCAATAAAATAACGGATACGATAAACCAGGCGATATAATTTTGAAGGGGTACCTCATGCCAATCCCATTGCCAGTAATCAAATTTCATGGCAACAGGTTCCATAAAGAAGTCGAAAATAATTAAAATAAGTGCACCTGATAATGAAGCTAAAATACTATTTCTAATCTTTAAACTTTTCATCATCTGGCCAATACTAAAAATTAAAATCACCCAATTTACACCCATTAATAAGGGAACCGCAGCAATTTTATATCCAAGTGTATTACCATAATAATAGCTTCCAAAAATTTTTCCTGTATGTACACCAAGCACCTCTACCAACCAGCCACATAAAAAGACTCCGCAAACAAATAGAGAAAGGCGCTTAACATCACCATTATAAGTAAAAACAATAATGGCAAACATCAACAGCAGATGAAAAGGTACCATTTTCATAAAGTAAGGATGTGTAGCTGGTATTAAAAAACCTACTAAGCCAACCATATGAAAAACAGCGATAACACCAACTGCAATTCTTTTAATCTTTAAATCGCTTTGATCGATCTGCCCTTCCATGTGCCTGTTTTAAAAATGTGTTGTATTATGGATAAAAATGAAATTAATAAAAAGAAAAACATCTGAAACGGATGTAGTATTAAATTGATTAAAACGTTCTGTCCTGATAAATAGGAAATCATTATTCTACTTAAAAAAATTAATGTTAACGGTAATACAAGTAAAGAGATATTAAAGTTTAATAATAAAATTAAAGGCCCTATCGTAACCAAAAGCTGGTAAAGTAGTAAGATAATTACGTTGTTACCAAAACCAGCAAGTAAATTTTTACTAAAGCCATTTAAACTTTCATTCAAATTTTTATACATCCGACAGTATATCAGCCCATTACCTAACAAAGCCTCCCCTCTATATTTTTGGAGTTTTATGGCTTTCATAATTTCTACATCTTCCACCACTTTATTGCGGACTTGTTGATGCCACTGATTTTTTTTGTAATGATCTGCTCTAAAAAACATGCATTGTCCGCTGGCCGCAGCAAACGCTGGATTACCGGAAGACTTCACTAACCTCAAGGGTAAAAGATTTAATAAAATAAAATGCATTAGTGGAACAGTGAGCCACTCACCAATAGACTTCATTACCTGATTCGTAAATATACTGATCAAAGCCAGTTGTCCAATTTCCATCCTGTTTATTAGGCTATTGATGAAACCTTTTTTAATCGCTTCATCAGCATCTACAAATAATAAATATTTTCCTTTTGCCAAAGCTGCAAGTTGATGGCAGGCATAGTTTTTTCCCAACCAGCCTTTTGGAAGTTCACCTCCGCGTTCTATTCTAAACTTTGGGTTTATTATTGAAAAAGCACTTACTAAATCAAAGGTTTTATCACTACTCTGATCATCCAGCACAATCACCTCGTAATTTTGGTAATCCTGACTTTTAATTGATTGGAGTAGTGGAATAATATCCTCTTCCTCATTACGTGCAGGAATTAAAATAGAAACAAAATCACTATAGTGCTTAATTACTCTAGGCAATTTAGGGTTAGATAGAAAGTTAAATACGGTTACCGAAAAACGGATCACCATAAATATTAAAACGGCATAGATAAAAATGGTCATTCAGTAAGTTGTGTTTGTTTAACAACAGACTGATCGTAATGTTTATTATATGCACTTTTTAGCAATTGCAAACTCATATATTCTTCACTTTCCCAATGCTGAAGGTAGGTTTTTGCACTTGGTTTCCGTTTGGAAAAATAATCTACAAATGTTGCAGCAAAAATGATATTGAATCTTTTATGACAAGATTTTATAATTTGCATTACCCCTTTTTCGAAAGTGATATTTTTTAAATGATTAGAATGTAACTTACCTTGAGGGAAGACAAGAACCAGGTTATTTTGATCCTCTAATAATTTAGCTGCGTAATTCAACATCTCCAAAACATCTCGCCCACTGTTTTTAGCCGCAAATGCACCAAGATACTTTAAGAAACCAACTTTGCTATAATTTTCTGCATTAACCAAAACATGAAACTGCTTTTTAAATAATTTTTTATTGATGTAAAAAATGAAAAAACCATCCCACCAGCTAAAATGATTGGCTAAAATCAAGATTGATGCATCTTCATTGGTGTCAACTTTATCATATTGAAGACTTACAAAATCCTTCTTAATAATATGCTCAATGTACCAAGAGAAAAAGCGATAAATAAAAATGTTTTTTCGAGGAAGGTGCATGCCGGGAAATTGCAAAAAAATGGCGTGAATTGCAAATTTAGCCTGTTAATAGGTGTAAATTAAGTCAAATGATTTTAATTATTCATCAAAATATAGCATTAAGAAAGTTGGCCTTGTTACGAGCTACCTGATACTAACTTAGATAAACACGATCTTCTTCACCCTCTACATCCATAATTACATCTACATGTTCTTTTAAAACGGTAGCCATTTTCAGCCCCACAAAATCGGTTGCTACAGGGAAAATTTTATGACTTCTATCTACAAGAACAACAGTACGAATTTTTTTATGTGGCGTATTCAGAAAGACACCTAATCCGTATGCCAGGGTTTTTCCGCTATTTAAAACATCATCTACTATAATAATGACTTTATTTTTCCATTGACTTTCGTCTAAATCAGTGGTTGCAATCAGTTTACTGCTTTCTTTCTGAAGATCGATTCGCAAAAGGGTTAGCTTAAAACCTGCAATTTTTTTTAGCACCTTTTCCAAACGTAATGCCAGTTTATATCCCCGATCCCAAATACCGGCTAATACAACCTCTTTCTCATTTAAATTATCTTCCAAAATCTGATACGCAATGCGATCTATCTTTTGTTGAATCTGTTTCTTATTAAGTATGAGGAGTTGCGATGCCATTATATAAAATGATTGAATACAAAAAGAACAATTTTAAGGCTTAAATTCAAACTATTTGAAAAATAATTTCGGTTGCTTGCAACGTTTCTGTCTTGCCTGCGTCTAATGACTAACCAAAAAACAAATTATGAAAAACCTGATCAGAATATTTACCATCTTATTTTTTACTTTTTCTGCAACTGTAATCATGGCACAGGAAAGCAAAAACTTTCCAGTCAAAAATTACAACAGTATTGGCATTAGCAGTGGAATTGATTTATACCTCACTCAGGGAAACACCGAAAGTGTTACAGTTAAATCCGATAATAAAACCCTGGAAGATATCGTAGTGGAACAACGTGGAGATAAAATCACTATTAAATTTAAGGATGGGATT
>Ga0116227_10008753_pt1 | contig 18818 bp, 9 predicted proteins | sample S1TSphgellanicum_FD_89693 | JGI IMG/M metagenome (GOLD analysis project Ga0116227, IMG submission 89693) | Host-associated microbial communities from peat moss isolated from Minnesota, USA - S1T2_Fb - Sphagnum magellanicum MG | ecosystem: Host-associated > Plants > Peat moss > Unclassified... | reverse complement strand
TTTGTTTTTTTTTCTTGCATACGCATTTCTGTTTGGTTCCCTTGTTTTTTTTTTTTTTTTTAGATTTGTTTGGGTTTGGTTGGGTTTGGTTTTGTTTGTTGTTTTTTTTTTTTTTCTTTTGGTGATATGAAAAATTTGGAATGTTTCCAAATGTTTAAAAAAACTAGACAAGCTTACACTAGAGAAATAGAAGTTTCTCAAAAAAGAAAAAACAAATAGTTGTTAGAGAAAAACATTAGTCCAAACCAATGTTTTTTTATTCCAATTTTGTGATGTTGTTCAAGTGACGACCATCCATAAGTATAGTTAGACAAATTTGGAGATATTGAAAACATGAAAGTAGACAGTCTTAAGCACCATATCATATTGTAGGCAATTTTGGTGATTTTTTAAAAGAAAAAAAAATTGGTCAAATTTTTGAAGATAATAATTTGTAATAGAATATTTTTCACAAAATGGTAAAAAAATCACCCCACCAAAAGAAAAAAAACCCTAATCCAAACCAATCTCGGTCGGGTCTAGGTCTTAGAACTACACTTGGAACTCCGATCCTGGAACCATCCCAAATAAGGCTCTAAGACTGTACGTTTCAGACCACTTTATCTAGTCACTACCCAATGGCCCATAACATAGTACATCGCATTGACATCCATCATTAAAAGGTTTATAGTTCACTAGTGTACATTATCGTATCGTCCATGTACACCATCAATTTATGCTTATGTGCAAAAGTGCTCTTGACATTTTCTTAGCGGGTGGAAACTATAATCATTACAAGTTATTGATGAATAAAGTGAAGGCAAAATGCCCTTGCTTTTGAGCCTTAATTTCAACCCTAATCCCAATTGGGGCCCCAAATGCTATTATCTGCAAAAGCAAAAGGAGCAAATTTTATGAAATTTGGGTGTCAAAGGTTGTTGGCATTGAACATTTGTTGCACAAAATTAGTCAAGGTTTTGCTTATAGTTATAATGATAGTGAAATTGTATATAAACTGAAGTTTAAATTAATTATTTCCACCAACATCAGAAGTAAAAGGAATTTCACGACTTGTTAAATGTCAATCACTGGATGCCTGTTATTCCTCTGTTGTGGATGAATTATCTCAACTCAGTCAATATTTGGTTTCACATTGCTAACCAATTTTGTGAGAAATAGGTCTTATATATAGGTAGATAGGTAGGAAAATAGGTAGGAAAATAGGTAATTATTAGATATGTAGATGGTCTATACATAGGTGAGGGCTGCTTTTACTACCTACCTACTAACAACCTGCTTGTGGGTTGTTAGTAAGTAGGTAGAAAAAAGCAACTGAGCTAGCTACCATGGTTAATTAGGGAACTGGAACCCAACAGAAAATTGTTTCCTGATCCCGTACCATTCATCCTTCATGGTGCACTGGTGGGTGCTGGTTCACTGTGGTTCTTTTTTGACAAATGTTTTAAATCTCAACACAATTTATGATCAAATGGGTTGAGTTGATGCTAAGTTTTGCTTCACCTACAGATAACTTTATTGAACAAAGGACTTTCAAAGGCCCTTCTCCCTATCATGTCTCCATTCTCAATAGTCATTGTGTGTTTTAAAATAGGTCAAGTAGGTACATACGCTAGTGGATGCTTCTTTGGAGCTTGAAAAAGTCCAGCATGTTGTGGCTTTCAGAATGCAACAATCCACATTGATAGTTGCTGTAATCTAGCTCAATGCTTGGTGAAGCACCAATGAGGTCTTTTGCATTGGCTACACCAGCTGAAGTCATTGCACAAGAATATCCCCAAACACAAAGAGAAGGTGCCATGCCATACCAAGAAGACATAATATTAACACGCAACAAGGATGCTGGGAATTTCGCACATTCTCCTCATGTATACCTTTTATGTCCATTCCTAAAGAAGAGGAGTGTCATATACAGCTTCCAAGTGTTGACCCCAAAAATAATTTTGTGTTTTTTGAGGGGACAAAATTTTGCCAAATATTGATCCAAAAAAATATGATTTAAACCTGTACAAAGGATTTTTCATGGAAAAGAAAATGGCCCAAATTTTCCAGATTTCAAAATAAAATAAAATCCAAATTGCCAGATTTTTATGATACGTTCTAGTAGGTAGCCAAGAATATAGAAGGATTCTGATTTTTTTTCTACTTTCATATCTAGTATGTAGCCAAATCTGGCTATTAAATCATCTTATGGATGATTGTCACTTCAGGAACATCACAAAATTGTGGAAAAAGAAACCTTGGCACTTCAGCATATCAAATATTATTATCAATGTTTTTGGCCTGCATTACAATATTATTTATGTTTTTGACATGAATGATATAAAGAATAAATTGTTCTTCATCCATTTGGATGCACATCATTCATTTGCTACATTTCTTGGTTCTTGTTTGTATGTGCCTTTATATGAATTCTTGATTTTTGTTTATCAATAAGGTTTGATATGCCATTGAGACAGAACTACTCCTGTGATTTTATGAAATAATAACAAATTTATCAACCATCTCCATCTTGTGAGTAATATAGTTTAAGTCATGGGTTCTAGCTTTTTGAAAAATTTAGAACCAAAGAACCACTAGTTATGGTTGTTTCAAAAAAACCTCAAGGAACCAACTATAAATTAAAGACATGTCCTTCAAGAGCATAACATATTTAGGGTTTCCTTTTTTAACGCTTTTTACATGGTGATGAAATTGCTAATTTTTTGGCAGGTTGTCCTCGAAGGAGGAAGACAATGGTTGCTAGTAGTGGCATTGTTAGTATTTTGTTTTTTCTTTACCTAGTTTGTGTGTATGCTTGGTGTGCTAGTTGACACTAGTAGAAATCAGCCAAAATGTACCCATTCCATTTGTGATTACATGCAACTTGTAGTTATTAATTGTGATTAGGTTTGAGAGTATTTGTAACTATAAGATCAAATTATTTTGGTCATTCTTACAACTTTGATGCAACTATTAAAAATTCATCCTATGGATTGCATGGTTTAATTCATTTTCATCCATTAATAGGTCAATATGTCCCATTAGTCACAATAGTCACCAAATTAGTTGCATCTTAAAAATATTTTATGGTGAATCTAAATATGAATATTTTGAACTCTAAAATTTGTTATTCAAATCTAAAAATTCATATTTCAATTCTGAAAATGATATTTGAAATTCAAAATTGATGTTTCAATTTAAAATTTTTCATTTGCATTTGAAAATTTTAAAAATGAATTAAAAGTCATTTTTTGAGTGTGAAAATTGTTATTCCAATTTTGAAACATTTTATTTGAATCTAAAAATAAATATTTGAACTCTGAAAATTGTCATACAAATCTGAAAATTGATATTTGAACCCTGAAAATTCTTATTTCAATTCTGAAAATTATATTTGACCTTGAAAATTGTTGTTTGAATTCTAAAGATTGTTATTTGAATTTGAAGTTTTTAATATGAATTTTTAAAATTGTTAGTTGTATTCAAAAATATATGTTTTGAGTCTGAAAGTATAATTCCAATTATGAAAATTTTATTTAAACATTAAAAGCAATGTTTCAAATCTAAAAATTAATGTTTCAAATCTAAAAATTGTTATTCGAACTTTTATAATTATTTAATTTGAAAAAAAATTGAATCTGAAAATTTTTATTTCAATTCTGTAAAAAAATATTTGAATTTTAAAAAAATAAATTAGAACATGAATTTTTTATTTAAATTTAAAATCTTATTTAATCTATAAATTGATATTTTAATTCTAAATAATTATTTTCAAATTTAAAAATTAATATTTATTTTCGGAAATTTATTAATTGAATCTAAAAATGGACAATATTTCTAATAGTTCTATTTCACTCTGAAAATTGATAGTCATTTTATTTATAGTTAATAATTACCCTTTAGAAAAAAAGCTTATTTGACCATAAATTTTTTCACAATAATAAAATTAGTTATATAGTAATTAATGTAATTAGTTGAATATTAGTTTTTAAAAAATTTGTGTAAAAATTTATTTTCTAATAACAATTGTTAGTTCATTATTTATAATTTGAAATTAAATATTTAAATTATTTATTAGTTAAATTATTTTTAAATTAATTATATTATCTATAATTCGACCAGATTTTTAAAAGTAATAAAATATTTTTAAATATTTTATTTATTTATTTATCAATCAGTTATGTATTGACAACTTTTGAACAATTAGATAGTTAGTTAGTTAAATATTAAGAAGATATTAGTTATTTAAATAGTTGCTAATGAATATTTAATAGTTGTAGTGTATAGTTTCTATTTGAAATATATGTTAAATTTAATTATCTAGTGAACCATGTACTTGAATTGTTAGGAAATTAAAAAACTAAGAACAAAATGCATGAAGAAAGATTTAGAGTTATAACTTAGTTTGTGAAGAAGTTACAACTTCAAAATTTATCCCATATTATTTGTTCTCCATTCCTATTTTGAACACTATATAAACAAGAAGTGTGGTCAACCAATTTCACATTAAGAAATTTGTGCACATGGGATGAACCAATCAAAAAGCTTAACCCAAAACAAAACATGTACAATTCTAAATTACCTACCTCTTTAACCAACTTATCTACCTAACTAGTTAGGTACGTAATTTGACCTAACCACCTAAATTAACTTATGTACCTACCTACTGAATACCATAAGTAGGTATTTAACTTAGGAAAGGAAGACCTACCTACCTATCGACCTTTTTACTTAGGTAGGTATGTAGCCTAGGTTTGTAGGCACTTACTTATGTACCTACCAACTTAATATTAATATTTTGTATAAAATTCACTATAAAATGCCATGTGGCATATTTATATTAGGCCATGTGTCATAATATAAAATCGTCTAAACATTTGAACGTCCTAAATTATTTCAATATAATAATATTATTATATTTTAAATAAGTAAATATTGGAACACATGGCAACACATCATTTGTTCTCAATTGTGACCAAAATTGTTACATTTTAATCACATGTGACAATATATACAATGGAGGCAAAGGATGAACTTATATTTGTTGATTCTTTCTTTCATTCATTACCCCTTGTTGTTTGCGATTAATATCACGTGCGACTTGTCCAAGGTAATTAAGGAGATTTGTCCAACGTAATTAAGGAGATTTTAGTTGTAAGTGTTACTTGTGATTAAAATTTAGTTGTAAAGACCAATAAAAAATACATGTTTTTTTTCTAGCGTGATAAGTTTTTTTGCAGATGCTCTATGCAAAGGCTTTTGTGTAGAGGAAATGCAAAAAGGAGTTGGAGCAAAAAATTCAAGGCAAACAAGGTTCTTGGCAAAGGAAGATGTAAAAAAACTAAGTACAATATGTTTTGTGAGATGATGTTTTGATGCTATTGGTTGAATCTGTCATTTTCACAGAGGTTGTAGCCAAATTGATTTCACTCCGTAAATAGTCTTTTGTGAAATTGTAGAGCATAAAAATGTCAACAATCGTTTTTGTCTCCCCTAACCTAAACTGAAGAATTGGAAAGAATGGGAGGGACTAGGTTTAGGAATCTAACAAGTCCCATACACAAAGTCTTGGGTTGAAGTTATCTTTGTTGTGGGATCATTGAGTAAGGGTGCCTTGTTTTGGGACTTCATTGTTGAAGAGTTGAAGGTGTAAATTTTGGGTTCCTATGTTGTGAGAGTGGGATGATATTTGTCCATAGACTCAAGAGGTAAACAACAAGCACTTTGATCCATTGTTTCCGATCTATGGTTGTTGATTAATGTTGGTCACTAGGAGTATGTTTCCAAGAATTTATAAATAAGATTTGGCCAAGTGTGTAGATAAGTTATGTATTGGAATGGTAATGCAATTAATCTTTTGTGCACCAATTTTTGTGTTACGCAATGTAAACAATACCTTATAGAGTCCCAATTGTGGTCACACAACAACTTTTATTAAAGAACTAGTAGTTATAAAGGTGATATTTTGGGGGGGATTGAAGAGCAAGAAGTGCAAGCTTCAAAATGAATTTTTTTATGACTCCTAACATTCTCGGGTGATAATTAAAAATAGGAACAATAGACAATAGACCCCATGGATATTAGAATGGTTCTTAGGATTCATAACCATGATTCTTTCAAAAATCAAAGATCTATTTTGGTATGAGCATGGTTTTAAAAAATTGAAAAAAATCAAATAACCACTACAAGACAGCTAGTTCTTTACTGATCTTTACTGAAAATCACAAGTTCTTTAAGGTCTTTCAAATAAATGGGATTGATTATTTTTTAATTCTGATTTTTTCAACTTGCAATTCTTTGATTTTAAAATATTGAAATAGCTAGAATAAATGGTTATTTAATGTCACAAGAGTGATTTAAACTAGTGTTGGATAGTTCTCGTTTTTTCATGAGAATTGTCAATTTTGGTCATTAACCTTGTATTAGACAAGTTTGTTTTGAATTTTAAAAAATTTCTTTAAAGAATTGGCTAGGGTTTCAAAAAACTTAAAAATAAATCCCATCTAATTTTCACAAATGTGTTAGTTGATGAGTTTCAAAAGTGGTTTTCACAACTTGTTTTTTTTCAAACTTTCACATGTTCATAATTTCTTGCTTTTCAAATTCATCCTCAAATCCCTTTGATTATTTTTGAAGTGTACATTCACTTTAATAAACTCTACTAAATTAGAAGGTGCTTTGTAATCAACTCTTGAATTACTAGAATGTTTGTTAAAAAATAATAACTTTTTAATTTTCTTTGATTATAACTAGCATTTTAAAGAGCTACAACTTTAAGATTATGGAGTATATTGGCTAAAAAAAACATTCTTTCAATTTTTATGTGTTATCTCATAATGCTTAATATTATAAGCAAAAAAATTTGTTGTAGGGAACATGGATTCATGTTTTTGCCACCATTGCAAAAGACATTTTATTTCCTTCAAATCCATTTGGTATTTTAAAGATTTCAATAGCTCTCTATTAACCAATTCCTTGGTTGGTTCACTTGTGCTAATAGTAATTTCAAAAGCATTTAGACTACAATCTTCAATGACCCTTTCCTTTGTAGAAGCACTTCCATTACTTGCCAATGGATGTAAATGATGATAACATTTCACAAGCATAGGATATAATGATTTTTTGTTGTACTCTCCAAGAATAAAAATATTTTGCTCATGACCAATGAATGAAGATATCAAACAAAGACTTTCAAATCTTGAATCTAACATTAAGGAAAACATGTGATAAATTTATTTATTTTTCATATTTTCTTAAAAACAAAAGGAAAGAATTCAACATACCATACATTTCTTTTTTGATGTTAGACACAAGTAAAGACAATTCAAAAGCAACTTTAGAGTCATTGTTCATAAGATTGTTTATGGTTGATGAAATTTTAATTTTTTCCTTTTTCATTAAACTTATTAATGTGGAAAAATTTGAAGCATCACTTAGTGACCAATGGTCATTAGATTGATTTAAAACACAACCAATGATAGTTGGAAATAAACAATCAACAATGTTTTAGGAAATATGTCAAATAAAAGGAGCTACAATTGGACCAAATATTCAAACTACAATCTATTTGTTATAGCAAAGGACAATTGCCCTCTAAAATAACAAGGCTTCTTGAAACAAAATAACTTTTCTTGCAAACATATACACAACCAACATTAAAAATTGTTACAAATTTTGGAAAATTTTAGAAATTTTTTTGAAATGAAAATTAATAAAAATATATAATTACTTTTAAAAATTTGATTACTCAACTTTCTTGGGCAAATTTTATAATTCATTCAAGGTTTGTTCCATCCTTGTTTGCCTTTCTAGATTTTTTGGGCCATGTTATGCATTTTTGTAGATTTGATTGAGTAGCATAATTTATTTTTTTGCAAAAACACATTCTTGTTTTGTCATTTCCACCAAATTGGGCAACAACTTTTGTGAAAAAAACTTTTTTTCAAGGAACAAAACTCTTAAACATAAATGCATTGCAAAACAAATTTTTAACCATGTATTTTTCACAAATTGAATAGGTAGATGAATTTTGACAATCAAAAGGCCAAGGTCTTGGAGGAATTGTTTTTGTTGCACATCATTTTTTTTAAAGGATCTTTTGCACCAAAAATTCAGATACTTCATTATTGGACACATTATGTTTTTTTTTTTTTGCTAATTGTTTTTCCAATATCCTCACTACACCAAAACATGGCAAATATGACTACACCCATGACTGGGTTTGTAGTCACATATGCCATCCATGATTACATGACTATGTAGTCTATATGGACATGTCACTTATCCACTAGTTGTAAATGCCATCGAATATTATATATATATTTCAATTTAATCTAGCCATTTGGTTGGTTACCTTAGGGTGCAACAAGGTGATACAACAAGCAACTAACAACAAAATGACAAAAAATAAATGGAGCCCAAGCATTTGCTTGTTTATATTCATGGAATGTGGAGATACCGCCATGCACACAATGGCTATCAGGCACTGCCCTTAACCCTAATTTTTAAAATAAAAAATCCCTAACCTAAAACCTAGCTTAATAGGCCTTACGAATCACCCTACACCCTAAACGCTAACATAGACCCCTATTATTGAGAACCAAAACCAAGTATGTCCTAATCCTCTTGAAGGTTTTCAGTCTTTAACATTTAGATACCTTGGCCGATTCTCATAAGGCACGATTCTCAGCCCAGTGAGAACTGACATGTCAATTTTCACTTAGGGTATCACCATTTGCGATACCCATCGAATTTAAGGGTGAGAACTCACCTCATTTTTGAGAACCACCCAACACTGACCTTAATCTATTAGCCTGCTTGGACAGCACTAATCATACTTTTTGGCCTCCAGAGTCCCAGTTGATGCAAAATCACAATGGTTGGTTGCAAGTCCCATTCAAACCATTTCCTAGTCTAGACTCTTGACCTCCAAATTGCTCATTTCATAAAATATTAATAGATACCAAGTGGATTTAAAATTGGAAATTCAAGCAATACAGTAAAGATATTTGCTGATTTTTTTTTTTGAAAAAATAGTATAATGCTGCAAGTTAACATAATTTGAACAGACATATGAAGATTGAATAGGCCTGTTTTTGGTTGCAAGATGCACTTGGCATACCTCCCATTTTGCAGCTTCTTGAGGAGAATCATTTGAGCAGATGATCACCTTGTTTTGGGGCTTCAATTTTGAGTTGTAAGCAGTTTTTTCTCGTGCCAGATTTTGAACTGTTGCGAAATTCTGGGAATTTTATGTCACAAATCCAAAGGTTTTCTGAAAAAAAAGTTATCAAATTTTGAAAAAAACACATTAAAAATATGCCAGATTTCTATACAGGTTCAAGTAGGTAACAAAATATATATAAGGATGTTTAATCTTTTTCCTTTCAAACTTGGCTAAATTGGCTTATGGATTATCAACACTACATCACAAAATTGAAAAAAGCCATTGGTGGTAAGCAAAGGTCTTTGACAAATAGTACCCATTAGGCCTCCACAATACACGTAATGACCACAACAAAAGCCAATGCCAGATCCTGAGCAGAAGGGTGGATTTACTTAGTTCTATTGATCAGAGCACATTTCATCAATAGAGGATAACCTGCAACCAATGCAACCTCCCAGCATTGAGACAATACATGTGACATATTCCAGAGCTTTGGATTATGAAACACTAGCAGATTGATGAAAATAAAACCACTGCATGAATGCTGGAGGGATCTTGTAAATGAGGGGGATCCTTCTGACATCATCTCATGAAAAATGCATCACGGCCTTTGAAGTGGTGTAATTATAGAGTGCTTTTCAATTTTTGATTCCAGCATCCGCAAAGTGTAATATTGCCTTGTAGAGTCTACACCAACTCTTTGATATACTTTCAAGAATTCTCATCATATTGCATCTTGCAAGTGTGGCTATTACTACTTGCATCAGTTGAAAAGTGAAAGTCAGCCAGTAATGTTGTGCACTCTGTAGATTTGTTGCTCAATCTTTGTATGGAAACTATACCTTCAAACTTGTCTGCAGCTTAAATTCCTAATTAGACTTGCAGACTTGATCATCAACTGGACCTAGTAGGTCGATATTCAAGCTCCAATATGTCCTGCAGCTTCAACCAACTGCGCCACCATGAGGCACTTGTCACATTGCTATGTTATGACTCAATATGGGGCTGCTGGGCATAGCTGCAATAAAACTAACGCAGTGTTGGCTCAAACTAGGTTGTCAGCACCCATCTCCCATCTTTGCATGAACCAACATTGTCCACTGCAGTTTAGCAGCATGGTAGTGTAAAGATGATAATAAGCAAGAGAAGACATGCATCATGATGGACATGGAAGGTGTAGATATACCAGATTTGGATCTGTACTAGATAGGGAAGCTAGTAAACTCCATTGCCTCCTGGTCCTTCTCTGCAGCTGTTAAAACCTGCACTGGTTTTTTTAGTGTACTTGGAGAGCGCCTTACTTGGTGTAAAGAGTCGGCAGGATTTATGAAAATGTAATTGCCCACCTCCATGGGCATTACAATTCTGAAGAGCTCATCATTGTTTTTTCCTGTCATGCCTGATCTGGGTATCAGTTGGGTACCCATGGGGCCTCAGGGCTTTACCCTGTTTCCCAAAACTACATCTTCCCTCCTTGAATGCTGCTTGCAACAAAAGAACCAGGACTGCCAACAAAGGCACACACATATACAATGTTCCACATTTGCTCCACCCCACCCAGAATACACACGCACACAAAAGAAGCTGGAATGCAGAGGATGTGAAGAAGAATGCTGCATCTCTTTCATATTCACAGATGGACCGTAGCCAGTGCATAGCATTTGACCCACTAGGGTCTGCATGCCAATGTCTTCAGCCTTGGCTACTTTTAGGGTTTTCTCACACCATTGCCTCTCACACTCTGCCACCACTTAGGCAAAAAACCACAAATTTTTCGCATTTTGAAGGGCAAATTGTGCATGTGCTCATGTGTTTGTTCTTGTAATTGGAGTTTTTGCGAAGACAGTCCACGTTGTTTGGTATTGTGAGGAGGGATATTATTTGTGTATGAAGTTTGGCATGTCCAATTATAAGATGCACTTCAATTGCACATACAAGGATATGTGTTTTGAAGAGGCTAGACTATTTTGTCTTGACCCTTCCAAATAGGCTAGTTGATGATTTTGTTATTCTTTGTTTATGTTTGTTATTTTGAACTTTTAGTTTTGTATGTACTTTGAAATTTTACTTTCAAATGAAAATTTGAATTTGGAAAACATTTTGAAATATGTAAAACATCAAAGGATAAAATTTTGAAGGTTTATAAATGGCATGGTTCCCATGTTATTCCCAAGACTTTAGTCTTGTTTTATGACTATTTGCAACCATAAAAAAAGGTTATGATAGGGGGACAATTGAATTTCCTTCTAGTTGGGTCTATTTTGCTTTTATTTTTTAGAAAGTATGTCTTAAAGGGATTTCAAAATAAGTTATCAAAGCAAGCATCAATATCATTTCTACAAACAATTCAAAGGTAGAAAGATCAAGGAGGGACCCACAACAACTCTCAAAAACTTCTTTCTAAGTGGATTCCCAAGGTTTTTCAAAACATGAAGGCATTCAAGTGGTATGATTTAATTCTTTCACTTAGGTTATTAACTTTATTTCTTTAAGTGGGATTTTGTTTATTTGTGAAATGCATTGGAAATTATTTATATAATATAATTGATTGAACAAAGGCTTTTCTTGCCATGTAATTTACATTAAACACTCCTTCCAATTTGTGTAATTACCAATGAAACTCTTTCACAAAATCAACCTTGAGTTCATAAACAATTTTTTTCAATTATCAAAACATCCATCAACTCCTAGCCAATAGAGTGTATAGTTGAACCTACGCATGGAAGTTCAAACCTTTTTGGAAAATTGGCATGAAATGGTTTATGCACATGAAACCACAAGGTGCCCCCAACATGTGATGTTATAAAATGTGCTGCATTTGAAGAGTTTCATGTCAACTTGCCATGGGGTTGTGGAACAAGTTGTAAGAATATGCAAAAATCATTTACACATGAGCATGAAAAGAGTAATGATTATGAATCTACATTGGTTCAAATGAAGGCCTTCATTTTCTATTGCAACTAGTTGGGTTTCAAATTGTTGACATGTTCAAAATGAAATTTAATGAGAACATGTTAAGATAATTATTTTCAAGATCTTATATTTCATTGTCATTCAAAATCATTCAATTGTAGGTTTTGAAGTGAATGTCAATTCCTATGGGCCTTGAATACCCTAACATGTTTGTCAATGATGAGCATGGAGTTCACACCATGAAGTTAGTTGCATTGGAGTTTTGGTGGGCATTATCAAAGCACATACATATGAAGTTCAATTTATTTTTCATCTTTTGGTTGATGTTTTTATTGAATTGGGAATTTCAATGTGAGATGGTTAATATTTGAACAATTGGGTCCATTTTCAATGCATTCATTTTTATATTGAGGAAGCTTTTTTTAATTTGATCATGTTCCCAACTTTGGAGATTGAACATAAATGTAGATCTTTTTATATTTCAAGCTTGGGTGGATGGTGGCTAAAAATCCACTATTACAAAACTAGGTTTTTCTACTAGATTTTTTTTTTTAAATACCCAAAATGATGGACATAAAAAAGGTCACCCTATCAATATGGACAAGTTCATTTGGACTCATTGCAATGATTAGGGTAATCTTTTTGATTGGCACAAGTAAGAGATTATTTGACTAGTCATTTTGATTATTATATGGTAAACCATTTGAATCATTTATGTCAAGGTGGACAAGGTAGTCAATTTAAATAACTTAAAAATCATGAATTATATTAGTGGTGAATGGCAAACAATGACATTGTGAGTAGATATCATCTTATGCACCATGGATGGATTTTTTTTTATCAAAAGCACACATTGGAAAAATGCATGGTGATGGAAACCAAGTATGTGCAAATAGTTGTGGATAGTTTGAAAGAAAATTTTTGTAACCTTTCAATTTTTTTATGCATTGAAGTTCTACAATCTCAATAATTATCAATGTGATGAAGATAATCATATCAAATGCTGAAGTAATAATTGAACAGATTGATTTCTTGAAGTTTCAATTGACAAACATATGAAGTGATTCATGCAACGTTGATTTGTTTGCATTGACACAAACTTTGAAGCATGAATGTGAAAACAATTCATTGTTTGAAGCATGGGAACTTTGTGAAGGCATCACCAAGTGGTATATCAATTATTGGTCACATCTCATGAAAACTTTGGCAAAAGTACTTGTGGTTCCTTCAAGTATTGCAATTTGTGGGAACAATTTTTCAAAACAAATGTTATCAAGAGCCATTTATGAACCTCAATGAAGCTGGAAACTTTGAATGCTTTGATGTGAGGTCATTATGTGACATAAAGGTGGAGAAAATGGATTGGAAGGTGGTGTTTGAAATGTGGCACAACATGAATTTATTTTTTTAATCTTATTTTTTGGATTAAATTTAAGGAAAAATTCCTTCATTTTTGTTAATTTGATATGTTTTGGTGGTCACACTTGTGTGTGAAAGCTCAAAATTTGGTCAACATGTCACTGGAAATGCATTTGTTAAAATTGTTCAAAACATTAAAATGCAAAATGAAAATTTTTTGTCCTTAGAAAGGTACGTAAACCTATAAAAGTTCACCATTGAAAAAGGGTCTATCTTTAAACCCTTTCAAGATTTGAATTCTTATGACAAGAGCACTAGCATGCAAAACTACTACAAATCATGGAAGGTTCTAACTAAAAATCATTAAAAAAAAATCTTTTTATATTTACAAACACAAAATGGGAAAGAAATAGGGATGAAGGTAAAAAAAAAAGATTTGTCAAATCCATAATTTGGAAAGCATTTTAATAATATCATGTAGGATATTTTCTGAAGTGGGAGGTCCTATGTTAGATTTCACTTTAAAATCATCTTGAGAATACATTAAAAAAAACTTTCAACAATTTCAACCCTTATCATGTCATCATTCCAGTTTATTTGAATGCTTTTCAAGGGATGTCCACAATGAATGTTCAATTTTTTTGTAATCCCATAGACCCAAAACATTTCAAGGAGCTTGATTATAAAGTTTTACATTGGGATGACTAGCTATTTCATACAAATAACATGACATCAATATTGATGATAAAGAAAAACCAATGCTAAAGTGTGAATTTTAATTTCAAAATAAAATTTTAATGCAAATCCATTTGAATTCATGTGTATTATGTAATATTAACAAAACTAAAAAATTTAAAATGGTTGATACTAATAATTGATAATAAATATTTCTTACCATTTGTTGTAGCCAACATCGTGTTTGAATTAATGTTGTGTGTGTAAGTGTAAATGCATATAAACCCACCATGTAAATCTAAGTGTAAATCATGATTTACATTTACCTTACTTGCCGTGTGAATATGTTTTTTTACATTTATATTGGGGAAATGTAAAAAGAAATCAGTTACACTTACACAACACCATGTAAATGCTTTTGGTAGAGTAAGTGTATATACATTATATACCTGTAATGACCATACATATTATCAACCCATATTAATTAATTGTGGGTACATTCAAATGTGTGTGCCTCCCAAAGCTCAATGTTCTTTTGGTAATTAGGTCACTTTAATTGGCCATTCACACAAAAATCTAATACTTTTATGCTCCCCAAATAGAAGCTTTTACTACCAATAAAATAATATGGAAATGTTTATATTTAATTCACTTATAATGAATACCATCCCACATTTTGGGCAAAGGATATGGGACAAACTATGGTGATATTGAGGAATATATTGTGTGCACGTTTTTGGTTGCATATTGGATGCATGTTGTCCCACTTCATTGTTTAAGTAAAATTTTCATTCTTAACTCTTTTTTCATCACCATTTTTGACCTAGGTTTACAAAAGCTTATGATTTATATTAATTGATTTAATTAATTGTGGTGCATCCCAAACTCTTATTTTCTTTTCTTTTTGTGGCAATGGGCACTTTCATTGACCCATCACTAAAAAGGTTTTAAGACTTTGGGCACCCCCCCTCCCCCAAATAGAAATTCACATTTTTAGCATTTGCACTATTTTACATGGTTGTGTAAAATTGTGTAAATGTATTTTTGTGCACTTACACAATTTTATACATAAACATCTTGTGTTATACACTTACATGGATGTAAATTATGAACTTTATACACATACATGAAATGTAAATAAATTTTATTTACATTTACATGAATGTCAATACTCAAAGTATACATGTGCATAACATTGGTTTGAACATTTTATGCCCAAATTATAATAGGTTTGCATAAAAAGAAAAACTAATCAAGAATTTGACTATCACTTTACAATTTTGGAACAAATATAATGATTTTGGGTATATGATGATCCAACTAGAATTTTAATAATCTATTTTGAAGTGCATTCAATCATTAAATTTAAAATCAAAGTTCTATATTACAAATGAGGATAAAAGTTGGCAAATAATCATTATGCAAAATTCACTTCTTTGTTTTGTTAAATCCAAAAAATTATATCACTATATTCATAAATTTGTCAATCTAACATCATATTTACAATATGGCCACTTATAATTTAATAGCCATTTTGGGAAATCAAGACAAGCATGTTTGGTTATTCTAATCTATATGTTTAAACATATAGAATAATGAGATATAACATTCTTTCCATTTTATAACCAACATTAACCAAGTACCCTAAATAAGTGGGGACCCATGGTTGTGGATCCATTCACCACTAAACTATGCTACATGTTACCTAGCATTGGTATCCCAAATACCAAGATATTTTGTTAAACAAAATCAATTAACTGTACTTGTTATGGAATTATGGATGTTAAATTTTGCATGATCAATATTCATTTTTTCAAATTGACTTTGATGAAAATGTATTTCTTTATACAAAAGAATAACATGTCACTTGTTGAAAGAGAAAAAGGAACTTCAATATAAAATGTGGAAAGAAAACAAGAATTTTAAAAAAATTTAAATAGGAGTCAAAGTCAACACATGGTTCCATCCAATTGTCTTTTCCTTTTAACATGTGAACTTTATTTTACCAATGAAATCAACCTTATGGAAACCAAAAGTAACCCCGAATAATTTTTTGAAAGAGATATAAAATCAAAAAAACAAAAATTTGATAGTTCCTTTAATGAAAATAATATGCCCTTCATAAACCTAACATACATTTATTTTTTCTCCATAGCTGTAAACCTTACTATCCCACTATTTAATTTTGTAGCCACACATTTTTGTTAAATAAAGTAGGCTTATTGATGAAACACAATCATTGCACAACTTTTTTTTTAAGAAAGATAAATGGATGTGTGATTGTTACATTACAAGTTTTTATTCCATCATTGATAATAACTGAATATACATTGCAATGGCAATTATGTTAAGCAAACATGAATTTATCACTCCTTTCATAGACAAGGTCAAGAATAATTTAAAATTTTATTTCAAAAAATATCATAATTTAAAAAACATAGACATAAATTCATGCTCAAATTATAATATCCACATATCATATTAAATTTAAGAAGCAATGTATACATACATTATCACTTATTTTCCAATATATGTAGGATTTTGATATTTTTAATATAATCTACAACCAATATGGAATTTAACACTATTATCATGCCATTACTATAAAGAAGTTGAATGGAACATACTAGAAAAAAAGTATAATTATCAGAGTTATTAATTTAATCTACCAAAAAAGACAAATTTTGCCTTATTAATATTAGTTGTGAGAGGAAAAAAACTAGATTTCATTTGCCAACAAATATGTCAATTAAAATTTTCTATTCTCTTAGACGAATCAAAATCCATGAAAGAATATTTTTGAAAGACCAAAATGCAATGAATATTGGATACAAAATTGTACTCATCTATTGATGTGCTCCCAAAGGCTTGCCTTAAGGTATTAAAGTAAACTCTTCAATAAGGTGAGTTATGAAAGACTTGCAAGCTTTAAGCGTGCTCCTTAATTCCCTGCACTAGAACAAGACTTGTGGGAGCTCTAAGATGGGACTAGAATGAATTGAATGTATTGAGCTCAAGGTGAAATCAATTTGCACCCAAAGAAAAAGGTGATTAATATGATGATTGCAAATTAGAGTTAAAATGTTATACAAGAAAGTCATGAACAACTCATATTCATAAGAAACATCACGATTAGAACTTGGAAGGAATCATCACTTTCTTCCTATAATATAATATGTACATGGTGCTAGGGACTATGTATCAAAATGACGAAATATTTGGCAATTCCCAAGTGGAATCTCAAATTAAATTGTTAATTTATGAGTTCCAATATTTTTTAGGCTCATAACCCTTTCATATGAATTCTAATTCAAAAGCTTTCGAGACCAAAGTTATAACCTTTGAAGAAATATTTCCAAGTTTATATCACACTCGTCAATTAGAGGTGAGTTGACTTTTTAAAATATTAAAATAATGATCAAAAGTCATTTTGATCCCTTGTCTACCATAACTCTTTTATTAGTCCTTATTTTTTATAATGTTATTATGTTACAATATTTTAATTTTCAAAGCCATTCCAATGGTTTAAAAGAAAACCCAATTTGGACAAGGTTTGATCCCTCACACCCTATTTCAAACTTGTGAAATCCACTAAGACTCCAAATTCCCAAAAGTGGGAATGCACTTACATTAAAGTCTTCATAGCCTTGGGATCTTCTCCTTTTGACTCCCACATGTTTCATGTGTGCATTGGGCTTATTTCATCATGAGAAATACACTAAATGTTTTCCACCTTGGGGCTTGGTCAGGTGTTTAAGAACTTATGAACATGGAGGACAATTATTGTAGTAGTACCTTGGCCATTTCAACACATGTTCGTCAAATAATTCATTAATTTTCATTTTCAACAAATGGAAAAAATATATTCCTAAATATTATCCACTATTTTCCTTCACATATATTTTTCGATTTGGAAGAAATAATTTTTTGAAAACTTTCAACATTTCTGAAAATAATATAATTAGTGTCAAACTAGCCAAGGTACTAGGGTATATTGTGAAATAATGTTGCATAAATATGTTGTGGATTTTAGGAAGGGGGACTGTCAGAGGACCTTTAAAAAAAGCTGGTGATGTCTTCCCCCCCATTTCACCCATAACTTTTGTTTTAAAGTGATGGCCTTTTCTGCTTTAGGCAAAGTAAAGAAGGTAGAAGCGACCTAAAAAGCGTGGAAAGAAAGAGTTATGTAAAAGAATAATGTACTCCCAAAGTTGGAAAAAGTGAGAGTTTATATAGGTAGTTTACAGTTTACAATATATACATAGGTTGTTACTAGTTACTAGTTACTAGTTACTTACAGAGTACGAGGTGGAAGGAGGAGAGTTAAGAGCAGTCTTGGCCAGTTAATGCATTTTTTTCCCATAATTGTTGGTTAGGTTGTTTTTGGGAGGTACCACACAGGTTATCAATATCAATATTAAAAAACCATTTGGGTGCCAGGTAGAGTATCACAAAATGTTGTGCAATAACCATTGGTTATGCATAAAGATACGTAAGTAACCAGTTAATAACCGCCCATCAACCTGGCGGTTATACACCGGTCATCAGGTTTTCTTTTCTTTTTTAATTCTGTTTTTTTTTAAATTTTGTATTAACATTTAAAGATTGATAACCTACCTGGATAATAATTGGGTCATCCAAGTAGGTTATTAGATTTTGAAATTTTAATTATCAGGCAGCTATCATTTTAATCAGTTTTTTTTTTTTTTTAAAAACAAAAACTGAC
>Ga0116227_10008751_pt1 | contig 18822 bp, 16 predicted proteins | sample S1TSphgellanicum_FD_89693 | JGI IMG/M metagenome (GOLD analysis project Ga0116227, IMG submission 89693) | Host-associated microbial communities from peat moss isolated from Minnesota, USA - S1T2_Fb - Sphagnum magellanicum MG | ecosystem: Host-associated > Plants > Peat moss > Unclassified... | reverse complement strand
TTATTTTCAATAACACTAAGGATGCTCATGCTGCCCCCAACGGTCAGTCTCAGATTACATCTGAAAAATCGCTATAAAGGCGTTTGTCTTTGCTAAACAAAGAAAGGGGGGGGGGGGATAACAACAACAACAACAACAACAACCAAACCCAAAGAAAAACAAACAAAAAATAGAAAAGCTTTCAAGTACTTGTGAACAAGCCTTTTAAAATTAAAAATTAAAAATTCTTCAAAGTTTGTGATTTTTTTTCCCCAAAAGGTGTTGGAAAATTGGTTCCAGGAAGTAAATTTGCAGACAGACAGTGAAACAAACCAAAGCCTTTAAATTGTACAAAATTGAAGTAGCCTATGCCAAGTTAATATGGTTCTAGAGTGAGTCGCTTTGCAGTGGCCTTCTGCACAGAGACGATAATAGAAGAGTGTAGGACATTGCGACGGGGGAGAAGGAACAAGGGGGAGAGATTAAGGGAAAGGAAAGACGAGGAAATTGAGGGCCGGGGGGGTTACGCACATACATACGTACCCGCAAGCGAAGGCGAAGGAGAATTCGTCAACTGAGGGCGGCCGTCCAAGCAAGCATCTCGCGTAAGATCTAGTCAGGTATATGGGGAATTGCAGCGAACGTCTGTTTATTCTTTTCCCTGGGTCTCCTTTAGGAAATTGCTTCTTGGCTAACCCCCATTTGTCGGCTTGCTTTGAACGAGTCAAAGAAGAGAGATTTGGAGGCACACAAAATCCGCGCGCCTGCCTGCCTGCCTCTCTGTCTGTCTGCGCAGGCACACTCGCCATGGTATTTGTCAATGAACCCCTTCCTGATTGATGATCAACCCTAATTTCCGAGCAGGGGAGTGGGGATGATCCGTTCGCCTATCTACCTACTTTACCATATCTAGGGCGGGAGGGTGCCTATAGCTAGCTACTGGCCATTGCCTGACTTGAGCTGGTGTGAATGATGGCTTCTTCCTTACAGGTAGGCTTGGATACCAGTGTTGTTCGGTTCTTGATTTTTTGAGAGAACCTTGGCTGGCTGGCTGGCTGGCTCTGTTCCAGTTTTGAACTTTTCCTCTTGTTTCATAGAATCTATGTCTGGTGCTGTCTTGAAAACAGTTTTCTATATTTATAACAGGTTTTGAACCTGTGCAAAATAGGATAGCAGTTCGGTTCAGGTGCCGGTTCCAGTTTCAGTAAGAAGATTGTTACCTGATTCCAATCCTATTTCAGTTTTGATCTATTTGTGAACCCAGTGGTTGAAATACCCTCAAACCAGCCAGAGAACCTGCTTTGTTCAAGAGAGGCCTTGGGCGCACCAGAACCCAAACTCATACCATTGTAACAACCAGTGTTGTTCTGGTTTCAGGTTTTGGAAATACCAGTGGGGTCCTGGTATCTATTTCTCGTATTTTGCACTTTGGAAAGGGCCTTAATTTATTTTTTAATTCAGTTTTTTGGTACCAGTATGGCATCAATAACTTGCTAGCTGAAAATTTGTAGCATCAGTGTCAACACAGGTATGTCAATGTTGCACTTGCCAAAGTGACAATCCAGACTTTAGTATTGGGTTTAGGTTTTTTTGTGTTGATGTGTATGTTTCCAATTAGAAAAATAGAGTGCTAGGATGAGCAAGATCACAAATAATAAGGAAGAAAACAAGCATTTAACATTCAAGCAATCATTCCATGCAACATTGTGAGCATGTTAAACTTGTGTAACAATATGAAAAGCTGCAATCAACAATTTATATGTACAACTAAAGGCAAAATCAAAGTACAACCATTTAACATTTTCAAACATAGGATTTTATTTTTTCAAAATAGTCTACCTTCTCAAGTAGATCTTCATTTTCTTTCAATAATGTCTCCTTCGTCACAAAAGAACTCTACCAATTTGTCACCATGCCATCAACAAGTTTGCAATCAACTCGCACATGAGGAGCTTGTCAAAATTCTCAACCTCAAGACAACCTCATCATAAACTAATGAGCATGCTTGCATATGAAAAGATCTATTCAATCTCAATCTATGAATCTAGGATCTTCAAAATTTGTCGTGTTTTTTAACCACATTTGGGAACGTGGACTCATTGGCATACCGCCACATCAATGGATCAAGGCCATCTACATTCTCCACATGAAACTTACGAAACAAAGATAATTCAATTTTAAAAGACCTTGAATAGTTTCATGTGTTGAAGCTACTAACCCAAACAACTCAATCGAAATCAAAGGTAGTTCAAGTGTTGGAGGAATTGGGCCTACAACTTGACCTAGATTCAAAAAACCCATAACAATTTTCAATAAGGGCAACACAACCAAATCATCATATTGTTGCACTAATTTGGCAACTTGATCCCTATCAACGTGATTCATGATGCAAACCAAAAAAAGGTTTCTACAAAACCTAAAAAAGGATGCAACACACTAATGACTTTATGTTCAACCATTTTGCCATACAAAATTTATATCTTTTAATCAAATTCATCACATTGAAATGGAGGAATAACAATAGCTCAACATGTATATTCCTTCCTCATTGTCCCCATGATCACCAAAATAACAAACAATGCATCAAATAGTGCCTTTAACGTTGATTCATTAAACACGAATGAACAATTGGGTTTAAGGTTTTAATTCTTGCTCGAAGAATCACCCATGTAAGCTTACAAAAATGAACTTTACTAGGTGTAGCAAATGTAGATAACATTCACATACTTTAATGTTTCTTGGAATAAAATTACCTTGGAAGAAAAACATGTTTTCACAAGTGTCTTAAATTTTTTGTGCCATATGTCAACCTCATGGCAAGCCTTTTCCCATTCGTGTTCACCTTTTCCAAACTTCTTATCCAAATAATTATCTTTGGAAAACAACTTACACACCTTTCAAATTGATTTCTTTCATGCATGCACCCACTTTAACTTCATATTTGACATATTGACATGTTTTTGGCATAACATGACCAAAGTTAAAACTAACAAATGGTTAAGGCAATTGCAAAAGCTCACATGACACAACAGAAGTGAAGGCAATTGTGAAAGAATTCAAATTGGTTCCTTCATCTTTGACATATGCAATGACCTTATTTGTTAAGTTGAATTCATCCAATATAACCTTCATTCATTTTGCAAGAACTACACTAAAAATATTAGGTGCTTCAAACAATTCAATAATTATGTGACAAGCAACTTTGGTTAATGAAATTAATGATCAAAGCAAAAGTGTCATAATTTGATCTTGAGATCCACAAATCAAACATTGTTGTCACAATTGCACACTAACCAACAACAAGAAGCACATAAATTTTCATTGGTTTTTTGTAGTAGAATAGGAAAGTGTTCATAAACAAGGTGTTTGCAAAAACAAATTTGGACTTGATGACAAAAACGCAACACCCTTCACCTCAACCAAGGGTTCTCCATAACAAACAATAGCATCAAAAGGGTAGATGCAAACTACAGTGGTTCAAAAAGGGCAAAAGTCCTAGTCCCAAAAGTCCATATAAATGGAAAAATTAACACTAAAATGGAAAAAAAATAAAAATCAATGTTAAAGGGGCCATATGTGGTGATTAATCAATTAATATAGTCCATATGAAAGTATGCTCGTGTAGAAAACTTTTTATTATACATGTTAAGGGGAAAAAAATATCAATCCAATAAAAAATGACCAAGATTGGGACTTTTGAAAATAAGGCCCAAATCTAGTGATTCAAAAGTCCATAGTTATTTGTTGGTTAAAGTTTTTGTTGTAATTTTTTTCAATCCATTTTTTATTTTTTTCCATCATGTATCATATACTAAATCCCTATAAAATATTGAGATGAAATCATAACAAAAAATGCATTTGAATGATAATGCAGAATCTAAATTATAATCCATATGTCCACTTTAAAAGTTCATTACTATATGACTGGTGTATGTTTATTCAATTTCACCCCTTGATAAATATTTTTATTCAAGTTGAAAATTTTAATCCATAAATACTTTTGTTAAATTGATGATTTTACAATGCGTTTGTGGCATTTGAATAAACAACACTCTACAAAAAGTCCATAAGGATGCAAAAAGTGAGCCACTATAGCTTGCATCTACCCAAAACAAGATGTTCAACAAACCCCATTTGAATAGGTTACATTTTTTGTAAAGCCTCACACTTTTGAAAAAGCTAATGATGGTTTTCAACATGACAAATGCCTTATGTTTACATTTCTACCATTTACCAATATCTTTGCCATCATTGGTCCAAGAATGAGGTGTAATTTACTAACATAAATCATTATAAGACCTTAAAAGTGAAATAAATTCACCCCACCTTAATCATTTCACTTGGCTAAAAGTTATGTCACTATAAGATCATTATGTAATCAACATGTTGTAATATTAGTTCACATAATTCACTACTAATTGAATATTTAATTCACTATAGTAAATAGGTTTTTTTAATGTTTTTATTTTGAACACCTTAGGCTATTATATCCTAAACTATTATAAATTATTCTACCTTATGTTATCAATTTTGTTTATTATTCCACCTTAAGTTATTATATTTTAAGTTATTTTTTACTATTCTACGTATTCCAACCTAGGTTATTTTTTGTTATTATAAGTTAGTCTACCTAGGCTAATTTGGGTTAAATTCATTATAAGTTGTTTATTCCACCTTAAATTATTTTAGGCTCTCTACCTTAAGTTATTTTTGGTAATTTTAGGTTACTCCACCTTTGATAATTATAGGTTATTTTTAGTTATTTTCAACTATTATAGGTCATTCCATCTTTTATTATTTTAAGTTATTGTACATTAAGCTATTTCTAACTATTTTTAAAAATTCCACTTTAATTTATTATAGGTTAATTCATCTTAATGTATTATAGGTTATTCTACCTTAATAGGTTATTACTGATTATTATAAACTAAATTATTGTAGGTTATTCTACCTTAAATTATTTTAGGTTTTTATATCTATTTTTATTATAAGTTATACCTTAAACAACTTAGGGTTACTTATGGTAAAATAACTTTAAATAATTTGAATTTGCTTAAATTAACTTAAGGTGGAATAGTTTGGAATGATTGAGAATAACATTAAAAAATTAAAGTGGAGTAGTTTAGAATAGGTGATAATAGCCTAAGGTAGAATAACTTTAAATAACTTAAGGTGATATAACATAGAATAGTTGAAAATAATATAAAGTAGAATAACCAAAAATAATAAAAAATAACATAGGGTAAAATAACTTTAAATAGCTTAAAGTAGAATAGTCTAAAATAGCCTAAGGTGGAATAACCTATAACAACCAATAGTAACCTAAAGCAAAATAACTAAAAATAACCTATTAATTTAAGGTGAAATAACTTAAAATAACTTTAAGGTGGAATGGCCTACAATAATAATAATAAATAACCTAGGTGAAAATAAGTTAAAATAGTTTAAAGTGGATTAATCAATAAACACTTAAGATGGAATAGCTTAAAATAATTTTGCCTAAAATAGCTTTGAGTGAAATAACATAAAATAACCTATAGTGGATTAACTTAAAATAATTGAAAATAACCTAGGATAACCTAAGGTGGGATAGCTTAAAATATTCAAAAATAACTTAAGGTGGAATAACTTAAAATAGCTTAGAATAGCTTAAGGTAGAACAACTTATAATAGGTTAAATTTTAGCCTATGGTAACCTAGGAATAACCTAAAATAGCTTACATTAACTTAAAATAGCCTAAAATAGCATACACTATGTTAGGAAAAGAATGTGCATAATAACATGTGATGACAAAATCATTTCATTTATTTAAATAATGTTCCAATGGTTAAGGACGTGTTGCTTAAGCATGGAGGTGAAGGGTTCAAACCTTTGCACTTGCACTTTAAATTGGTGGGTTAAGTTAGCTTAGATTCCTCAGAACTTAAGCTAACCTAACCCACCTAGCCCACCAACTTAAATTCCTAAATGTTCAACCTAGCCTAGGTTCTTAGCCTAACCTAATATCTTAGCCTAGCCTAGCTATGAACTAAAAGGTTAGTTTAATGAATTAATTATTACTAAATTAAATTAGTAATTAGTGAATTAACTATTAATGAATTCAATTAATAATTAATGAATTCACTTGTTTGTAACAAATGGTCCCCATTCATTAAGGGTTTGCTCACTTTTGCCATGGTAAATTTGTCCAAGTTCATTCAAAATTTAATGAAATACAACATGAATTAGGACACATATTGGTGTAGTGCTTCTAGATCATTTTTGTGCACCATGTGTTTCACTAAATTCAAGCCATGTTCATTTGTAAGATGTTTCTTAATGGCCATGATGCCATGTTCAAGGTTGTAAGTTATAAAACCATTTCAAAACTTGGTTAAACCATGAAAAATTATATAGTTTTTAGAAGAACGTCACATCACACACCTCATGAATTACATTCCTTGCATGTCGACCTTAGTGCTATTATCATTCAACATGAAAAAAATCCACCCATGATTTTACTACCTAGTGAAACAAAACACAAAAACTTTGATTAGTGATAAACTATGTCAATCATTGTTCTAGAATTTTTATTTTTCAATTCGTCACTTTTCATTAGTTACTTCAACTTGCAAAACCTCCTTTAATAATATATAGTTTTCAAGCTCATCAACTACTAGATTATTAGACCTTACAACACAAAACTCATATGCATAAAAGTTCATTAACTCAAATGCATCCATGTTTGAAGTTGATTCAACATTCAACAAACCACAAATACAAAGAACATACAAGACGCTAGAAATAAAAAAATAATAAGCACACTACAAACATGATCACAAATAAACATGAAAAGAATTGACACAAGGAAAATGCACCAAGTAATCAAAAAAATTCACCTCTAATGTATAACTCCTCCTTACAATAGTAAATGAAAGCTCAAGATTGGTTCCTAAATGCAAAAAGGATCTTGTCAAATCTATATCACCATCTGAAAAGGAAGCATTCATAAATCATAAGCATGTAACACTAACCTAATTGATATTAGTCTATTCATACATGAACTTAACACAAACCGTTAGGCCTTAATATCACACAAGTTTTTCGAAACCCTAAACCCACATGTTTGGTTAAACCTAACATCTCATTTTCACCTAGAACTAACAACAAGTTTTTCAACATGTTTTTTTTTATTTTGATCACCTACATGTAGGATCCTTTAGACCTCAGTGTATACCTAGGTTTATATCCAACATTTTCTTAATATCAAAACAACACTAGTATCCAATGTGGGTGTTGGTTCACCCAAGGTTCTTTACAATATGTTTTTGCCCAAGTGTGAAAAAAACCTATGTGGCCAGTGAAATTGTTGAAATGAAAGTTTTGAAATTGTTTTGAAAGGTTTAGCTTCTTTTCATTAAATTGACATTTAAATGTTGTAATGGTAACTTAACTTCATATGCTCTAATGCAAATAGGATTGAAATTTTATTTTATGGAAAATGAGTTTGATCAAATTTGAGTCTTGAATTTGTTTTGAAAAAATTTCCTTAAACCTCTTTTAAGTTTTACATTAAAGCCTAAACGCCCATGACCATCAAGATAGAAAATTTGTTATTGGAGGAAAAGGACTCTCAAGATATAAATTCACTAGACACAAAGCTTGAAGGTCTAAGGGACCAAGGAAATGAAGGCAAATGCAAATTTGACGTGGAATCATAAGTGATAACTTATTGATAATGTTTCATGGTTTAATAGACATTGCACCATGCCCACCTCAAATACTTCATGCCAAGCCCACTTGTTTGAGGTGGGCTTGGTGCAAAGTATGTTAGAACTTTAGCCCAAAAAATTGAGATTGGTTTAAAATGTTATTGTTTTATTTCTTAAAACCTTTGGCTCTAATATATCATTCACCCATAGTTCTACCCCTACCATTAACCTGGGCCAAAAATGACAAAAAACATAAAAATGGAAAAAACATTCTCATAACCAACGAAATGAAGTAGCATGCACTAGGGAGCACCAATTTTTTTACCTTTGGGGGAGGGTGGAGGTGTTGGATTTTTGTTGTCCCCATTGTGTTTCACAAAATATTCCCAATAACTCCCCACTTTATGTCATATTCTTTGTCCTAACTTCTACTCTTGAAAACATATATATGCAACAAAAAGGAGGAATTATAACATATTTATTTTGGGATTGTCCAAAGCTTGATTTTTTTGGGTGATGGGTCAATCAAAGATGTTCAACACAAACAAAAAAACTTTGGGGGTTCCTACAACTGATTAATATGAATCACAATGTACTATGTGGTAAGGTATTTCAACAAAGTATTTTATCACTTTATATTATGTTTCACAACAAGGGCCCACATGTAAATGATTTCTAAATTTACATGGGAAGGCCTTTGGATGTTTTAAAAAAGCTTTTAGCATTTCCATGGTCAAAAACCCTCACCATGAAAGGGGCCTTAATGAACTATCCCTAAAATGTTGCATGTATTTGTCATCTCACCCTATGCAAAAAACATGCAAAGTGCAAGGAGCTCTTACCAATAATTTAGAGATTTAACACATGCTTCTTTCATTTTATTGAAGGGTCCACAAACCATGACATTTTTGTATACATTTTCAACCTTGCAACCTCCTTTTCATATTAACACACACAATTCTTGCAAGGTTTGAACACATCCTCAATTGTTGACTATCCTTAAATTGAGTAAAGGTAAATGAAAGTTAGGGTAAAAATATTAAAATAAAATATCAAATAACATTTAATGCACATGATTTGAAAAAAGTTATGATTAGTCAATGATAATAGCAAAAGTTGTTTAAGAAAGTTCAATACCTAGGGTGAAACTCAAAATACCAACAATTTTGTTGGTAACAAAAGTTCAAGCCATCGTTTTGTAGTAATGTATTTTTTCATAGCGTTCATTGTTTGTACATACTATATTTTGGCAAAACTAAGGGTATTAGTTTTGGCTATGAATAATTTTGTGGATAAATTTAGTGTATACCCACAAAGGTATTGGAATCACAAGATTCATTACATGTTGAAAGTTCATAAGCTAATTTATCTAGACTCATGTTGTTTGACCTTATTTGGAATAAATGAAAAAAAATTTGATTTAGATTTTATCCAAATTTATGAAAGTTAAACATTATTTATCGAGATTTTGATATGTTTCCCATTTCAAAAAATGATTAACAAAATTCCACAAAGGCTTACCCGAATTAATTAAGTCAACAACTTGCTAATTGGTGAATATGGGGTCTATACAAAACATTTAAGTTTAGGGTTTAGAGTTTACACCTTTAACAAGAGTGAATGTTCAAATGTTGAAACCACATTAATGAAGGTTGGATCTTCAACATGGGGAGGCTCAATGTCAAGTTCGCCTACCATAGTCATTTGTGTTGGCAACTATAGTTACCAACCCTATCGAAACACCAACTTCCAACATTACACCATTTACATCAAAATGGATGTCTAGTTCCATTTCAAGAACAAAAGCATTAAGTAATTTGTTGGGGATGACAACAACTATATACCAAATGTCATTGTTTTTCATTGAAACCTTGGCTATTAATCTTGACATTTAACCAATAGTTGTGTTTTGTCTGCCAACCACCTTATTTTAGGGTGGGGGAACACCAAAGATGGTGGTTATGCCAAAGGACCCTTTAATAATGGTGACTATATTTCCCAAGTTGTTTCTAAGTCAAAGGACCTAACCTTGGCATGTAACAACAACCAAACTTCAAAAATTCCTACTGTGCCCAATTGTTGATAGGGTGAAGGTTGTTCCTAATGTGGTGGTAATGTGGAATGAAAAGGGAGTTTTCCAATTGAAGGGGGTATTAACACAATGGTACCAACCTTAGAAGATTTTGTTGCATTTAGATGTTCAACATTTAATGTTAGGCAAGGTGATAATCAACGGACTTAGATTGACCAATATTAATCTTGAGCCATGTTCATACCAGATTTTGACATTGATGGGTGGATTAAAGAAGGTCAAGGATTAACCAAGAAAAGATTATGATTCAAATTAATCCCAACAAACTAATAGACTATACCATAATGCATGCCCAAGTAATGGTTACACATGTCTCATTTTATGACATATTAATTGGAGGAATGGTTTTGTATCCCCTAAGGGTTACCATCATTTTTTGGGAAGAAAATACATACTATTGACTAGGATGGTAGATAAAAGTTAATCAAAAGGCTTCATTGCCAGTGAGATTTATTAGGGGGACAAGCAAGAACCTTTGATAAGTTAACTATGTTGATTGGATTTTCAAGCCTTCCACATGGATTTGAATTATTGAAAGGTAACATCCATGATCAAGATGAACCCATGAGTGGTGAATTGTTGATGTTAATCTCACACGGGATCCCACTCATTCAAGCTTCCAAATTGCATTCCAAGCCACCACGAGGCACATTAACCAAGCTCCAAGCATTGACCAATCATTTTCTTCATCAAGTTGGCACATATTTCCATCACCAAACCCATAATTACTTACAAATGTTTGTAATGGGCCACCAGGATTGAACCCATTGGATACCAAGGTCATTTGGTGGCACATTCCCAACAAGATATACCTATTAGAATTGTTCAAAGGCATTAGTTTAAGTCCGATAATTTTATTGTAATCTATTATCAAGGTTCAATGATACCACTGTTTGGAAAAGGATCCATGAGCTAGGCAAGCCTCTATGCATCACATTATGATGTTGCAACTAATATATCCCAATTTATTGCCAACTTTGGCCATCCAAGGTTATTAACATTTTTTTACCAACAACATTACCCTATTGGGGGCACTAGATTTGGTTAGGATTGGGCAATTAATTTGGTTACATCACAAACTTCCAATATCATGAAATTTTAATAGAATTCATGTGAAAGTCATAAAATAGTATGCCCATGCAAAATTTGTGGGTTTCAAAGTGTAAAAATAACACCAAAAGAATTTATATATATAATATAATATAAATGATGTGTCTTTTGTACTAATGATGTTTTGATGTGAAATATGTAGAATTTACATTTTAACTAAATTCATGCAATTATTATCATGTAATTTTGCATAAATTTTGTACAAGCTTATGAAGTTTAATAAGTTTGTGATATATTTTAGGTTGGTCATGCCAAGGTCTTTCATATGCTAGTACATGCTAAAGACTTTCAAAACCTAGATCAAAATTATTTTAAGAATTGATTTGGATTTTGTAATATTTATAAGCTACACAAATGCACCAATGTGCATATTTGTTGGAAAATGTCCCACCATTTGGAGATTCTCAACCAATTATTTTGGTAGGATGAACACAAATCAAGGTTCGAATTAATGAGCAAGTGTAGGTGGGTGCTACAACAATCAATATGCCCATAGGTTTTTAAATGGATGTGAACTAACTTGACACCAACAAAAGCAATCTAGCAAGCATATTGGTTCATCCTTAAGTCACCCACATGTTTGGTGGATGACATCCTAGATTAAGTTGGCATTCCTTTGTGGTTCGTCATGATAATCAATCACCTTTGGCAATGGTTAATAAGGTTGGCCTTCCATGAACAACCTTACCAACATTTTTGAATTTTCCATATTCATGCGTTTCAAAATGGAGGTTGAGGGATGATTTAAAACTCCAATTCATCTAATATGGAAAAGCCAAATGTTGATGAAAAGGAGTGCACCATGGGGTTCTAGACATTGCCAAGTATTTTCCAAAGGAGTTCATAGGCAAATTTTGAGACAAGTTATGGACATTAACTACCTCACCCTTATGCTTAGTTTAATAAGAAAATAAATATGTTTTGCTTTGTCACACCCATATACACATATCACCCAAGTTATCACATGTTGCCCCTCCAATTGGGATAATTTTGTTGGTGCAAGAAAGGGTGTAATGTTGTAACTAGCAACACAAATTATACATCCTTGGCAATTGTGGGATCATGAATGCCAAGAGGGATGTATGGGTATTGGGAAGGAAGTTAAGGATGTGGGGGGTGCCAAAAGTAATTAACACTTTCTCATCTTATGTGTAGCAATCATAGGCAACATTCTCATCCTTAGGCAACATGGATAGTCACCCCAGCCCAAGGTACATGTGATTGTAAAAATATGACATCACAAATTTACCATCCCATGATTAAATAATGGAAATCGTGTGAAATTTTCTTTTCATAAATTTGTGTTTTTTGAATATGTGTATCATATGTGTTTTAAACGCATAGTTCATCTATGTGTAAAAAACATGAACCTATGAAATAACAAATTTCGTGCAAATTTTAAATGAACCAATGAAGTTGGTAAGTTTGTGATGGAGAATTAAAAATTGATCTACTAATTATAAGAGGTGAGATGCATAAAGTAAACAATTACTAAATGATCACATTAAATGTTTTGTTTTTAACCTAAAAAAATTAGGCCAATTGAAAGGACAAGTCCAATTTATATTGGAGGATAATAATTTAATTTTGAGCCAACTACACAAACTAATTAGTGGGGTGCAAGGAGCCTTGGTTCAAGCTTGGAGAATAAAGTTAATGGATGTTAATTTGGTGGAATTGTTTAAAGGTGAACATGCTTTAACAATAGTTATGCCAACCAATAACAACATTTTCAACAATTGGACTAAACATTACATATGTGGGGATTCATATCCGTTAAACAAATGGATGCATTTAAACAAATATGTCATGCCCTTATTGGAAAAGATCTTCAATGCCCTTGGGTAGGTCAAGGTTTTCAACATTTTGAACTTATAATCTAGCTACCATTAGTTGCCATTGAAGGAGGGTGACAAGGTCAAGACAATTTTTTGGGCGATTGATCCTCATGGAAGGATTGTTTGTATCAATGGTGATTCTTGCCATTTGGACTAAATAATGATCTTGCAAAATTCCAAAGGGTTATGGATTAAATGTTGATAGGTTTTGGTTTTGCCAAATGCTACATCAATGATATTATCTGCTTTAACTTAATTTTAAGGGATCACCTATAGCACATGTAAGAAATGTTTGATTGACCTAAAGAACACATCCTTAAATTACATCTTGGCAAGTGTCAATTTTTTCATACTCATGTCAAGTACTTGGGTCACATGATTTATCTTGGTGGAGTGGGGGTTCAAAAGGCAAAGGTTGAGACCATTTCATAAGTTCCTCCAACCATCAAATGTTAGCTTGTTGTGAGAATTTTTTGGCTTGTGTAACTAATACTAATGATTTGTCAAAGGATTTAATAATATTGCCAAACCTTTGCCTTAGTTGACAAAGATCAACCAAGAATACATTTGGGGTGAGGACATTGAATAAGCTTTTAAGGAATTGAAGGTTAAGCTCACATTAGTGCCCATTTTGTAATGACCCATTTAAGGATGGCCTTTCCAATTACATACAAATTGAAACACCTTAAGGTTAGGAATGATGTTTACCCAATTTGACGATGATGGTCAAAAGTTTATGGTGGCATATATGTTAATCAATTCAATAAAGACATAAGATGTGTACATTTTGTATGAAGGGGAATGCCTTATTATTGTTTAGGTGATTTCATCATTTTGATGTTATTTATATGGTGGCCCATTCATTTTGGTTATGGATCATCAACCTTTAAAATTCATAATTGAAATCAAATTGTTTTATAGGAAAATTAGTTAGGTAAACACTTATCCTATAAGAATATGAATTTGATATAGTTCATAAGGTTTATACGATAAATTGGGTTGTCAATGAATTAAGTTGAAACCCATGTTCCAACAAAGAGGACACCATTGGGGCATGGTGATGTAAATTTGGAGGCAATTTTAGAATAATGTGCCTTTACATATGTATGTACCTTGTTGGGGTGTTCTAAGGATGTATTGAAACTAACATGGGTAATGGGGAGTCTCATGATGTGGACATTGAGTTGAAGGGTGATGGCACCCTAGATATACATGATGATGCACCTATTATTACATATTTGCAAGCATGTGAAAATTCAATTAGATTAACACCCAAGGAGTGTGACTAGGTTGTGCATAGGGCCAAATGGTTCAAGTGGGAAGGCAATTTCCTCTTACAAGTGTGGACAAATGGACAATAGAAGTAGTGCATATTTGTGACCACAATATTCCTTTGCATAAGACAAAAATATGAATATACATGATCAAAACAAGAACAAGATGATAAGAAGGAAATATAAGGTTCAAGGTAATGATAGGAATTCAAGTAAAAAATATTCGAAGTGTGTTCATTAATAGTCTAAAAAACACCCATCAATCAAGCTAGTTTTGAAACTCATATATAACATCAAAGACTCATTTCTAGGTCTTAAAACCTACTGGCTTTAATTCTTGAGTTCATACTTACTTTTATGTCATCATCATCATTTTTAGAAGTCAACTTGTTTTCATCATCATCAAGGATAGTATCGCCATCCATGTCATTTGATAGAATATCATTATCTCATCCCCTCAAATACAATATTTTTGTGAACAACTATATTGTGTTGCACCTCCATTGTTTATGATATTTAATCTAACTAGAGTTACTCTTCATGTTGGTTTCTTCAATCACATTTTCCCTTGTTAATAATTTCATATTTTGCTCTTGGATGTTGTGATAATTTTTTATCTTTGCAACTTTCTATGCATCTAATTATGCCCATGTCTCTTCCTCCTCCCTCCCCTTGGAGTTTGTTGGATTGTTATTTTAAGATTCTGCATTTAAACAAGTCTTTTAGTGTTGATACAAGATGTTTCCAAAAAGCTTGTAATTTCCTTCCATTGAAGGTTTTTTTTAAAGTATTTGCCAACAATGTAATTATTTACATTTTAAACATGTTTATTGGTTATTATGCTTTAGTAAATCAATGCGTTGAAAACTAGTCCAATTAATGCCAATAATGATGTAGAATGTTATAGTAAAATTTACTATGATTAATGTAATTATTATTATACATTGTATATTTTATTTTATTTTATTTTCAAGCCAATATAATCAAAAGTGTATAATTGTAGTTACTTTCAAACATTTGATCAACATTAACAAATTGAGTTTTTTTTACCAAATGGTTTTTTGATTGCCTTTCATTTCATAAAAATAATAAATATTACAATTATAATGAAAGAAATTTCATTTACACAAATGGACAAGATTGTATTGTATTAAATATTGGACCAAACATGATACTTGATTTTATTTAGTCTTTCACTTGTGTATTTATTTTAGCCAAATGGATCCAATATTAATTACAATTTCATATTTTGTAATCATAAAATGGATTTATTGTTAGGAAATCATATTATTTCATTCTATGGAAATAACACAATGTTCTTCCATTCTTGAAATGAATTTGACCTATAAATATTTATCACATTGATATCAAATTATTGGAACCTAATTATTGATCATCATTGTTAGGGGAAAAAGGAACATGATGGCTTAATACCTAGTTTTACAATATCCTTAGGCCAATGAAATGACAAAACTAAAATGTAATTTCTTGTGGTAGAAATGTTACACAACTCTTAACAATCAATTTATAGGCAACATTCTAAACAAAAACCAACATTTGAAATTTGGGAATTAGACCAAAACAAAGAGCACATTATTTCGACTAATTGGAGTTATACATGGTTTATTCCTTTATGTGTGACCCACCCTAAATCCCAACATTAATCTACATCTATGTACTTAACCTCTATTAACACATGGAATTTTGAATTTCAACTAATATGTGCAAATGTGGTTGGCAACCAACAAATTGTGAATAATGGGCTCTTACAACATAATTGAATATAGTAAATCTATCAATGATATTTTCTAATATACACATCATCCTTGGATTTCACAACACCCCCAAAATAAAGAAACTTATATTCATAATTTTGACAACCATTACACAAATCATCCTTTATATAAATTTTTAACTTTGATTTACATTTTCTTTTTACTAGTACATTGATGCCTTCCATTTTGTAATATTTGATGCCTCATGAATTTATTTTCTTTTTCTATTTTTTTACTGTTTTTAAATTATATTAAATTGAATCGAACCTTCTATTACAATCTTATTCTTCCATGGAATTTCGATTAAATATGTGGATGTGGGGACTATATGAATGGATGACATACTATATGATATTAATTGAATTACAATTATGTCTAAAATTAATCAAAATTACGGATTCCAACAAATTCAAATTTCATTCAAACCTTTTTCTAGGTTTTATTCTTTGGGTTAGACTAGATCCTTTATCTAACAATTGCATTTCTTATATCTTGATTTATGCAATGTATAATGAAAATATTAAACTTCTATCATTCTAAGTGCCACAATTCATTGTACATTTTGTACAACCATCTCTCATTTGCCAATTTTCTCATGGCATGACATAATTTGAATTGTGTTTTTTTCAAGTGTGCAAATGCAAGTTGTATTCCATTAATCATGGACACTAAAGTAGATGACTTTGTGTAGGTCTCTAATCATGTTATTGCTATGAAGTTCAAATTATATGCCCATTCACTTACTACCATCCCATCATCATCAAGTAGTTGATGGCATTTTCCAATGACTTCAACATTTTGGCTCATCCAAAGTTTGGAAACATTTTGGAAATACAAAGTTCATGGTGAGGATATGGCATCAACTTCACAATTTTCGTCGACTACTCCAAAGATTGTTGCTTATGAGGTTCCAAAATTATTGAATGCACAAGTGAAATTAGAACCCCATGTTGTTCCACAAATTGTCCTTGACCTTAGTGATGGCATGGATGATGATGATGTTCTAATGATTCCTAATCCACTTGTTCATATGCCTTGTAAAGATGGCCATGTTTTAACCATTGGGGAGTCACATGTTTTTCCTACATCAAGCCAAGTAGATCTTACATTTTTTTGGGGAACACCCACTCCCCACAAGCTTTGCAATTTACATTATAAGTTAGAGTGCCATCCGAGGATTAGTTGCATAGTATGGACAAAAAACATGATGGGCACCCTTGGTGTGCAATTAAAACCACCAACATTAAAAAATGTTTACATGTATTACAAAAATCCCCATTCTTATAGGGTTGCTTGCATTGCAAAGATCATCGATTGTGTTATGCACAAAAAAATCAATGTGACATAAGCATGCATGCATAGTTTTGGTTCGCATAAACATCTTGCATCAATTGGAGCTAAGTTTGTCATGAATACAAAATAGTTGGTAAAATAAAAAGTGGAATTTTTTTTTTGGAGTGACCACATCAACAATAATATTGGTATCCAATATAATGTTTTTATGTGTTGAGTTGTTTGGTTCTCGTGGAGGGTTTGCAAAAAAATTACAATGGGCAAAACTTGATGAATAGATATTTAACGTTTTATTCACTCAACATCAAGATCTTGCATCAACATTCAAACATGGGAACTTTCAACATGGCCCATTGGGTAACGTTATGGGAATGTACATATAATTATTTCCAAGACAAGGTTCATTGAAGGTCTATTTATTTAAGAAAGTCACAAATGACAAAGGAAGTGGAGTTGACTTTGTTGCATTAATGCAACCAAGAGGAAACTTGTAAGGAGCTTGGTTGGTGTTTAACGATTGTAAACATGTTTTGGGATGGACTACTATGGCATGTCATGTGTATAATCCACATTATTATGAAGTAATGACAATTGCAATGTGTGATATACATTCAAAGGATGTAGAATTTCAAGTTCTCATGTGGAGGGCCCTTGTGAAAGCATGAAAGTAAATGGTGTCAGCAACCTACAATTCAAGGGGTTCATAATTGATAACGCTTAAGCAAATTGAAATGTTGTTTGAATTGTGTTTGGCCCATTGAGAGAATTTTCACAACCTCTACAACCACAAAGAGATAATTTGTATTTTCCATTGGGTTCGATATTTATGAATTTATGAATCAACCAATCCCTAGTTTTATGGCATTTCCCATACATCTTGAAACACAATCAATGCGTTTAAATATTATGCACACCCATGTTCAATATCATATTTTTAAAAATTTGTACTTGTTCATAAGGCTTGAAATTGAAGAGGATGGAAATATGCCCTACTTGTATTTTGGTTGAGACTATTCACCACACTTAGAATTGCAAACATTTTAACATGTTTCAGATTTTTTTATGTGAGTCTTATAGTATGTATGAATCTTATTTAAACCAAGTAGATGATTTTATGTTGCATTTTTTGAATGTAATCAAATTAGGTTTTTATTTAATTGAAGTGTTGGCTTGCTCTCTACTAATAAGATGTCTATAACATTAAACTTTTGATCCATAAATTGGATGAATGGATAAAACCATTCATCCATACTCATTCATCTAATAAGGTCTAGGGTAAGGGTTGATTATGCATGGTTATAGGATAAATGTTGTCTCCTGCATGGTCCAAATTCTAGCCCTAGTCTTTATGCTCAGGCTCCACGCTCAGGCGACAAATTGATTAGGAAAAGTACAGTAGTAAGAAAAGGGCTGGGCCTAGGGCATAGTAACTTTACGGGTGGCCCAATCCATTGCACGTAATAATAAGTCAAAACTCAAAGGTCCATGGTATGTACCACGGGTCCTGGAAAAGATTGGACACGAGAGGGGTGGAAGAGACAAGACCTAGTCTGTCGAATTGCTAAGCGCCGTCCAAATCCTCTGTTGAAAAATAAGGGAGAGTGATGAGCGTAGAAAAGGGGGGGGGGGGGGGGGGGGGGGGGGAGGGGGCGCGTTGGAGAGGATATCGGTCGGTTCATGGTTCGTCCCAGAGTTGGAGTTCGAAGGGTGGGTTGCGGTCGCAGGCGATGACGCCGTTGGACTCGGTGAGCCGGGCGACCTGCAGGGAG
>Ga0116227_10008750_pt1 | contig 18827 bp, 17 predicted proteins | sample S1TSphgellanicum_FD_89693 | JGI IMG/M metagenome (GOLD analysis project Ga0116227, IMG submission 89693) | Host-associated microbial communities from peat moss isolated from Minnesota, USA - S1T2_Fb - Sphagnum magellanicum MG | ecosystem: Host-associated > Plants > Peat moss > Unclassified... | reverse complement strand
TCGCGGCCGCGCGGGCGATCGCGGAACAGCATGGCGGCGCCGTTCCGTCCGAGCGCGAAGCGCTCGAAGCGCTGCCCGGCGTCGGCCGCAAGACCGCAAACGTCGTCCTGTCCGTCGCTTTCGCGGAAGCTGCATTCGCCGTCGACACGCACGTCTTCCGTGTCGCGCACCGCCTCGGGCTCACGCTCGGCAAGACGCCGCGCGCCGTGGAAGACGACGTCGTCAAACTCGTTCCGGCCGAGAAATTACGGCACGCGCATCATTGGCTGATCCTGCACGGCCGCGCGATCTGCAAAGCGCCCACGCCGCTCTGCGACCGCTGCCCCGTCAAAGGGATTTGCCCGAGCTACCCGATCGTCGAGAAGACGCTCGTAAAGAAGGCCCGCGCGAAAACGCGCAAATCGCTCGCCACGCTCAAGAAGAAAAAGGCCGGGCGCAAATAAGACGAGTCCGCGCGTGCGGCCCCGGCTACTTCGACGCGGCCAGCTTCACCGACGGGGCCGTGGCCGTTCCCGAAACGACGAGGTAGTCGTACATTCCGCCGACTCCGTGATTCGGGACGCCGCAGAAGAGCCAGTATTTGCCTTCCGCGTCCGCCGTGAAGTTGAGGTCGTCGCTTTGGCCGACCTTCATGCCGTCGACGAGGTTGTTCGTTTCCGCACCTGCGAACGCCGGCGGATCCGAACCTTGACTCGGAATCGATTCCGTGATCGGCAGCACCTCGAGCGAATGCGGGATCGCGCCCGCGCCGTGGTTGACCACGTGCATGTCGACGGTCCAACCCTTCGGCACCACGAGTGTCATGCCGCCGTGGGCGTATCCGTTGAAATTGAGCGTTCCGTTATTTCCGTTTTCCGCCATCTCGATTTGGAAGGTGACGGTCTTTTTCGCGGTATCGGTTTTCATCCACGAGGGGGAGGCTGCGGAGGCGAACGTATCCGCCCCCGCGAGCCCCGGTGAGAGGAACAGTGCGACCGCAGCGAATGCGGCCGCGCGAGCCAAGTTCATTCCAGGTCCTTACTGACTGCGTGGGATCTTGAAGACGTAGAGCGAGTCGCCGTACTGCGTGCCGATTTGGAAGCTGCCGCCGGAGGCGACCGCGACGTACTCTTGGCCGTCCAGTTCGTACACCATCGGAGCGGCATTGACGCCCGCACCCGTGTTGAACTGCCAGAGCAGCTTACCGGCCTTCGTATCGAACGCATCGAACATGCCGTTCGATTCGCCGACGAAGGTGACGCCGCCGGCGGTCGACACGCTGCCGCCGAGCATCGGATAATCGACCTTGTACTGCCATGCGAGTTTGCCCGTGTTCGTGTCGACGGCGGAGAGCAAGCCGTACTGCTGTTCCGTCGGGATGCCCGCGAAGGCGCTGCCGAGCCAGAGCGCGCCGGATTCGAGTTCCTGCGGCTTGGTGGAATAGATCATCGGCTGGTGCAGCGCGGAGATGATCACGTAGTGCATGCTCGGATCGTACGACGTCGGCGACCAGTCCACGCCGCCGTTCGCGCCCGGCAACATCCGTACGCCGGCTTCGGTTGGTTGCGCGAACATGTTCGCTTGCGGGACGAAGGCGTCGGATTTGCGGATCAGCTTGCCCGTGTCGCGGTCGACGACGTAGAACCAGCCGGTCTTCCCCGCCTGCCCCACGGCGGCGACGGGCTTCCCGTTCGCGTCGACCGTGTCGAAGAGCACGACCGGCGAGACCGCGTCGAGGTCCCAGACGTCGTGCGGAACCTCCTGATAGTACCACTTGATCTTGCCGGTCGACGCGTCGATCGCCACGATCGAATCCGTGTAGAGATCGTCACCGGGACGCGCGGCTCCGAGCAAGTCCGGTGACGGATTGCCCGTCGTGACGTAGATCGTATTGCGGGAGACGTCGACCGCCGGTGTCATCCAGGTTGCGCCGCCGCCGATCTTCCAGGCATCGGCATGCGCGGAATAGGCGGCCTTCTCCGCGGCAATATCGCGGTGGAGCGGGACGCCGTCGCTCGTGGTCGGCGTGAATTTGCCGGCCCAATGCTCGGCGTCCGTCGCGTACCAGCGCCACATCAAGTGCCCGTCGCTCTGCGCGTAGGCCGTGACCGATCCGCGCACGCCGTACTCGCCGCCGGCGCCGCCGACGATGATCATGTCCTTATAGGCGAGTGGGGCCATCGTCAGCGAGTAGCCTGCGGCGTTGTCGCCGGCTTGGACTTCCCAATTCACTTTGCCGGTCGCCGCGTCGAGCGCGACGAGCTTCCCGTCGAGCTGACCGAGGTAGAGGGTGTTTCCGACGAGCGCCACACCGCGGTTGACGGGCCCGCAGCAAAAGATCGTCTTGCCGAGTTTGGCTTGATAGTGCCAGAGCTTTTTGCCGGTCGCCGCATCGACGGCGAAAACGTGATCGTAGGCCGTCGTGACGTACATCTTTCCGTCCGAGACGATCGGCGTCGTTTCGAACGGCGCGGCGACGCCCGTCTGGAAGACGTAGGCCGGCTGCAGCGCCGCCGCGTTTTGCGGCGTGATCTGCGCGAGCGGCGAGAAGCGCTGATTGCTGTAGTCGTGCCCGTATGTGAGCCACGACGAGCTCTCGTGCGCGTTCTGCAGGTCGGCGGCCGAGATCTGCGCGGGGGCGGCTCCGGTAGCCGGGGTCGTGTCGGCGAGTGTTGCGGCGGGCGCGAGCGCCAACGCCAGGACCGGGACGTAGAAGAGCGTGGGTTTCAAGAAATTCACCTCATCGTAGTCGCGCGGCCGGCGTCAGAACGCCGAACCCGCACGAATCGAATTAACGCCGCCGGAAGCGCGTCGGAACGCAAGTTTCCTGTGACGTACAATTCCTTGGACTTTCCCACCGCTCGTAATGAGCCCTCCGCGCCACGACGCGATCACGACGGGGTGACTAGAGCCGGATCGGACCGAGTCCATCGAGGTGCGGCGGTCGCGGTAGCGCCGCATCCTCCGTGATCGCTTTGAGGAGTTCGTTCGGTCCCAGGCGCTCGCCATAACCCGCGTCGGTCGAGAGCTTCGAGAGATTGATCAGCGCCGGCGACGCGCTGCCGGGATCGAATTGATACTCGCCGTCGAGCCCGAGGCCGCGGATGCGCACGAGTTGCTGCGGCTCGTCGACGTCGAGGCTCACGCGCTTGTCGCGAAAGCGGAGCCGGACGCGCAGCGGCTTCTCGAGCCGTACGAACGTCAATCCGTCTTTGCCGAGGATCGCGTTGAGACGGCGGGCGCCCACGCTCAGTGCCTGCGCGAAGGCCGCGAGGGCGGCGGCGGCGTCGTCGCCGGGCGCAGCCGCCGCGGCCGGTGTGGCCGAGTCGATCGCGGCCCCGACGTCCTTGCGCGCGCGGATGCGCATGGCCATCGCGACGATGGGGTTCGGATTGCTGTCGCTGGTATCGGGGTCCACGCGATGGTATTCGCTTTACCGGCGCGGCAACGCTCTTGCCGCAGGTAACCTTGCAAGCGCGCGGTACTCAGGCGGAAATGCTCGCGCGTAACGATTGGGTCGCGTCGGGGCGCACCATCGAGTTTGGAGCGCCCGCGGCTCCGCATCGGATTTTCGTTCGCGAAGCCGGGCGGCCAAGAGCTGCGGCGATCCTCTTTCTGCACGGGTTTCCATCGAGTTCGTGGGACTGGTCGAAGCTCGAGCCGCTGCTCGCAACGGGGTATCGCCTCGGGTACGTCGATTTTCTCGGCTTCGGCGCTTCGTCCAAGCCGAAGCATCATCGCTATTCCCTCATGGAACAGGCTCGCGTGGCACAAGCGGCCGTCGCGGCGCTCGGCTTCGACCGGTTCCACATCGTGGCCCACGATTACGGCGTTTCGGTCGCGCAACAATTGTTGTGCGAGCCGAAGATGCGCTCCCGGATTGCGAGCTTGACGCTCCTCAACGGCGGCCTCTACGCGACGTTGCAACGTCCGGCTCTTTTTCAGACCTTGCTCCGCTCGCCGGCCGGTTCGATCGTCAGCCGGCTGCTGACGAAGGAACGCTTCGTAGCGTCCTTCGCGAGCCTCTTCTCGGCGCGGCATCGGCCCACGCGCGCGGAAGTCGAACAGCATTGGGAAGCCATCGCGAGTAACGGCGGGTTGGGCCCCGCGCACCGGCTGCTCCGCTTCGTCGACGAGCGCATGGAATACGGTCCGATGTGGGAGAGCGCGCTCGAGTCTTCCGAGGTTCCGCTGAACTTCGTCTGGGGGATGCTCGACCCCGTCGCCGGCTCCGGCATGATCGAATACGCGATTCCGCGGCAGCGCCGCTTTCCGAACGTGACGACGCTGCCGGACGTCGGACATTATCCGCATTGGGAGGCGCCCGAACGCGTGGCGGCATCCATCGCGGCGTTCGCCGATTTCACGTCAGGCGGCCGTCTTTCGGCCGTCCTAACTTCGGGTTAAGGAAGGGCTGCCATTCCGCCCGTTCCGAAGCCGTGCCTATGAGCGTGGAACGGAACTCCCTGGCGATCGACACCGATAACCGGGTCGTCTCGGTCGCCGGGCGCGGACGCCACGCCGCCCGCATCCCCGACACGCCCGAGCGTAAGCGTCTCGAAAAGCAGCGCAGCATCCGCGAGGTCGTTTTCGGCGCCCAGGACGGCGTGCTGACGACGCTCGGCATCGTTACGGGCGTGAGCAGTGCGACGGTCGACCGCGGCACGATTCTCATCACGGGCTTTCTCTCGATGCTCGTCGGCGCGATCTCGATGGGCGTCGGCGAATATGTAGGCGGTAAAGCGGAGCGCGAGGTCGTCCAGAACGCGATCGACCTCGAACAGGGCGAGATGCTCGAGAAGCCGGACGAAGAATTTGCGGAGCAGGTCGCTTACTACCGGCTCAAGGGGTTTACGGACGACGAAGCGGTCACGATCGTCAAACGCCTGGAGAAGAATCCCGAAATCTGGTTGCACGAAATGGTTCGCGACGAGTTCGGTATCGATCTGCGCGAAGCGGAAGGCGGCGGATTACGCGGATCGTTCGCGATGATGGGCTCGTTTGCGATCGGCGCCGCGCTGCCGGTCATTCCGTACGCCTTCGGCGGCCTCGCGATCGGCGCTGCGATGCTGACCGGACTCGGGCTCGCCGTCGCGGCGCTCTTCGGCATCGGCTATTACGCCGGCACGCTCAGCGGAAAGAAGCCCGCGTTCAAGGGTTTCGAGATCGTCGCATTCGGCGCGGTCGTATTCGCAATCGCGTGGGCCGCAGGCCACTTCATCCCACCGCTCTTCGGACGTAGCGCGGTGGGCGTGGGGGGTTAGCCGTTGGACCGCTCGAAATTCGACGGGCTTAGGGGCAGACGAGCCTGAAGCCGGCAAGCCGCTAAGGTTCGCGCTGCGTCGATTTCTTGGAAAGGTTGATGCCCCGGTAGAGTTGTTGCATCGATAGTTTGAGATCGACGGAGAGTAAATCGATCTCCGACGCGAGACCGGTGTAGAGCATGTCGATCCACGTGTCGGCCGGGCCGCGCCGATAGAGAGACGCCCACACCTTGCGCGAATCGACCATGAGGTATTCGTGGACCGACGGGATCGCGCGATAGATGTCGAGTTTATCGATCCGGTCGCGTTTGAGAGACGTGGGTGAGATGACCTCGACGACGAGTTTCGGCGCGACGATGAACGTTTTGCTCAGATCGACATCGTCGCAGGTGACGGCGCCGTCGGGGAACACGTTCGTGGCACGGTCGGTTCGTCTGACTCCGATCGTCGAAGGCCCGAAGACGTGACAGGGAGCTTGAACGTGGGAATCGAGCGCGGTGGCGATTCGCGTGCAAAGAATACCGTGCGCGCCCGTACCGGTTGAGAACGCGAGGACGTAGCCGTCGTAAAGTTCGTACACTTCGCCTTCAGGCGGCTGGAGGGCGTCGTAGTCCTCGAGCGAGATCGGGCCGGGTCCCGGATCTATCATGGCTGGGTCCTCGCTCTTGTGGATCCGCGTTACTTCGCGGATCCCGCGCCCTTACCGACGAGCGTTCGCGCGATCACCATGCGCTGGATCTGTTGCGTGCCTTCGTAAATCTGCGTGATTTTCGCGTCGCGCATCATGCGTTCGACCGGGTATTCCGTGCTGTAGCCGAAGCCGCCGAGGATTTGCACGGCGTCGGTCGTCACCTTCATCGCCGTGTCGCCGGCCTTGAGTTTCGCAAGCGCCGCCCAGAGCGTGAGGTCGGGGCTGTTCTCGTCGCACTTGCGAGCGGCTTCGTACAGTAAGAGCCGCGACGCCTCGACTTCGACCTTCATGTCGGCGAGCATGAATTGGATGCCCTGCTGCGCTCCGATCGGCTTGCCGAACGCGATTCGTTCGTTCGCGTAATTGGCAGCGTAATCGAGCGCGCCTTGCGCGATGCCGACGGCTTGCGCCGCGATGCCGGGCCGCGACTTGTCGAGCACCTTCATCGCGGTTCGGAAGCCCGTGCCTTCCGCGCCGAGCAGGTTCTCGGCCGGAACCACGCAGTTCTCGAAGATCAGTTCGCAGGTCGGCGATCCGCGGATGCCCATCTTTTTCTCGAGCTTGCCGACCTTGAATCCCGGGAACGTGTTCTCCACGACGAACGCACTGATGCCGCTCGGGCCCTTCTCGGGATCGGTTACGGCGAACACGGTCACGATATCGGCGACGCTGCCCTGCGTGATCCACACCTTGCTGCCGTTGAGAACGTAGGTGTCGCCCTGCTTCTCGGCGCGCGTGCGCATCGAGCCTGCGGCGTCGGAACCGCTGCCGGCCTCCGTGAGCGCGTAGGCAGAGATGTATTCGCCCGAGGAAATCTTTGGGAGATACTTTTGCTTGAGCGCTTCGCTGCCCGCAATGATGAGGGCGAGGGCGCCGAGTTCTTGGACGGCGATCATCAGACCGCTCGAAGCGCACGCCTTGGAGACCTCTTCGACGATCTTCACGTACGTCAGAAACGAGCCGCCGAGACCGCCGTATTCGGCCGGAAAGGGGACGCCCAGGAGGTCGTTTTCGGCGAAGAGCTTGTAGATGTCGCGAGCGAACTCGCCCTTCTCGTCGATTTCCGCGGCTCGCGGCGCAACGCGGTCGCGGACGAGGTCGCGGACGACCTCGAGGATCATCGCCTCGTCTTCGGCGGTCGGGCCGGTCGGCGGCGGTGCAATTGCCATGTTCGTGCTCCAAGTCGAGAAGAGAGTTCGCATCGGATTCTTCGTCACGCCGCGCCGGGTCCATTCGTTAGCCTCCCCGATGGACCTCAGTCAAGTTGCCGTGGACATGCCGGCCGTGCGTTTCTGGTCGTGGGCCGGAGCGTATGCGATCGCGGCCCTCGCCCTGTGGACGACGCGGCGGCGGAATCCGTCCGGCCGGCCGCGGCCTTCGCGCGCGGGCATCGCGATTGCACTCGGTGCGGTGGCGCTCGCGTGGATCTGGCCGCAGGGCCTCGGCCGCGTTCAGCCCGGCGACCGGGGCATCGTCCTGCGCTTCGGCGCGCCGACGGGGACGGTGCTCGGCGAAGGCCTCTACTACGTGCTCCCCCTCGCCGACGTCGTCGTGCAGATGAACGCGCAGATCAACACGATCACGCTCGACCGGGCGCAGGGCACGTGCAGCGATCTGGAGCCGGTTTACGCGGATTTGGCGGTGAGCTTTCACGTAATTCCGGCGCGCGTCATCGACGTCTACCGGCGACTCCGCTTCGATTACGCGACGCGCGTCGTCTATCCGTCGGTGCAGGACGCTTGGAAGACCACGGTCGCCACCTATCAAGCGGGCGACCTCGTGGCCAAGCGTCCGCAGATCATGCGGCAGTTCCACGCGGACCTGGCGGCACGGCTGGCGGTCTTCGGCCTCGGCCTCGACGCCGTCAACACCACGCGCATCAATTATTCGTACGCGTACCAGCAGGCGGCGCAAGACAAGGTGGCCGCGGTCCAACACACGTTGCAAGCCGAGCAGGACCTGCAACGGATTCGCTTCGAGGCGCAGCAGAGCGTCATTCGCGCGAAGAGCGAAGTCGAAGCGTTGAAGCTCCAGCGCAGCGTCCCGGCCGCGCTCATCATCCAACAGCGCCGGCTGGACCTGCAACGGCGCGCGATCGACAAGTGGGACGGGCATCTGCCGCAGTCGACCCTAGGAACACCCTTCCTCGACCAGGAGCTCGGCGCTCGGCGCGACTAAGGCTCCGCGGGCCGCGCGGCCCGGGAGCCGCGAATTACAACGAAGCGAGCGCGGCCGTGATGGCCGCGCTCGTTTCGATATAAAGACGAATGTACGTGAGAGAAGTAATTACTTCTTCTTCGGTGCCGCCTTCTTGGTCGTCTTCTTGGCCTTCGCCTTTTTCATCGCCATGTTATAATCACCCCCGTTCTTTGAGGATTCGGTGTGTCCGGCGCAGCGTGCGAACCGGCGACATACTCCAAACGTATGCCGATTCCCGCGAGTTCCGTCTCCCCGGACATCGGCCCTCTCTCCTGGGTAAAGGCTCCGACAATGGGTCCGTTCGCGAATCGTGGAAAACCGACGTTCGGATGACGATCATCGAAGCCGTCGATCTGAACAAGACGTTTCGCTCGATCGTGCGGCAGCCCGGCCTCGGCGGGGCGCTCCGGGCCCTGTTCTCGCGCGAATTCGAGGAAAAGGCAGCGGTCCGGAACGTCAACTTCGCCCTCCGGCAAGGCGAGCTCGTCGGCTATCTCGGACCCAACGGCGCCGGCAAATCGACGACGATCAAGATGCTGACGGGCATCCTCGTCCCCACCTCGGGCAAGATCCGGGTGGCCGGGATCGTCCCCCACGAGCACCGCCGTGAAAACGGGCAGAACATCGGCGTGGTGTTCGGCCAGCGCAGCCAACTCTATTGGGACCTGCCGCTGCGCGAATCGTTCGAACTGCTGCGAGCGATCTACGACGTGCCGCGCGACCGTTACAACGCGAACCTGCGCCACTTCAACGATATCCTCGATCTCGAGCGGTTCATGGGCACGCCCGTGCGCCAGCTCTCGCTCGGCGAGCGCATGCGCGGCGACTTCGCCGCCGCGATGTTGCACGACCCCAAGATCGTCTACCTCGACGAACCGACCATCGGGCTCGACGTGGTCGCCAAAGAGGCGATACGCGAATTCATCGGGACGATGAACCGGGAGCGCGGAACGACCGTCATCCTCACGACGCACGATCTCGCCGACGTGGAGCGCCTGACCCGGCGGATCCTCTTGATCGACGAAGGGACCGTCATCTACGACGGTTCGCTCGCAAAACTCCGCGACGAATACGGAACCCATCGCACGCTCGTGGTGACGCTCGCGGAAACCTATCCCGAGATCGACGTGCCCGGCACGACGCTCGACCGGCGCGAGGGCAACGTCGTGCACCTCCGCTTCGATCGTCGCGACGTGTCCGCCGAAGCGCTCGTGCGGCGCGTGCTCGACACCTATCGCATCACCGACATCTCGCTCGCCGAGCCGGACATCGATGAGATCGTGCGCCGCATCTACACGGACGGTTACGTCGCGGCTCCGGCGGTCGTGCCCGGCTGATGGCGGCGCTCGTGCCGGGGCGATTCCGCTTCGCGCCCTATATCGAGTTCGGCAAGAAAGCGATCGCCCGCGAAGCGACGTACCGGTTCGACGTCTTTACGAGCATCGGCTCGTTCGCGCTGCGCGTGTACGTCTTGCGCATGGTCTGGACCGCGCTCTACGCGCGCAACGCCGCCCCGCCCGGGTTGCCGCTGCATTCGATCCTGACGTACTCGGCCGTCGCGCTTCTGATGGGGCTGGTCCTCGACGTCGATCAGGTCAGCTCGCTGTACGAGAAACTCCACGACGGCAGCATCATCAGCGACTTCATGCGCCCGATCAGCGTGCCCCTCTATTTTTTCGCCGACGGTACGGGCGAGGTACTCTTCCACGCGCTCTTGATCGTGCCGTCGCTCGCACTCGCGCTGCTGATCGTGCACATCGACGTTCCGTCGGCCGGCGCGTTTGCGGCGTTCGTTCTGAGTCTGTTGCTCGGCTACTTCGTCGGCTTCTGCGTGAACTTCATCTTGAATTGCACCGCGTTTTGGACGCTCGAAATCCACGCCGCGCAACTGATCGTTACCTGGCTGACCGATCTGCTCGGCGGCGAACTCGTCCCGCTCGTCCTGTTCCCCGCCGCCCTCCAGAACGTGCTGTACGCTCTGCCGTTCGCGGCGATGTTCTCGACGCCGCTGCTCATTTACGTCGGCCAGATCGCGCCCGCGCGCTATCCGGCCGCAATCGGTCTGCAAGTGGTGTGGCTGCTCGTACTCGGCGCGATCTGTACGTTGATGTGGCGGGCGGGCGTGCGGCGCGTCGTCGTGCAGGGCGGCTGATGGGCCCACAATCGCGGTCCCGCGTGGCAGTGGGCCCGGTTTCAGCGACGGCGCGGCGCGCGCTTGCGGTCTACGGACAGCACTGGCGCATCAACCTGCTCACGGCGCTGGAATACCGCGAGAACTTTCTCTTATGGGCGGCGTTTGCGGTCGTCTACCACGGGTCCGCGATCGCCGCGCTCTGGGTCGTGCTGCACGCGTTCCCATCGATGAACGGCTGGGACTTTCGCGACATGGCTTTTCTCTACGGGCTCTGGATGCTCGCGCACGCGCTGCACGACACGCTGTTCTTCGGCGTCGGCAGCGTTCCGGAATACGTGCGCGACGGTGAGTTCGACCGGCTCCTGATTCGGCCGCTCGACACGCTCTTCGCGGTGATCGCGATTCCGGGACAGGTCTTCCCCGACGAGTTGATCCTGGCACTCGCGTATTTTGGAGCGGCCACCTGGTACGCGCAGGTCCGCGTCGATGCGCTCTTCGTCCTGTGCGTCCCCTTCGTGATCGCCGGCGGCACGATGATCGAACTCGCGATCAATCTCATCGTCGCGACGATCGCGTTTTGGTTCGTGCGGGTCGACGCGATCCGCTGGATCGTGCTGCAGCTCGAATCGGAATTCACGCGCTATCCGATCGGCATCTATTCGCGCGGCGTACGTCTCTTCCTCACGTTCGTCATCCCGTTCGCCTTCATGAACTATTTTCCGGCGGCCTATTTTCTGCACAAGTCCCACAGCACGTTTGCGTTGCCCGCGGCCGCGGGTTTGCTCGCTCCGCTCATCGGACTCGCATTTCTCGCCGTCGCGTACGGTTTCTGGCGGGTGGGATTGAACCGCTACCAGGGGGTCGGGCACTAGCACGACGTCATCGGTTCGAAGGGCGCGCTATCGGCGTGGCCGATGACGTACGACCGTTCGCTTGGTCGAGGGCGAGCTTTCGATATCTGGCGAGTTCGATTGCGGCGAGCGCGATCGATGCGTGCGCGATCAGCTCGATCAGCGCTTCGCGTTCCGCCGGGTCGAGATCGAGTCCGATTTGGCTGTGACCGTAGACGACGATCGCGTAGACGCTGCGCTCGAAGAAAAGCGGCGCCACGAACGTGAGCCGCGCGTTCGCGAGCGAGCCGCGCACGAGCTTGCTGTCCTTTCCCGAAAACCGCAGGGGTCCGCGCGAGCGGTGGATCGCCTCGAGCAAGTCGTCGTTTCCGGGAAGCTCCACGTCGCAATCGGCCGGCCAATTGTGGCTCGGGCCCAGGCGAAACGAGCCGCCGGGCGTGCGCTCGAAGATGCCGCCGAAGGCGAGATCGAGCGCGTGCGACGCGTCGACCAGCAACGCGCGCTCCACGTCTTCGCGCGTTTCCGCATCGAGCGTATAGCCTGCGATCAGCGCGAGCGCGCGTTGCCGGGCCGCGCGATCGCGGAAGATGAAGCGGTCCACGAGACTCTCGATCAGTTCGCGCAGTTTGCCGGCCGTCGACCCCACCACCATCGAAATCGCGATCAAGAATCCGTACGCGAGATCCGTGTTTTGATAGAAAACGTACGTGCCGATCTCTTCGCTCGCCGAGATGATGCCGATCACCGTCGCCGAGAGGGCCACGTAGACGACGGCGCGGCTGACGACGAAGTCGACGTTGAAGAACTTCTCGCGGACGACGGCGACCCAGACCACGAGAATCGGCAACACGCTCGCGCTCAGCAGGACGCCGTTCTCCCACGGCTTGATCCATTCCGGATAGAACGCCTGGGATACCAGGCGCGCGACGGCCGCGAGTGCGAACGCACAGGCGATCCAGCCGATCCGCCGGCGCACGCTGCCGTGCGCGCGCACGAGCGCCGCGGCGAACACGCCGATGGTCACCCACGCCGTCACGTCCGCGAGCCGGCCGTACGTCGCGTCGATACCGCCCGCGGGACGCGCGGCGTAGGTGGCGAGCCAGTACCCGTAGGCATGGAGCGTTCCCGAGACGGCGCCGGACGCGGCGGCCAGGTACGCGCACAGCCGCTGCGCGCGGGGATTCTCGAAGAGCAGGCAGAGCGCAAAGAGCAGGAGCGCCGAGCCGGCCGCTCCGGTCGACGCGCTCGCGTACGCGTCGAAAACCTGGCGCCAGGGATTGGGAATCTGCAGCGCGAGCCACGTGGACGGGCCGTCGTTGCAAAGCCCGTACGCGAGGATGGCGCCCGTTGCGATGCCGGGCGCAATCAAGAAGAGGATCGCCCCCAGCAGGACGATCGCAAGAAAGATCGCGATGCGCAGCAGCGTGAGGGTCCGCGCGGTGATGGGCTCGGGCCGCGACCGCAGATGGAGCTTGCGCTCGTGGCCGTCCCGGAGGACCGGTAAGACCCGATCGGGATTGTCGTACGTGTAGCCGACGCCCACGATCCCGCCCTTGCGGTCGAACGGCGGGATGCGGTCGACGCGGACGCGGTCCCCGGCGACGATTCGCCCGTCGCCGGCCGGGCGGCCCGGCTCGGCCGGGCCGCCGATCACGACGCCGTTGCCGTCGGTCACATAGTCGAAATCGCCGAGCGGGACGACGGCACGGATCAGATCGGGCGCCACGCGCGCCGCCGCCAGCACGACGAACAAACCCACGACCACCAGGCGGATCCACTGGATCCGTTCGAGCGACACTTTCGGCAGCGACAGAGTCCCAAGCGGCATTGCCGTTGCTTTCCCCGCCAACGGGATTTTCGCGGTGCCTCGCCTTAACTAGCGCGTCGATGAACAAAGTGGTGGCGACCCCTGCCGAGGCCGTGGCGGACATCCCGAACGGAGCGTCGATCGCGGTCGGCGGCTTCGGCCTCAACGGCATCCCCGAGTTCTTGATCGAGGCGCTCTTGGAACAGGGCGCGACCGGCCTCGTAACGGTCAGCAACAATTGCGGCGTCGACGGGTTCGGGCTCGGGCGCCTGCTCGACAACCGCCGCCTGCGGCGGACGACGGGTTCCTACGTCGGGGAAAACAAGGAGTTCGAACGGCAGTACCTTTCCGGGGATCTCGAAGTCGAGCTCGTCCCGCAGGGCACGCTCGCCGAGCGGATGCGGGCCGGCGGCTCCGGCATCCCGGCATTCTTCACGCCGGCGGGCGTCGGCACGCAGATTGCGGAGGGCGGCTTGCCCTGGCGCTATGGAAAAGACGGCGCGGTGGCGCTCGAGTCGCCGAAGAAAGAAGTCCGCACCTTCGCCGGACGCGAGTACGTGCTCGAAGAAGGCATCACGTGTGACTACGCCTTCGTCCGGGCGACGATCGGCGACTCGCACGGCAATCTCTATTACAACAAGGCGACGCAGAACTTCAATCCGCTCTGCGCGATGGCCGGCCGGGTCACGATCGCGGAAGTGGAACAACTCGTGGAGCCCGGGGGCATTCCGCCCGAACACGTTCATACGCCGGGCATTTTCGTTCAACGCGTCGTCCTCGTGAACGCCGAAAACAAACGCATCGAACGTACGACGACCAGAAAGCGCGGAGCGTAATCGTGGCTTTGACGAGAGAACAGCTGGCGGCGCGCGTCGCCCAGGAATTGGTCGACGGACAGTACGTGAACCTCGGTATCGGGCTCCCGACGCTCGTGCCGAATTACGTAAAGCCCGGCACGACGATCGTCTTGCAGAGTGAGAACGGGATCCTCGGGATGGGTCCCTACCCGTACGAGGACGAGGTCGACCCCGATCTCATCAACGCCGGCAAAGAGACGGTCACGGTGTTACCGGGAGCGTCGTTCTTCGATAGCGCGAGTTCGTTCGGCATGATTCGCGGCGGTCACATCGACCTCGCCGTGCTCGGCGCCATGCAGGTTGCCGCGAACGGCGACCTCGCGAATTGGATCATTCCCGGCAAGATGGTCAAGGGCATGGGCGGCGCGATGGACCTCGTGCACGGCGCGAAACGCGTGATCGTGATGATGGAGCATACGGCCAAGGACGGTTCGCCGAAGATCATGGAGCGCTGCACCTTGCCGCTCACCGGTAAGGGTGTCGTCAACTGCATCATGACCGATCTCGCCGTGATCGACGTGACGCCGGACGGGCTCGTGCTCCGCGAATGCGCGCCGGGCGTCTCCGCCGACGACGTCGTCAAGGCGACGGCCGCTCCGCTACGCGTGGCGGTTCGCGCCGGCTAACGCCGTGCCCGCGCTTTACGCGGACTCGGCCACGATGGCCGTCGTTGCGCCCCGTTCGCTGAAGCGGTGTGCGGCGAACTCGATCGTCAGGAATCCCTCGGCAACGAACGCCAAACAGACGGTCGCGGCGGCTGCAGCGGCACCGCCGCCAAGAGCCGCAACGGCTCCGCCGAGGACGAGTGCGGGCAGGATGTATGCCGCCGTGACCAGCGTCCGCACGAGCGCCATCGGTCCCCGGGCATCGATCGGATTTGGAAAGAGCGCGTACAGCCCGATGCCGAGCGCCTGGAGCGACCAATATGCCGCGAGGCAGACCGGGACGGCCGCGAGCGTCAGCGGGAGTTGATGCAGGACGAGGCCGGCGCTAAACGGAGCGAGGCCGACTGCGACGCCGCCGCGGAGCGCTCGTCCGAGCGTCCAGGCCGCAAGCCGGCTGCGCAGCGCGTCTTTACCGAGCCAGAACAGCGGTTTTGCGAGGTCGCCCGCGAGTCCCGCCGCGGCGCCCTGCGGCGCGAGGAACACGAGCAGAAGCGCGCTCGCGCCGAAGAGCGTGAGCATCGGGCTGAGGTCGTCGAGCGCGATGGAAGCGTACGCGAAGCCTGCGCCGCACGCGGCCCAAAATAAGCAGCCGCCCGCCCAGAGCGCGAACGATCCCCGGCCCCGCCGGAATCCAATCCAGTCTTTCCAAGCGAGTGCGAGCGCCCCGGACGGGATGCGCGCTGCCGGCGTCGAGACGACCGCGCCGTAGCGTGTCTGTCGCACGGCGGACTGGCGGCGGCGGACTGCGGCGAGCGAACGCCGTGAGACGGCGTAGAGTTCCGGCAGCGAATCGTGCGCGAGGCAAACGACGGCGAGCAACATGACGGCCAGGAGCGCGCAAAAGAGCACGAGGGCGCTCGGGCTGCCGCGCTGGATCGAGCGTACCGCGCCGCCCGGGTCGCACCGCACGAACCCGATCGCGGTCTTCCAAACGCGTTCTCCCGAAAACCCGATCGCGACGTACGCAAACCCCGTGGCCGCAACGATCCATCCGAACGCCCGGAAGCCGAGATTGAAGCTCCCGCGCGAGAGGAGGAAGATCGGCAATTCGACGCTCATCAGCAGTGCGACGGCGAGCAGGGCCGTGAGGAAAGCGATCGCCGCGCCGAGCGGCGATGCGTGCTGCGGAAAGAAGATCAGGAAGTAATACGCGAGCGCCCCGGCCCAGCGCAGACCGCTCGCCAGGAGCTTGCGGAGTTGAAGCCACACGGCCATATCGATCGGTTTGATGCCGGAGTTCGAGAAGAGCACGGCTTCCGCCGTGGTGCGGAACGCGCTGACGCGACCGCCCGCGGACAGCGCGACCGTGATACCGAGCGCGATGAGATAGAGACCGCCCATGCCGGTCAGATGCTCCGCGCTCAGTCGTACCGACCCGACCGGCATCTGATGCGAGCCGAAGAGCCGCGCGCACGCGAGATAGCCGAGCGAGAGCGCGTACGGAATCCAAATCGCAAGCCGCAACGGAGAACGGCCGATCGCCGCGATCTGATGCATCGCAAAGCGCCATTCGAGGTAGGCGAGCGCGCGCATCAGGCGGTGATTTCGAGAAAGACGTCCTCGAGCGTCCGGTCGGCCCGGTTCGCCCGCGAGCGCAATTCGGCCGCGTTTCCGGAGGCGATCGCCACGCCGGATTTCATGAAGATCAGGCGGTCGCACAGGGCTTCGGCGGATTCGATGAGGTGGGTGCTCATCACGATCGTCGTCCCGGCGGCGCTCAGCGAGCGAATCAGTTCGCGCAGTTCGCGCTGGCCGCGCGGGTCCAGGCCGATCATCGGTTCGTCGAAGAGCAGGATCGGCGCGCCCGCGAGCACGGTGGCGGCGATCAACGTTTTCTGGCGCATGCCTTTCGAGAGGGCTTGGCCGAGCGTGTGACGCTGATCGCCCAAGTTGAAGCGCGCGAGCAGATCTTCCGCCCGCGCTTCCCACCCGTCGGGGATCCGGCCGCTCCGCGCGACGAACGCGAGATGCTCCCAGACGGTCAGCATCGGGTAGACGTCGGGCGTTTCCGGGATCAGCGAAATGATCCGTCCGCGATCGCCGCCGAGAAGTTTGCCCCCGAACCAAATGCTGCCGGAATCGGGCCGTAACAATCCGTTGAGGCAGAGGAACGTCGTCGTCTTGCCGGCGCCGTTGGGGCCGAGGAGTCCGAGGATTTCGCCGCGGTCGAGGGAGAACGTGAGGCCGTCGAGCCCGAGCTTCGCTCCGAACCGTTTGGTGAGGCCTTCGACGCGAAGTTGCGGTTCGTGCATCTCCGCGCGGTTCGGCAGAGCGCGCGCCGTTTACCGTTGCGGCGGCAAAACGTGCGGGATGTCGCCTAGGAGGCGGGCGTGAGGAGCGGCCGCGGCGCCTTCTCGAATTGCGTGCGGTAGAGGCGAGCGTAGGTGCCGTTTCGCGCGAGCAATTCGCCATGCGACCCGCGCTCGACGACGCGGCCGCGATCGACGACGAAAATGACGTCTGCGGCCAGGATCGTCGAGAGGCGGTGCGCGATCACGAGGCTCGTCCGGCCGCGCATCGCCTTGTCGAACGCCGCTTGAATCAGCGCCTCGTTCTCGGAATCGAGGGCGCTGGTCGCTTCGTCGAGGATCAAGATCCGCGGATCTTTGATGAGCACGCGCGCGATCGCGAGCCGTTGACGCTCGCCGCCCGAGAGTTTGTGGCCGCGTTCGCCCACGATCGTATCGTAGCGTTCGGGAAGCGACGCGATGAAGTCGGCGATGTTCGCGGCGCGCGCCGCCTCCTCGATTTGGGCCTGCGTGGCGTCTTCGCGTCCGTAGCGCAGATTGTTGCCGATCGTGTCGTGGAAGAGATAGGTCTCCTGCGTCACGATCCCGATGTGCGCGCGAAGCGCTTCGAGCTTCACGTCGCGCACGTCGATGCCGTCGATCAGGATCCGGCCGCTCTGCGGATCGTAGAAGCGCGGCACCAGTTGCGTGATCGTCGTTTTTCCGGCGCCCGACGGGCCGACGAAGGCCGCCACTTGGCCGGGCGCGATTTCGAGGTCGACGCCGTCGAGCGCCGGGCGGTCCGCCGTGTAGGAGAAATGGACGTCCTCGAAAGCGAGGCCGCCCCGGACCTCGGGCAGATCGCGCGTGCCGGTCGGCTCGGACTCCATGTCCAGATATTCGAAGATGCGCTCGAACACGGCGAGGGCGCTGATGATCTGCACTTGGATGCCGGCCAGCGCCGAGGCCGGCCCGTAGAGGCGGCCGAGGAGCGCGACGAAGGCGACGATCGTTCCGACCGTCAGTCCGAAATAGATCGCGGCCAACCCGCCGCCGAACCACACGATCGCGGGGCCGACGATCACCATTGCGGCGATCGACGCGATGAACCAGCGGCCCACCATCGCGAGTTTGATCTCGAGCCCCATGAGGCTCGTCGAGACGTCGAAGAAGCGCTTCGCTTCGAAGCCCTCGCGCACGAACGACTTGATCAGCGTGATGCCGGAGATCGAGAGCGTCTCTTGCGTGAGACTCTCGATCTCGTCGCGCTTCTCCCGCGTTTCTTTGCGCACGACGTACATCCGGCGCCCGACGGGTGAGAGCGGCACGATCATGATCGGAACGACCGCGAGCGCGAGCAGCGAAAGCTTCCAGTCGAGCACGAACATCGTGACGACCGTCGTGACGATGGCGGCGAGATTGGTTACGATCTGGACGAGCGTGCCCGTGACGACGCTGTCGACGTTGTCGACGTCGCTCGAGACGCGGTTCATGATCTCACCGGTCTTCGTGTTCGTGTAAAACGAAATCGGCATGCTGTGCAGGTGCGAGACGAGCTTCGTCCGGATGTCGCGCATGATGCCCTCGCCCACGAGCGAGTTCAAGTAACCCTGGTACACGCCGAGCAGCGATACCACGACGGCCGCGCCGATCATGCCCGCCACATCCAGTTCGAGCGCGCGGACGTCTTTGTGCGCGAGCGAGACATCGATGAGGTGCTTGGTGAGCAACGGCGGCGCGAGCCCGAGGACCGAGGCGATCAGGATGCAGCCGAGCACCGCCGCCTCATGTTGCCAATAGGGCAGAAAGAGCGCGCCGAGCCTTCGCCAATCCACCGCCCGCTTCACGCGAGGCTTCTCGGGATTGAACATCGTCGAGTACATCATGTGGGATGGCGGCCCGCCTAGCATCGTTCGTTCGACCCTCCAATCCGGCCAGAAGTTGCCATCACTGTCACCTGAGCCTGTCGCAGGGCGGCCAATGGGGGCTTCGCTAAATGCGGTCGCTGCCGGGCGCACCCTTCGGCAAGGCCCCGACTTCAACGTAAAGAAAGGCGAACCCGATGCGAAGGGCTCGCGGGGTGGTGCGCTCGAAAAAGGCGGTCGTGCCCCCTTTGCTACTGCGCACCGCCCTCTGTGCGACGATGTGTCTG
>Ga0116227_10008748_pt1 | contig 18832 bp, 16 predicted proteins | sample S1TSphgellanicum_FD_89693 | JGI IMG/M metagenome (GOLD analysis project Ga0116227, IMG submission 89693) | Host-associated microbial communities from peat moss isolated from Minnesota, USA - S1T2_Fb - Sphagnum magellanicum MG | ecosystem: Host-associated > Plants > Peat moss > Unclassified... | reverse complement strand
TTATATTATATATATATATATATATATATATATATATATATATATATATATATATAATTTTTTAACTTAATTTTTTTTTGGGTACCATAATATAGGGGCAATTTCAACACATTTTTGTTCTTTGAGGGGAATTTTTTTTTTTTTAATTTCAACATTTTTACAAATAATATAATTAGTGTTGAAGCTGCCAAAGGTGCTACAGGATTTGGAGGTGGCTTACTTTGGGCATGAAAACTTTCATGCAGGCTGGGACGTATCTTATGCATGTGTATAATGTTCCTCTGAGCATGTTCCCTTTCAAATTAGTTCAATATTTTAGGCAAAGGGAAGAAGGGTAGATCGGACAAATATGTCTGAAAACAGAGAAAATGTGCTGTGACATTGCCTTCCCCTTCTAAGGTTACTAGTGCACTCTAGACTTGTGCAAGAAAACACTCTTGGCTGTTTGCCCCCTTCACCAGACCAAAGAATCTTAAACATTGGGAACAATTTTTTTGGGGGGTTAATTTGATTTCAGATTTTTAGAAAAAAATGGAAACTTCATGGTTTTGAAGATTTTTTCACCATTTTTTAGGAAAAATAAAAAATAAAAATTGCCATATCTACTACACCTAGGCAATAGCTAGGTTGCCAATTGTGGGAGGGTTTCTGGGAAAAATTCTACTATTCCCCCCATAAACTATCACCCTTTCTCGCCAGATTTGTTTTTCAAGGATCCTTGTCCATTCAACTTACTTGAGAAATGGGAAAACAAAAAAACTCACATTGGGAACCAAATGCTTTTGTGATTTCAAACCATTGTGACAAAACAATTTCTTCCTTTTTTCCCAAACAAAATTTCTCCATTTACTTAAGAATAGGTACTTAAGAATGCTCATGCCACCATAAAATTGGAATACCTAATTAGTGAATTGAATTGGAGAGGGAGTAGGGGGGTGGGGTAATAGAAAGCCTGGGCCCTTGGGTCAAGTTATTAATGGTTTTACTATTGGTCCATGATGATATCACAAGAAGAAGCTTGAAATGATCAAGAAGGCAATGAAGATGGGGGGCAAAGTGCAAAATGCCACCAAACCTCACTTGTGTCACAATTGTTGTAGTACCTGATTAGATTTGGCAATGTGGTGCCAAATTAATATTAATTAATTTATTAAATTGCTTATAATCATCTGATATATTGTTAATTTTTTTTTGGGGGGCTTGAATGGGGATGTCAATCTTTTTTTTGGGGGTCAATTTTGAACATAAAATTCATTTGTCATGTATTTTTATATTCTTGTTTGCATTTGCCTTTAAATTCTTTGATTCTTTGTTTGTCACCTTGCAATTCAGCTTTATAAATTTGAAAAAATGTAGTGGATTGCAATAAGATGCATGGAAGATTCTGAAGCAACCTTGTGTCAGATTTACACAATGATATCCACCAAACATTGACACCCATAGTACTATTCCATTCTTCACCAAAGTTCAAGACCATATTATGGACCAACAAATGGTACATATTTGATTGTGGTGACATTGAAAAAAAAATGAATACTTGCACTAAAAAAACAGGGTTTATCACAACCCTTAGATTTTCAAAACTTTTAGAATTTGGCATTTTGAAATTTTGAAATTTCAACATTTTGAGTAGTGAACATCTCAAAATATCAAAAATTTAAAGATAATTTAATTATTTCCAAATCCAATCCTGTACATTACTAGAGAATGTGATTTTTCTCACACAAGAGGCTGTGACTCATGACACATCTGTGAGATAAACTTTGTGGTTTCATCCATTACAATGATGTGTGATGTTTAATGTGACATGTATTACATCAAAATGACAATTTGATATTAGGTGATGACACATATGGGGTTTAAACATATGCTTGCCATTCTAATGTATTGTATGCCATAAAATAAATGCCACATTCTCTTGTAATGCTAGCATGAATCAAATTTGAAGGACCAAAAATTTTACTGGAACTTGGAGGGCCCCAAATTGGAAGGAAGTCCGAGGAGTCTCATTGTGAACACTGAGCACTCAAAGGGATTTGAACATCTAGTGATGAATGTGGGGCTATTGCTTCAAGAGGGAGAATCCCTCAACACGGAGGAAGAAGACTTACACTACACATTTTGGATGATGAAGGAAGGAAGGCATATTAGTTATGAAAGCAAAGTGGTTGGTGATTATAGAAACACATTGATCCCAAGGTTGATGGCTCTTTCATAGTTAGTCCCCGCATTGAAGGGTTGTTGAGAGCATCAGTTTCCATCAATTAGTAAAAGAAACCCGGGTCTAATATTTGCAAGTTGGTGAATTTGGGTCAAATTTTCCATAACAATTCCTTTTGCATAGGCCAAAATCATGTTTGTCAGGACGAAATTTAGCTCTCTCTCCCCTCAAACTTACTTACATGTACATAGTAGTACACACATGGCTGTATACGTACATACATGCGTAGACAAGGGGCCTGGGCTACAGTACTTTGTTGTCAGTCCGTCACCAGTCCCCTGCACTTCACGCTCTCCCTCCCTCTCTCTCTCTCTCGCAAGCAAGCAAGCTCTCTCTCTCCAGCTCCAGCAGCAAACGCGGTTTCCTGTTATGCATATCCGGAATTGGATTGACAAGGATCAAGCTTGGTTGAGCTGCTGTGGATTGCTTCAACTTTTCACTGCCAGCAGTCCAGGAACTAGAAGCTTGATCACATCATCATCATCATGCTGCTGCTTGTGCTGCTGGTGCTGCTGGGAATATTATTGACATGATCAAATTGCAGCAGCTGTTGTAGCTTGCAAAATACAGCTAGGTTGTTGTTCAATTCGTTTGTTCTGATTCCATGTCCCTTTTGGTTTATTTTGGTTTTGTTTTGTTTTGTTTTGTCTCGTTGACAGTTTTTGAACTAATATAAAGTCTAGATCAATTTTAGTTGGTGGGTATTATAATCATGATTAATGGATTCTTCTTGTGATTGTAGATCCGGGCCGGTTTTAGAGCTTTGATTTTTGATGGAATGACTGATCTCAGGCTCTGTCTGTCTCTCTGTGGGTGTGTCCTGTTTTTCTCTTCTGTCCGTTTCCTCTCTTTCTTTCTGGGATTTTTTTTTGGGGGTGCTGGCTTGGATTTGATCATGAAGTTGGAAGGTCGCTGGTTTTGTGTTAGAAGATCACAGAATGATCTGGATTACTGTTGTTGCTTATAGTGTGAGATCTGCAGGGAGGGAGAAACGGATTTCATCTTTTGTGAGTATTTATGTAGAGATCAAGGGGTGATGCATGTGAGGCAGAGCATTATTGTAGCACCGTCTTAGAGCTAGAGATTGTGTGATCTGAGCAATATTGGGAGAAGATGATGAATTTCATGAGAAATTATTATGTGCGTCTTTTCATGTCCCGAGCAGCTGGCCGCGGCGCTGTTGGTTGCTGATCCTCTGAGTTGAGTTGGAGGGAGCTTCTGTTCTCTCGACGAGAACCGATTCGAATTCCGCCGGAGCCGGTGGGCCGAGAATTGGAACGGGGGAGAGAGAGAGAGAGAGAGAGAGAGAGAGAGAGAGAGATCAGAGCAAGCCTTACTAACGGGAATTGATTGTAAGGAAGCTGGAATGGCGGAGCGCCGGGAAGTGGACGAGTGGGTTCAGGAGTTCGAGGACGCGATGAAGCTAGCAGAGGAGATCATGGCGCGCATACACCAGGAGCGATCAAGCTACAGCGCTAGTACTGGGAGTACTGGACAAGTTACTGACGACCACGTGAGTACCAACAGCAGCAGCGACACGGACAGCAATCTGCAGCAAATGATCATGAGTAGCAGCCTGCACACCGCCGTGCAGCAGCGCAAGCTTTCGCATCAAGTATCCATGCCATCGTCGACGAGCAGCTGCAGGCGCAAGCTTTCGCAATTGGCACACAAACTGGAGCATCTAGAGTCTCTTCTCCAACAACCAAATCTCAAAGCAACAATGTATGCAAACAGTAACTAATACTAGTAGAAAGAATTCTGCACATATATACAAACATATATCTGATCGTCTCATGCAATAATATAACATGTCGTCGATCTTGTAGCTAGCTCTACTAATTTCTGTACTACACAATAGATCAAATTTCTTACAGTCTCAAAGAATCTCCTGATCAGCAGCATCATCTTTGTTGAATCCGCAGAAGCGAGAAGGAGATGTATAGGAGACAGGACATGTTACTAGGGATTCGATTCAGGACTAAGAAAATGGCTTACACTATGGGCTCCTTCAAGTCTCACAGTAGGTATGTTTTACGCCCTGACCCATTGATCCTCCATCAAGAAACCTTGCTGCTTTGCAAATCTTCTTCTTCTTCAGCATGATGCTCAGTTTCTAGCTAGTTTAATCTCTTATCAGCTGCTGCTGTTACTGGCCAGCTGCAAGATCATCATGAATCAGCCGCTGGTTGATATACTGTTGAATATAACTTTGGGTCCAGAGCAAGATCGACATCAGTAGTCTTGGATTCAAGCACATTTCCCACAATTCTAATGTACAGCTTGTCATGTGGTGGTAATTATTATATCAGGAAGAATTTGTCGACTCAATCTGCCGCTGGAGCTGCATCAACAGCAGCAATCCCGACAGTAGTGAATCTCAAGCAGACCTCGATGCAGGTGGATCTGAATTCTTCAATTAATGATCGAGGAAGCTCAGATGATGCAGCAGGAGCCAAAGTTCACCTTGTTGCAGGATCATTAGTCCCTTCTTCAGGTAAGCACCACCAGTACAGAACTCGATGAAACTGGCAACTTAGTTTAGTATAATTTGATCACAGATGTGTCATGATGAGATTGATGAAACCGCAACTTAGTATTTACTTCACAGAATGTGTCATTTGACCTGCATAATCATTATCATCATCATTATCTGGTGGATGGCTATGTCCACTGTGAGAAATTTATCTAAAAGATGCTGCAATTTTACTTCATGTTGTTGGTTTATGTGGAACTTGTGTCATGATCAAAGCTGCAGAGAAAGATTTAGACTCCAACCAACTCCCAATTGGTGGTGATGAACTGATGAGCTTGAATCACATTGCAATCAAAGTTACAGACAAGCCAGAGGAGGAGCTTCATGCCCCACTCCTGGTGAGCTGCCCCCCAGGCATCCGATTATCACACCAGTTCTGAATTTTTAACAGGAACTCAGCAGTCCCTGTTTTTTTCTTTTTCTTTTTTTTCCCCCAGAACTTTAGGTTTTGTTGTTTTTTCCAAGTCCAGCTGACATAGTTTCAAAGGTTGCAAACTGGATTTTTTAATATAGGATTCCGCTAAATCATACAAGTCATTGATGGTAGAGCTGATACACATTGTGGTCCCGAGCTTTCTTTGCAGGTCAATTTGGTTCGAGATACAGGTTTCAAGAACATCTCTGTACAGGTGAATGTCACTTAGTGGCTGATCTGTGAAAAAAAAAACATATTCCTATCCATCAGTTCATCATGGATTTGTAATATCTTCTTCCAATTGTTTGAATTCAGCTCTGAGTCCACTAACCATCTTCTTGTTCTGGTTTGTAGTTGATATGATCAGGCTCGGTGAATTCTTTCAGGTTCAATTTTGTAAACTTTTTTGTTTCTGAAAAGTTTGCCTTCAACAACTGATTGATGTTATGGTTGTGGGATGGTGCCAGGATAAAAAGCGTGTAATTGTGGCCACCAAATCCAATTGGTGTTGCATTCTTATGTGGATTTTCTTTTTGGTATTTGTGACTACAGTACTAGCTACTATATCATTGTTTGTGTTGAGATCATGAAGCAAACATCCATAGCCAATGTGCCTTGCATGCACACTGAGACAAAACTCATGTATGGGTACACTTGGATTTCATTTGCAACTGGTTTGAGAGAGTGTAGAAATCTCCACAACACAAATTAAGTGAAAGAGCTCCAGTTATATAACTCCCATGATTTTTTTTTTGCATCACACTGATGATGTTGGTCAGGTGTATTAATGAACTTTTGGTCAGCTAGGAGGATTTGGTCACAGAGGAGAAGCAGCAAAAACATTTATTGAGTGTAATTGTAGCTCGTGAAAATGGCAGCAATAAAATTGTAAATATTCTGAAAGTTTTGTGAATCTTCATTCAGAGGTTTTGCTAGAGCATATTGCAGTGGGAGCGCAAAGGATGATCGTGCGGATCTGACATGAAGCTGAAGTCTACTAGGTGGCTGCATCAGTTCCTCTTTTGCGGTAAAGTGTTGTACTTTGAAATGAAAGATTTGTAGATATTATGGGTTTCTGGCAGCAGAGCAGATTGTATACTAGATATCTTCAAAGTGTAGATGAATATAATTTTTTGGGGCATGATTCAGATCTGACAGGATTTATAGTGGAATCGAGTAGCATGTTGCAGTGCATGAGCCTTCAAATTCAATATCTCACAATTGGTTGTTCTGTCCTGGAGCTATGCACAATGTGCTTGCAGTCATCAATTCAGGACATGGATGAATTCACTAGATTGAATGTTCCATAGATGATGGTAGGCATCTGCAAGGTGATGAAATGTCACAATTGGGTTCTTGTCAGGAGCAAACCTGCCTGCACCTGTTTAGGACAGATAATCTCTGTGTGTTAAGACAGAAAATGCCTGACTTTCAATCCGAAAAATCTTAACAGTTAGCAAAATACTCCCAGGTTTTATTGACAACCTTGCTGTACATGGGTTTCTCACATACCCAACATATTTTTGTTGTCAATTTTGTATTGGAAAATCTTGATATCCATAATTCAAGAATGTTGATGTCAATTTCCTTGTCTATCAAAGTCATTCATTGGTGTAGCATCTGAATCAAGTTTGGACACCATGTTTTCCAAATTTTCATGATCAATTTCTTCTCTATAATGTCATCCCTCTGTAGCAGGGCTGGAAAAAACCCGATTTTTTTCCATTAGAAAATCGGGTTTTTGGTTTTAATGAATAAAACCTGATTTTTGCTCTATAAAACCTGGTTTTATTTCAGAGTTGGTCAAGCCCCAGGCCACCCACACCCCTGCCGCTGCCACTGCGGCAAAGGAAAAATTGAATGCCAAACCCTAGTTATTAATATAACCGCAATAAATAAATCGATTAAAACCTGATTATGACGCTATCCTGGGACTCGGGTTTTATTTAAAAACCAAATAAAACCCAATTGAATAAAACCCGATACTGCCAGCCCTGCTCTATAGTTCTTCTGGGATAATCAAGCTCTTGATCTAAATGACCCATGGGCTCAAGTATTGTGACTGTTGGTTCTGCTACATAATCCTTGCTTATTCCACTTCTCTTGTTGTCTGAAGTGGGCCATTCTAATAACCCCTGCCTCTTGATTTTCCTGTCTGTGTCACAGATTTTCAGATTCTGTGTTTCTTCTTCCACCAGTCTGGTTTTGGAGTCCATTTGGTATCTCTTGTGGGTTCTCATTTGTTCTGGAGTCTCTGATGTGCAGAATGCTCATGTTCTAAACTCTCTATGACCTGCAGCAAAAATATGATTGCTGCAATTTTTCTTTGATCAGTATTCAATTCAAAACTGCCTCTTTGTCTTCTGAGCTCCTCAAAATGCAATTCTGGCATGAAGAGCTTATCACCCGCTTGCACAATTTCCAACCCAATTAAACTCATTCATAATCTGTGGTCCTCCTCTCTCACTCTTCATTTTCTGGACCTGGTAACGTTTTGGATTCTATTGCATGCAATTTGAGCATCATAAAATGAGAATGCAGCAACTGTTGTGGATGCTCTAAATTGAAATGGGTTAATAATTCATGTTTTCCATTTCTTCAAGAGCTTATGAAAATCGTGTTGCAGCTCCCAAATATCTCTTATCTTCTTTTGCCATATCGATAGAACCTCCTAGAAACAATGTCAAAGCACATGTATATATTGATCTTCTATTTCACCAGTAAAAGAAGGCATCATTATCACATCATTGTTCTTTAACCAAAGATTAGTAGTCTAACTATTGGGCCTCTAAGCTTATTTAAGTGTTGGTTCTTAAATCTTGAACATCCTATATCACTGAATCATTAAAGCATTAGAGCATCTCCAGCAAGGTGGATGTGAAACACCCCCTAGGAGCTTTGCAGGTGTTAGTGCAGTGCACTGTGCAGAACCCAACCCACACGGTTCTGTGGCAGGGCGTGTTCACATTAGTAATCATTCAACAACTTATTTGTCGTCCTGCATGTCATGTTTTGCTGTTGGTGATATTTGAACCCGCAACTAGTCATTATATAGACAAAATAGCCTACCATCACCCTAGATCCAGCCATTGGAAAGAAGTGGCATCTTGTTGTATTTAATCTCATCAAATACTTGAATAGCGTAACCATGTAGGTGCCATGCATGATGGGACACTAACACCCACAAAGTTCGTGTGGGGGTTTTTAATGTCCTCCCTCGAATAGGTGGTAGCAAAAGGGTTTGCAACTGCAATTTATCATTGCCACCTATAAACAACAAAAAGAGTGCACTCCAATGGTCACCTATACCTACAAATAAAATAATGCACCATGACATCTCATGTTGGCCTTCATAATCTGGTGGAGGATACCAAGCTTGTTAGACGAGCGTATAGACTAGTCAATTGTCATTGACTATGTGAACTTCTTGTGTGTGAATTTTGTAACTTGCAAGCATGGCAACACCAAAACCCAATGTTGTTGCAACCATTAGAGCAAGGAAAGGAAAGAACTTTGTGGCAAAGGAGGAGAAGCAACTCTATAAGTTGATTCAACACATCTCGCAAGATCTTATCATAGAGAATAGATAAAAGAGTCAAGCATTTTGGGAGTGCATCATGCACATTACAACAACTTGATTGACCTACAAATCGTGGAGAGCACCTAGGTAGAAGTTTGAGGACAAAGTAAGCATGCATCAAACACAATGTCACAAATTTTTGTGGCAATTACCAAGTTGTGGTCGCCCTCAATGGAATAACATTTCCAGTGAAAATAAATCCCAATTTAAAGTGTTAGAGCTTTATAAATCCAAGCACCCAAAGAAAGTTGAGTTTCTTTTCATACATTCTCATTTGATTTTGAAGGATGTAGATTGCTAGGCAAAGACTAAAGAAGAAAGTAGGAGAATGACCCATGAGGAGGAAAGTTCATGAGGTAATTGAAAGCTTAGAAGAACATCTAAAAATCTTGGAAGTGGGTATAGATTTCATTGAGAATTTTAAGGATTTCAAAGTTGTGATGTGGACACAAGGTTCACATGCAACCAAGGATGATAAAAGGAGTGCAAAACTTAGAGAGTGTTTTCCAAACATAAGCAAAAGCCATTATAGACATGGTTGTTGCAACTTTGAAGAAAACCTTCATGATGGAAGCCTAGAGCATTACACTTGCACTCTTAATGAAATTCTAGAAGACCAAATGCCAAATGAAGAGGTTTGGGAATACTTGAAACTCTAGGTGACTCAAGCAGTTCAAGAACTTGCGTTAATGCCTCACATTCTATTCAACTTCTACGACCACATTGTTATTTTCAACACTTGTGCAACCTCCAACCCTTATGTTTTTTCCAATGCATGTGATGAACCCCCTAGTTTCATTGAAGCCCCCATTTGCAAATTCTTCACCACCTCCAAAAACACAAACAACATGATTCAAGCATAGGTTGTAATTTTGAATGATAACACCATATCCATACATAATGGCTTTGAATAAGGTAAAATTCATGGTGATTTTTTTTTATTAGACTTGCTTAGGCCCTACATGAGTCACACATGTATTAAGAAGTTTTGTAATTAAAATTGTTTGTGAATTCTCACCATTTTTAGAGCCTTTCATGAAATGTTCAAGCTAATTGCAATCCCTCATTATTATATATCACATTTACAATCCCTCTCAAAATTATCTTTCAATTCACCTTCCATGTCAAAGAACACAAAATTGAAAAGTGTAGCTCTATGTAAATCACATAAAATTACCTATAATTTTTGAAAATACATTGCACTAAAGCTTGGGGGAGGTCATTTTTTATCTATTTAAAAACACATTTGAAGAAAAAAATATTTTGAAATATGCTATAAAACAATTACATATTCCTACTAACATATTTAAGATATATTCTAAATATATTTTCAAAATAAATTATTGACACCCTATTTAGATTTAAATAAATTATATTTTTAAATTTTTCCAATAAGTTGCACCCTATATTTTTTTGCACATCATTTATAATAATATGGAAGTGACATCCTCAAAACCTATAAAACCACAAAAACACATTGTGCACAAACACAGTCCTTTGAATGCATGTTAAGGTCTTTATATTTTCTCACCTTTATGAAAACAACAAAAATCATCAAAACTTTCATTTACCACATGCCATGCTAGACCATTGTTGGGATTCAAAACCCTTCCTACAATGGCCAAGCTTTGGTTGGATGCATTCAAGATACAATGTAGTTGAAGGCATCACCATTAGCAATGCTCTTAAGAGTTGAAGGCAACACCACTTATCAATGCTCATATTAATGCCCATGTATATAACGGGAAGAACTTTTGCTTAATGAATGAGCTAGCCCTTATACTCAAATTAAATGATTAATAATCATTTTGGAATCAATGTAAAGTATTTTTATGACCACATTGTATGTGTAATGACACATCTTTTTGTTCACATCTTTTACATAATCAATCTTTAATCATATTTGAAATGATTTTATCCTAGTCATCTTTTCAAATAATATCTTGAACATCCATGTCATTTTGTCATCAGATCATGGATGTCATATGAATCAAAACTTGCAATGAAAAAACAATGTCATCTTTCAAGTGTTATCATGTCATCATATCGTAGTCAAATGCATCACTAATACATGACTATAATTTTTTTCACATAAGACTTGAAATAATATCCTATTACCATAATCAACTATATAGTCATTTAGCACATTTTTTATTTCTTAGTTGCAAACTTGCAAAGACATATTTCCTTCATCACAAACTTAAAATTTCACGACTTAATAATGGAAATCATACAAAATTTGTTCATTCATAAATCATATGTTTCACACACTGACATTATGCATTAAAAACACATTTGACACACAAATTTATAAAAAATGTGATAATTATGTGACATTCATTCATTCATAAATTCATACTTCATTCATCAACACATTTATTTGTGTGCAAAACATGCCTTCAATGCATGACATTCGTACATAAAATGTACAAACCTATGCATGAACAAATTTCTCATGATTTTCATTATTAATCTATCACATGTTAAATTTGTGATGTTCCAGTGACATTAATGTTACTTCCCCAAAACTATTACAAAGATGGGTGTGAATGCAAACAAAAAAGCCACTTTTAAGATAATGTTTATTTAACATGTTTGCAAGTTTAATATATCAAATTAAAATTGAAAATGTGTATTACATTTGTGACAAGCCCTTTCTAATATATGAATTTAACATTTGAATAAAATTGAAAATAATCCAATGAATATAAAATACCTTTCAACACATTTAAAAGCCCATAACCTATTTAACACAATGAAATAGTGTGAAACCATTATCTTAATCTAAACATGTTATAGTTCAACACATAATCAAGACTACTCAAAAATTGTTTTCTTTTTGCTAATAACTAATTTTATTTTATTTAAATCAAAAGTCAGTTAAATTTAATTTTTTTGGTTTTCATTTCATATGAAAATTTTAATCATCACAATATCCAATGGCATTATCATCATTTCATGTCCATAATAAGCAAAAACCACAATAAATTCTAATTTTCATGATTGTTTGAAACCACACCTTGTTCAAATTGGGCCCCTTTTAAAATTTCAATTTTTTCTTAAATAGTATATAATTAACATGAAGTCACATTCTCAATTTGAAGATCTAAAACACAAGTTATGACAATTTTAAGCTCTACTAAAAATCTTGTATTATCTAACGATCCAATTTGCAAATAAATGCAACCATCTATATCATAATATGTAACTATGTTATATCATTTTTACAACTAGTCACCATCCTTTAAATTTTGTTACTATTTTTGCAATTATGGTGCAATCATTAAATTTCACATCCTTCCATATTGACTAACTTCTTGGATTTTTCATCCAAAAATAAATCCTTACATTCATAAATAGTTATAAAATTAATCATAATTTAGTTAATTTTTATGGTGTGCTTATACATTTGATATGCATTAAAATATTCTGGACTACAATAAAAATGTATTTAACTTTTATTCAATGAATATTAAACATATTTAAATGTATTAGGAAATCTTTTAAATATAGTCAACATACATTTGCCATATGATTAAACTATATTAGTGGGGAGGCCATATTAATATCATATAATCATCATATTAAACAAGTAATAATTATTGATGAATTATTACTGTCAACTAATTGATTATTCAATCTAAATTATGAAATAATTAATGTTACTAAATTAGTCAATTGAATTTTAACTAATATTAACCAATATATAATAATTGACTATTTAATTAGTTATTTCAAAATATTTCATTGATTAATTAGATGTTAAATCATAAATTGATACAATAAATAATTATTATTGATGAATCATTACCATTAATTCATTCATTTAATCAGAAAAATACATAATATTAAATTATTTATTTACTTCATATTTAATTTATAACTTAATAAATTAAAAAAATCATATTTACATTTAATAATGAAATATTTGTCAATAATTTATTAGCTATTAATTATCAATTAATACTTAGTTTATTTAGTTACTATGAATTAATTGATTAATGGTTTAAATTAATTTGATTAAGATAGATACTTATTTCAAATAATTAAATATCAAATTGTTAATTACAATTATTAATATCAGATAATTAATGTATGAATTAGACAAATTAATTCAAATAACTAACTTGAATCATTATTTCATATAATTAATTTCTATATATAACTATTAAATAATTACCTATTTAATCATATAATTTACCAATAATTTTAAAAACACAAAACATGTGAAAGGATTTTTTTTCCTAATTACAAACTAATTTGTAATTAAAGTGCAATTAAAAATTTTAATTCGTATGTTTTGTCCTTCAAAAATAATATAAAGAACATGTGTCTTTTCTTATTTCATATTAAAACACATGTGCCAATTTGGGATGAACTCAAAAAAGTTTAATTTTAACGGCAAAACATAAAATAAAAAAAAAATATTTGCATAGTTATTCTTTAAGTCACCTTTTACCTTCCGACTTACTTGCCTACTTAGGTAAGTAAATAGGTCCTACTCGTCTATATGCCTAAATGGGTAGGGAAGTAGGTTTGTAGAATAGGTGAGTAGCTTAAGAAAGTAGGTATGTCCTACCTACCTAATTGTATCTACCTACTTAATTTTACCTAGACATCTAGGTAGGTAAATATTTGGCTTAGGTGGAGAGGTAGGAGCTACCAAGCTAATTATTTAGACTTATATATTGATTTACCTAACTACTTAAATTATTTATTTATTTATTTTTCAAAATTCAGTTAATATGGCATTCGACAACTTTTGATTAAACCACATGTCACAATCTAAGACCATTTAAATTGAACAATCATAATGGACAATGAAAATCAATATTTTTTTTTAAATGATTTGCACCCAAAAAATTTCGTAATGTTACATGGCAAAATTTAATTGGAAAATGTGTCAAGATCTATGGGCCCATATTGGAAAATATAAACTAATATTTCAATAATAAATTAATTTTTCTCAATTTTTATTATGTTGTCAAATGGCAGTTAATGATAAGGTTATTTACTAATTACCAAAAAAGGTTAATAGTTACAAATGTTACATGTTGGTCAAAGGATGCAAATGTATATATTGACCATGTATACATCATCCATGTGAAATGTGCTAACATCATTGTGAATCATCATTTGCAATTACATGTTGAGTGCAACTCCATTTATGCAACTAATAGATTTTTAGTTGTGAATGTTCATTGTAACTTACTTATAATTGTAAATTGACATTTTTCTTATAATGAAACCTTTAAAATCAAAGTATAGAAATGACCACCATAGTTTATAAAACATTTAGTAAATAGGAGTCAGATTAACTCTAATTTACAAAAATGATATGGTGTTAAAAAGTTATTTTCAAAGGCTACAACTTACCTTTTAAAATTTTCCAATTGGAATTGAAACAAGAATGTTATGAACCCCAAAATGGCAACACTCATAATTTGGCAATTTTGGGACTCCTAATTGAAAAATTTCATTCAAATGCAACTCACACAAGGAAGTTCAAAGTATATTATAAGGAAAATAGTAGTCCAAGCTATCTTGTGTCTTATGAATGTGAGTTGCATGTGGTTCATTTGTGCATCATTTTTGTTTTAAATTGCATTGATTGTCTTTTCTCCTTGGCATTTGTAATTTGGTCATGGACTTGATTTAGAAGTTGATCCTAATCCCATCTTGATTAGAACGTGCCTTCTTTCATTTTGGGAACTAAAGAATGCACCTTAAGTTTGCATTGTGTTGCAAAATTGGGAATCAACAAGGTTCTTTGCCTTAATACCATTTAACAAACCTAAGGTTGTGTCCTTTAAATATTCATCATTATTGTCTTGAATAAGAATCATGACCAAGTGGTAAGTGTGCATTTTAACCATAATGATATTATAGTTGTAATAGAACAATTTATCATTATGATCATATTGCAAGACATGTTTAGGGTAATGAACCCTAAGTACTCTTATCATTTAATACTCTAACTTTAAAGACATACCACAAATATTGAATACAATAATCTTCACAATCCTAAACATTATGTTGTTTAAAAGTTCTAGTTTTAATGCACATGAAACCACAACCACACATTCATCAATTATTTTCTCCAGGTAGCTATTATTTTGCAAGTTTCCTCCCTTTGTTTATTATCCCTCCTCTCTTTTGTGGTCTCCTTTATGTCCTAAAATATCATCCTATGAAACCTTCATGCCAACTTACAAAAATGGCAATGTGTCCATAAATCATGATGGTTTTTCCCTTACAATTGTTAATGCCTATTATAATGATGGTAATAACTACTATAATTGTTTAATTCCTAATTTCTTTTAAAGGCCTTTCAATTTTGGTTTTGAATTTTTTGCCTTTGTTTGATAAAAACTTTAATGTGGTTTTGAAAATGATTTTTTATATTTTTATAAACCTCTAGTTATGGATATTTCCTTCAAATTTTAAAACTTGGTTTGTTTAAACCAAGTTTAGGTCCATTTATGTTACACAAAAGTAAAATTAAAACATGGATGTAATTTCTTTTTGCTCAACATGTGCACAAATCCCAAAATGAAAAATACTAAAAGCAAATGTACACACTTTACATAGGGGAAGGCATGCTCCCACCAACCTCCTTTAATATTTGGGCCTATACCTTCAAGGCTTCGACCTTCATATTAAATAAGGCCTTGATGAACAAGCCTTGCCCTATGCATAGTTGCCAAAGCTCTTAATTGCATTTTTATATAAACAATTTTACCTTTACAATTAAATCTAACCCTTAATAATAAGACAAGTTACACATGAATATTATTTTTTCTTCCAATAACAATATTGAAAAGAATTTAAGGTTTACACCAAAAATACATGTATATATAACATGAAATTATTATTAATATCCAATGTTCATAACACATTGTTGTAGCTCTTGGGGGGTACACTATTTCTTAATTTTTTACACTACATGCGTCAAAGAGGGTATTATTTTGGGTGTATTATGTGAAAGAGATTTATCTTTTTTAACCTATTAATATGTAGAATTCTAATATCCATGCATATTTAAACCATTCTAAATTTGAATCATATTTTAAATTCACATTGAATTCTGGCAAGTCATATTTATTTTTTATTTTTTATTTTTAGTTGAATGCATGAGCTATGATGAAGGAAACTAAGTATGCATGACAAAAAAAGCAGATCGTGCATAAAATGTTCAAATTTAATTTTCAAACATATCAACAAATGTTTAAGTGTTTGATCACATTAATTCAAATGATAAAAACCATGTTTAGCACTCACAAAGTCATTTCAAATAATGAACATCTGGTCATTTGTTTCAATGTGGAAAAAAGTGAGGTTTTTGGGTTTCAAATCAAAAAATGTTCAATGTGTGCATTGCATCCAAATTGACCTAAATTTGGATGTTCATTAACTCCTTATTCAACAACTAATTGAATTATAGATTTTACCCAACAATGAATAAATGGGACCTTACATTTTACTCACATTGTTTTAATTACAAAAAAAATGTTCAACCCTGAAACCATAGATATGACCTTTTAACCTCATTATTTTACAATTTCAAAACTTTCTTTTAAGATATGTGTTACTCAACATTCACATCATAGTTTATGAGTTTTGATATTCTCATCAAATGTGCAACAATATTTTCATTTGAGTTTTATTCATATGAAAAATATTTAATCATGTTTGCAAAATTACAAAAACTTGTGTTCTATTTATGCAACACTTCAGCTTCAAAAATCCAAAACTTTGACAAAAGTGGTCCAACATCAATGAATTATTTCACCATAATACCAAACTTTTATTTAGTACTTAAGTTTGTCAAGTAATAATACATTGTATGAATTTGAATATTTTTTTTTCACTCAACAAGCTTACAACGTAGAGCGTAACTTTAACAACTAATCTTTTTAATTTGCACATTGATTCACAATGCCAAAATGTGTCTTTCATGACTAGGACATTTTGTGACTATCTTCTAATTCTAGTCATGTAATCATATCATTAAGAGGAAAATCGGGACTTACAACTAACGTTTGTAATTATTTTTTAGTTGCAAGTGACATTTCAACTAAAATATCCATAGTAATAAACAACGTCACAACCAATAGTTAATTGCAACCTACCAATCCCTTGGATGAAGTTTTTGTCTATAAAATATAGTTCCATCTATATAATGGTTGTATCCATCTACCTAGTTATAAAGCCATTGCAACTTTCTTGTGATTGTTTGTTGTATTAATGCCAATTGGACATGTGGCACTCCTAACAATTAATAGTGGCACAACATGTGGCCACCTCTTAGTAATTGGTGTAATAAATTTTGGGGAATATTATGGAAATTTTAAAGGCTGTTTGATTTGAAACCCTTGAGTTTTGCCACATGGCTAAAATCCCTTAGTTTAAGGTTTGGCCCCATTCAACCTTGCATTGACATGTGTCCATTATCGTTGGGTCAACATAGTGCCATGTCTCAATGTAACTAGTATCCACCATCAATTTATAGGTTTAAGATCATTTGGGTGAATTGTTTTTGTAACCATATTTGAGTTAGTTGCATAATTTGGCCAATCATTTGGGGGGTTTCAAATTTTATTAAGGTTTAGGGTTTAAATTTCTAGCCAAACGGCCATGTACCATGCATAAATTGAACCAAAATGTGGATTAGAATTAAGCTAATTTGTTGTTAACTCACGTAGGGTTCAATATATGCAAGAACCTAAACATCTAGTGTTTTATATGGTGGATAGACAAAATTGAGCAAAGGGAATCTGCATTGGGCTAGCAAAATGTGCCCATTTAGTTAATAATTCATAGTGTGTTGCTAAAACTTCATCAACTAAAATCCCAACATATTTAGTTAGGGGTTTAGAAATCACCAAGGGAAAAATCCTTGGTGATGCCCAGTGAGATAAAGGTGGCACATGCATCTACTACCACAAGCCACACCATCAAAGCCCAACAAAACAAAAGGTGTCATACCTATATATGTCACAAGGTTAACAACACCTAGGCATGGTCCATTATCTAATGTCTCTATTTTGATTCAAAAATTCAATTGAAGCTATGGGTTACTCTATATTTTATTTTACAAGAATTGTGCTTCCCAAATAACATTGATACTGACTACATCCTTTAAAACCAATTGTGAGGGGTCATCATTGTGATTCGGCATTTGCAAATTTGTGTTGCCCAAGCTTAGCATAACCTCACTCAATTACATGCAAATAATTGTCATTTGTAACTAGCTTAAATTGTTTCTATAACTATTTTGCACCTGACCATTTTTGCAACTATGCTACAACTACATTTGAAACTAATAACTTTTTCATCTTACACATTATTTTTTTTTTCATCCATGACCATGTCCATATGTCACATTAGTTGCAAATGGAACCAAACTTAGTTACACTATTAGGGTGTCAAGATAACCCCTTGTGGTATCCATAGGTGTATTAGGAAACTTTTCAAAAATAAGTGTACTTTTGCTAAGTTCTATTAAGGGTATAATTGGGTATGTTTCCACTAGTGTATTTATAAAGTTGTATTTTTTTGTCTTTAAGAAAATAAACTACCTACCTACCTAACATAAGTTGCCTATTTATCAATTAAATACAATTTTTTTCATCAATTGATAATTAATATTTCATACTCAATATTTCTAATTAATTATCAATATTATTCAATATATTCCTTATTTATTTGTTTCCATATGAGCTATTAATCAGTTATTTATAACTTATTCATTTATTTATTATTATTTAACTGATAATGGCTGATGTAATAACATTGTAGTTATTTTTTAATATAATTATGAATTACTAGTGTGAACCCCGTGCATAATGCACAGGTGTGTTATTTCAACAATGTTTGGTCCCCCACCCCCTGCCCCGGCAGTTCTTTATATTTTTCCAATTGCTGTTAAACATCGGTTTCCATCGGATCACACTAGGCCAGAGTGATTCATGTGGGATCAAAGGGGTTGTTCAAAAAAATTCTATTTCAAAATCTTAAATGGACCCATAATTGTGTGGCTATTGTTGCAAATATTTGGAGTTATTACAATGTTTTGGC
>Ga0116227_10008747_pt1 | contig 18833 bp, 18 predicted proteins | sample S1TSphgellanicum_FD_89693 | JGI IMG/M metagenome (GOLD analysis project Ga0116227, IMG submission 89693) | Host-associated microbial communities from peat moss isolated from Minnesota, USA - S1T2_Fb - Sphagnum magellanicum MG | ecosystem: Host-associated > Plants > Peat moss > Unclassified... | reverse complement strand
TTCTCCGGCTCAATGATCGGGAAGTCACCCTCATAACGTGCTTTAACACGTGGCGTGGTGAAATTACCTTTATCATCATATTCCGCATTTGCCTGAGCAATAGTTTTACCATCCTCATCTTCAGCAGAAAGATAAATAACCGGTTCATCTACAGCAACAACACCGTTTTCAACTTTTTTGTACGGGGTCTCTATAAATCCTAAGTTATTGATCTTTGCGTGAACACAAAGAGAAGAGATCAAACCGATGTTTGGTCCCTCTGGTGTTTCAATGGTACACAAACGACCATAGTGGGTATAGTGAACGTCACGCACCTCGAAACCGGCACGCTCACGAGACAAACCACCTGGGCCTAAGGCTGACAAACGACGCTTGTGCGTAATTTCTGCCAAAGGATTCGTCTGATCCATAAATTGCGACAACTGGTTCGTTCCAAAGAATGAATTTATGACCGACGACAAAGTACGGGCATTAATCAAATCAGTTGGGGTGAACACCTCATTGTCACGAATGTTCATGCGCTCACGGATGGTACGCGCCATACGCGCAAGACCAACACCAAATTGCGCATACAATTGCTCACCTACTGTACGAACACGACGATTCGACAAGTGATCAATATCATCCACTTCTTCTTTAGAGTTGATCAATTTGATCAAATATTTAACAATTGCAATGATGTCTGCTTTTGTCAATACCTTTACGTGATCAGGTGTATCCATTTTCAACTTACGGTTGATACGGTATCTACCTACATCACCAAGATCATAACGTTTATCCGAGAAGAACAAACGCTCAATGATACCCCTTGCTGTTTCCTCATCAGGTGGTTCCGCATTACGCAAAGCACGATAGATGTTTTCAACAGCCTCTTTTTCGGAGTTCGAGGTATCTTTCTGTAAAGTATTATATATAATGGTATAATCAGCCTGACTGGCACCATCATCTTTAGATAAGATGATCGTTTTAACACCAGCGTCGATGATCATATCAATATGGTCGTCTTCTAAAACAGTATCCCTGTCTAAGATCACTTCATTACGATCTATAGAAACTACCTCACCAGTATCTTCATCCACAAAATCCTCAACCCATTTTCTCAATACTCTTGCAGCAAGCTTACGACCGATATATTTCTTTAAACCCGATTTGCTAACTTTTACTTCATCAGCTAAATCGAATAATTCCAAGATGTCTTTATCAGAATCGTAACCAATTGCACGCAATAAGGTGGTAACCGGGAATTTTTTCTTACGATCGATATAAGCATACATCACGTTATTTACGTCAGTAGCAAACTCGATCCAAGATCCTTTGAAAGGAATAACACGCGCAGAATATAACTTAGTACCATTGGTGTGACGGCTTTGACCGAAGAACACGCCTGGAGACCTGTGTAACTGAGAAACAATTACACGTTCTGCACCGTTAATCACAAATGTACCTTTAGGAGTCATATAAGGTATGGTTCCTAAATACACATCTTGAATAATGGTTTCAAAATCTTCATGCTCTGCATCATTACAAGAAAGCTTCAGCTTCGCTTTTAATGGAACACTGTAAGTTAACCCGCGATCAATACACTCTGGTATATCATAACGTGGCGGATCAATAAAATAATCAAGGAATTCCAAAACAAAAATGTTCCTGGAATCAGTGATTGGGAAATTCTCAGCGAATACCTTAAACAATCCCTCGGTGTGACGGTTGTCTGAAGTGGTCTCGATCTGAAAAAATTCTCTGAATGATTGCAACTGCACATCTAGAAAATCTGGGTAATCTATGATATGCTTACTACGTGCAAAATTTACTCTTTGGTCGACTTTATTTGCCAATGGACTAAAGTTAATTTAGTTTAAGAATAAACTATTTGTTTGGTTTGCCGCTAAACATTTTCATCAACCAAACTAAATGAAATGTTTATAAACAGGTATAGACTCCGACTATAAAGTCGGAGTCTACGGTTAGAGTGATATTAAAATTAAGCGATTACTTAATTTCAACTACAGCTCCAGCTTCTTCTAATTGTTTTTTCAAAGCTTCTGCTTCGTCTTTAGCAACACCAGCTTTCAATTCTTTTGGTGCACCGTCAACTAAGTCTTTAGCTTCTTTCAAACCTAAACCAGTTAAGTCTTTTACCAATTTAACAACTGCTAATTTCTGACCACCAGCTTCTTTCAATATTACATCAAAAGTAGATTTTTCTTCAGCTGCAGGAGCAGCATCACCAGCAGGACCTGCAACAGCAACTGCAGCAGCAGCTGGTTCAATACCATACTCGTCTTTTAAGATTTGAGCTAATTCGTTAACTTCTTTAACTGTTAAGTTTACCAATTGCTCAGCAAACGCTTTTAAATCTGCCATTTTTATAGATTTTTAAAAATTTACGTAAAAATAATTATTTAATATGAACTTATAAGGTGTTCCTTAACCTTCTCTTTCTTGAAGAGTTTTAACAATTCCTGCAATTTTGTTTCCGCCAGACTGTAAAGCCGAAATAACGTTTTTAGCTGGTGATTGTAATAATCCAATGATGTCTCCAATAAGCTCTTCTCTTGATTTCAAGCTTACCAAAGTATCCAATTGGTTGTCACCAATAAATACTGTTGAATCGATATAAGCAGCTTTAAGCTGAGGTTTATCAGTTCCTTTTCTCAAGGCTTTGATCAGCTTAGCTGGACCATTACCTACTGTTGAGAATAATAATGCTGATTGGCCTTTAAGCGCAACAAAGATCTCTGATGCATCACCTTCTAATCCTTCAATCGCTTTTCTGATTAAAGTATTTTTAGCTACCTGCATTTCAATCCCGCTTTCGAAACATTTACGACGGATGCTGTTTACTTTCTCAACAGATAAGCTTGATGTATCGGCAATGTAAAAATTACCGTATTCCTGCATCTTCACTTGAAGAGCCGAAACGACTTCGTGTTTTTCTTCTCTGTTCATAATTAGATCCCCGCTACTGATTTAGTTTCGATTGCAATTCCAGGACTCATTGTAGAAGAAACATGAATGCTCTTAAAATAAGTTCCTTTTGCAGCAGATGGTTTTAATTTAGAAATTACCTGAAGTACTTCTAAAGCATTTTCATATATTTTGTCTGCTGGGAATGATACTTTTCCTATCGAAGCGTGAATAATTCCACTTTTGTCAACTTTAAAATCAATTTTACCGCCTTTAACATCAGTAACTGCTTTACCAACTTCGTTGGTTACAGTACCTGACTTAGGGTTAGGCATTAAGTTCCTTGGACCTAAAACGCGGCCCAATTTACCTACCTTCGCCATACAAGCAGGAGTAGTGATAATAATGTCAACATCAGTCCATCCACCTTCAATCTTGGCTACATATTCGTCCAAACCTACGAAATCTGCTCCTGCAGCTTTAGCCTCTTCTTCCTTATCAGGAGTACAAAGTACTAAAACACGTACAGTTTTACCTGTACCGTGAGGTAAAGTAGCAATACCACGTACCATTTGATTGGCTTTACGTGGATCTACACCTAAAGATACATCGATATCAACCGAAGCATCAAATTTAGTTGTAGTAATCTCTTTTACCAAAGCAGCCGCATCCTTTAAAGAATACGATTTACCAGATTCTAGTTTAGCATGTGCCTTTTTTTGATTTTTTGTTAATTTAGCCACTGTTGTAAACTGTTTTTTGTTAATTAATTTGTCCAAGGTGCATCACCGCTAACGGTGATTCCCATACTGCGTGCTGTACCGGCAACCATACTCATTGCCGACTCGATAGTGAATGCATTTAAATCAGTCATTTTATCTTCAGCAATTGACTTAACCTGATCCCAAGTCACCGAACCAACTTTCTTACGGTTGGGCTCAGCAGAACCACTCGTTAATTTAGTAGCATCCTTTAACTGGATAGCAACTGGAGGGGTTTTGATGATAAATTCGAAAGACTTGTCAGCATAAACAGTAATTACAACTGGTAATACTTTACCGGGCTTATCTTGGGTACGAGCATTGAATTGCTTGCAAAATTCCATTATATTCACCCCCTTAGCACCCAAAGCAGGTCCTACTGGTGGCGATGGATTTGCAGCTCCACCCTTGATCTGTAACTTAACAAGTGCACTGACTTCTTTTGCCATTTTCTGTTTTTGTTAATTTGTAATACTCAATGTTATAATGTTGGAAGCAAGTAACATTTAAGGTTTTATATAGTATGAATACTAATTATTCTTTTTCAACCTGCATATAGTTCAGTTCTAATGGAGTTTTTCTTCCAAAGATCTTTACCATAACTTTCAGTTTTTTCTTCTCTTCGTTAACCTCTTCAATTACGCCGGTAAAGCCGTTAAATGGACCGTCCATTACTTTAACGTTTTCACCCACATAATAAGCTATATTCATGGTTTCACCTTGCTGACTCATCTCATCAACTTTGCCTAAAATGCGGTTAACCTCTGCCTGACGCATAGGTACTGGATTTCCACCCTTATCCCCTAAAAAGCCAATCACACTATTAACGTTCTTAATAATGTGCTCTAACTCTCCATCTAATGTAGCTTCTATTAAAACATAACCCGGATAAAAGTTACGCTCTTTGGCAATCTTCTTGCCATCTTTCATCTGGTAGTATTTCTCCATAGGAATCAATACCTGAGGTACCAAATGCGAAAATCCCAAACGGCTAATTTCAGAATCGATATATTGTTTTACCTTCTTCTCTTTACCGCTTACAGCTCTAACCACATACCACTTCAACTGATCGTTCATTTAGCTATATTAATTAGAAAGTGATTTATAAAAAGTATCTAAAACAAAAGTAGAACCCTTATCCATAGCAAAGACAACCAATGCAATGATAAATGAAGCTATCAAAACCAACACTGCCGAATTTTGCAATTCTCCCCATGTAGGCCAAGTAACCTTCTGGGTCATTTCTTCATATGATTCTTTAAAAAATTGAACTACTTTAGCCATAATTATTTTTTTGCACGGGAACAAGGATTCGAACCCTGATCAAAGGTTTTGGAGACCTCTATTCTACCGTTGAACTATTCCCGTGTGTTTTCTATCTCTCTTCCAAGATCTAGAGCTTCCATTAGAAGCAAAGTACTTAAGAATCTAAAGCTTAAGTACTTTGCTTTATTTTGATTTAAGTCCCGAAGGGATTAAATACTATTTTAAAATTTCAGTTACCTGACCAGCACCTACTGTTCTACCACCTTCACGGATAGCGAAACGTAGACCTTTTTCCATTGCGATTGCGTTGATCAATTTAACTGTGATCGTAACGTTATCACCTGGCATTACCATTTCAGTTCCTTCAGCTAGTGAGATCTCACCAGTTACGTCTGTGGTACGGAAATAGAACTGTGGACGGTATTTGTTAAAGAATGGAGTGTGACGTCCACCTTCTGCTTTTGACAATACATAGATCTCAGCTTTGAAATCAGTGTGAGGATTTACTGAACCTGGTTTACAGATTACCATACCACGACGGATATCAGTTTTCTCAATACCACGTAACAACAAACCTACGTTATCACCAGCCTCACCATAATCAAGGATCTTACGGAACATCTCAACACCAGTTACAGTTGATTTAAGATTTTCTGCACCCATACCCAAGATCTCAACTGGATCTCCTGAGTTGATTACACCACGCTCAATACGACCAGTTGCAACAGTACCACGACCAGTGATCGAGAATACGTCCTCAACAGGCATCAAGAATGGAAGATCAGTCAAACGTGGAGGAATTGGAATGTAGCTATCAACAGCATCCATTAACTCCATGATTTTAGCTACCCATTTCGGATCTCCGTTCAAACCACCAAGAGCAGAACCTTGAATAACAGGAATATCATCACCAGGGAATTCGTAGAACGATAACAATTCACGAATTTCCATCTCTACTAATTCTAACAATTCAGGATCGTCAACCATATCCACTTTATTCATGAATACTACCAATGAAGGTACACCAACCTGACGAGCCAATAGAATGTGCTCACGAGTTTGTGGCATTGGACCATCTGTAGCAGCTACAACGATGATAGCTCCATCCATTTGCGCAGCACCAGTAACCATGTTTTTCACGTAATCCGCGTGACCTGGACAGTCAACGTGAGCATAGTGACGGTTAGCTGTTGAATATTCAACGTGTGCTGTATTAATAGTGATACCTCTTTCTTTTTCCTCTGGAGCAGAGTCAATAGAATCAAATGAACGCGCCTCAGATAAACCAGCATCAGATAACACTTTAGTGATAGCTGCTGTTAAGGTTGTTTTACCGTGGTCAACGTGACCGATTGTGCCGATGTTTAAGTGCGGCTTACTGCGGTCAAACTTTTCTTTTGCCATGTTTTTATACTTATTAGTAGGTTAACTTTTTATTTATTTATTGTTTTGATACAATTTCAACACAAAAAACCTTGTTCAACTGCTTTAATTCACAGATCCAACAAAGCATCTTTTATTTTGAGCCAAAGATGGGACTTGAACCCACGACCTCTTCCTTACCAAGGAAGTGCTCTACCGCTGAGCTACTTCGGCTTTCTTTATCTCAGCGTGCAATTCATTTAATCAAAACTAAAGATTAAATTACTCTATCCCTGCCCACCTTTTTTCCATTTTTGAGCGGAAGACGAGGTTCGAACTCGCGACCTATAGCTTGGAAGGCTATCGCTCTACCAACTGAGCTACTTCCGCTTTTATTGTGGGGGGAGAAGGATTCGAACCTTCGAAGTCTTGCGACAACAGAGTTACAGTCTGTCCCATTTGGCCACTCTGGTATCCCCCCGCTTTTAACGACTCAGGTATTGCTACACCAATGTTAAAAGAGCCTCCTATCGGAATCGAACCAATGACCTACTGATTACAAGTCAGTTGCTCTACCAGCTGAGCTAAGGAGGCTTATATATTACATTTCACCAATCTGGAGCAATGTTTTCATCTTATTTAATCTTTCACAGAACAACCCCGATCTTTCAAGAGAAACGCCCTCTCTGATTGGGATTGCAAATGTACACCAATTTTAATACGATCCAAAATTATTTTAAAAAAAAAATTGACGGGATATAGTCCCGTCAATTTTTATCTTAAAAATCCTAAAAATATCTACTTAATAATCAGATACTTCATTCGCATTTAAAATTGCTTTATGCTCGCTTAATTTTATTCTTGTTTTGTCTTTATGTTTGGTAATTTGTTTCCTTAACGACTCAATTGCTAAATCTGTAGCTTCTTCAAAAGATTTACATTGCTCCTTAGCAAACATCGTTTGACCCGGCACATTCAATTTAATCTCACTGATCTTGTTCGCTTCATCATCTACATTCTCCAACTTTAAATACACTTCACCGCTAATGATCTGGTCAAAGAACTGATCTAATTTATCCACTTTCCTCTGAATAAAATCTAATAACTTTTGGTCTGCATTGAAATGGATCGATTGAACTGTAATTTTCATGTTTTCCTCCTTTTTTAGGCCTTTGGATGGGCTTGTTTATATATTGTTTTTAATCTTTCTATTGAATTGTGGGTATAAACCTGCGTTGCCGCCAGGCTTGAGTGCCCTAAAAGCTCCTTAATGGCATTCAAATCGGCTCCTCTATTGAGTAGACTGGTGGCATAAGAATGTCGCAACACGTGTGGACTTTTCTTGTCCTGCGTGGATATATATGTCAAATAACGCTGCACGGTCCGGTAAATAAAAACTGGATATGCATCTGCTCCTTTATCTGTAACGATTAAACGAGCACTTTTGTTATTAAAATTCTGTAAAGATTTCAGCGCAAGATAATCTCTAAGCTGATGCTCAAGGACTTTACCTATTGGAATTATACGTTCTTTATTTCGCTTTCCCAAAACCTTAATGCTACACTCATAAAAATCAACATCGGTATCTTTCAGGGAAATCAATTCCGACAGCCGAATTCCTGTACCAAATAAAGTTTCAATAATCAGCCTATCGCGAACCGAAGAAAAACTATCGTCAAAAAACTCCTTTGAATCCAGCAAAACATCCAACTTGGCGTCATCAACGAATACAGGTAATCGCTTAGGCACCTTAGGCGCCCTCACCTGCAACATCGGACTGCTTCGAACCAATTGTTCCCGCAATAAAAATTTGTAAAAACTACGCATCGCAGAAAGCTTCCGGCCAACAGAAGTTTCAGCCACACCTGAATCCATCAGCCAGACCATAAAATTCCTCACATGCACATATTTCACTTCCAGCAAGGGCAGTTCAAAAGTTTCTAGCATGTAATCCCGAAACTGAAACAGATCGGTCTGGTAAGAAGATACTGTGTGTGTAGAATATCGCTTCTCGTGCTTAAGATAGGTTATAAATTGATCAACAGGCATAGAAAATTTGATTTGCTCGATTGAGTCAATATACAAAACATTAATTCAAGTATGCCAAATTTAAGACAAAAAAAAACGCCACCGAAAAATCAGTAGCGTCTAATATCATATAAACCTTCAGAACTAGATAGTTCCTTCCAGTTGCATATTCTGTTTGTAAATTGCGTGTTTAACTAACGTACGACGGGTTACAGATTTTTTCTCGTAAGCCTGACGACTGCGAAGTTCTCTTAACACACCAGTTTTCTCGAATTTCTTCTTGAAACGTTTCAAAGCTTTATCTAATGATTCGCCGTCTTTAATATTAATAATGATCATAACGTTAAAATACCTCCTCTCGTTGTTTTTAGGACTGCAAAGATACGGCTTTGATTTGATAATCAAAACAATATCTCAATTAAATTAATAAAATCCAATTTTGACATCTCAAATCATATTTTATCTATATTTTTAACCTAAATATCAGCTAATATGAAATCTAAAAAACCCTTATATATTATTCTTGCAATTCTGCTCATAACTCTTGTCGGCTTTATTTACTATCGTTACTACTTCACTTTCGGCGAGGGCGTCAAAGCTGGTCAACTGAACTATGTGGTCAAAAAAGGTTATCTGTTTAAGACCTATGAAGGCAAACTGATCCAGACAGGTATCCGTTCACAAACCGGAAGTATACAGTCTAATGAATTTGAATTTTCGGTTACCGACCAGGCCATTGCAGAAAAAATGATGTTAAACAGCGGTAAAGTATTTGAGCTGCACTATATAGAGTACCTCAACAGCCTTCCTTGGCGTGGTTACAGTCCCTTTGTAGTAGACAGCATCATCTCGATACAGTAAAAAATAAATCCGGGACCCTTTGGGTGCACCGGATTTACCAGTTTTATTATTGGTTAGAATAACGCTTGTTCAAACTGAAGGTTAATCCTTCAGTACCTCTCTGGCAATCACAATCTTCTGGATTTCAGAAGTTCCCTCACCTATTGTACACAATTTGCTATCGCGATAAAATTTCTCTACCGGAAAGTCTTTGGTATAACCATAGCCACCAAAAATCTGCACCGACTCGGTTGCACACCTTACAGACACCTCAGAAGCAAAGTATTTGGCCATAGCCGATTCTTTGGTCATTGGCAAATGACGGTTCTTTAAATCTGCGGCCTGTCTGATCAATAATTCTGCCGCTTCGATCTCTGTCGCCATATCTGCCAGCTTAAAGCTGATGCCTTGAAAATTAGCAATAGGTTGTCCAAATTGATGACGTTCCTTTGCATAAGCTAAAGATGCCTCATAGGCGCCTTTTGCAATACCCAATGATAAGGCTGCAATGGAGATCCGACCACCATCAAGCACTTTCATTGCCTGCTTAAAGCCTTCACCAACATTACCCAAAAGATTTTCCTTAGGTACACGACAATTGTCAAAAATCATTTCTGTGGTTTCAGAAGCACGCATACCTAATTTATTCTCTTTCTTACCTGCAGAAAAACCTGGAGTACCCCGTTCCACTACAATCGCAGAAATACCTTTAGAATCGCCTTTCTCCCCTGTCCTCACCATCACCACAGCTACGTCACCCGTTTTACCATGAGTAATCCAGTTTTTGGCGCCGTTAATTACATATTCATCTCCATCCAATGTAGCCGTCGTCATCATACGCAAAGCATCAGAACCTGTATTGGCTTCAGTAAGTCCCCAGGCCCCAATCCATTCTGCAGTGGCCAGCTTTGGTAACCATTTGCTTTTTTGTGCCTCATTAGCAAAGGCCAGAATATGACCAGTACATAAAGAGTTGTGCGCTGCAACCGATAATCCGATAGAACCACAAACCCTTGCCACTTCTACAATCACATCTACATACTCCTGATAACCGAAACCAGAACCTCCATAAACTTCAGGCACCAAAACACCCATTAGGCCCAGCTCACCAAGTTTCTTAAAAACGTCTAAAGGAAAATGCTGCGCTTCATCCCATTCCATTACGTGTGGCCTGATGTGCTTTTCAGCAAAATCTTTTACCATTTTCCTAATCATCAACTGATTTTCAGAGACACCAAAACTATATCCTACAGAACCGTCCATTGTTTCTAACATAACTATTGCTTGAATTTGAGCAATGATAAACAAATAAAATCACAGCATCACCAGCCAAAAATTCGCCAAATAGTAGAACAAAACGGTATTCAGTTCATTATCCCCATCCTGTCATTTTAGACAAACCAAAAGATCAAAAAAATTATTTGCATTTTTTTTCAAAAAAATACAAATATTGCCCTGACGCATCAGATTCGTCAAAAACAGACTCAGTAAAGAAAAAAATAAGTCTAGAATAACGAATTAATAAGCCACCAGCGAGAAAATCTGATCGCTATATGGACTTAGCCTCGCGGCGCCATTTAAAAAATCTAGACTAATGATAAAAGAATAAGCCGCCACCTGTGCATCCAATTGCTGGATGAGCTTAGATGCGGCTACTACCGTTCCGCCAGTCGCCAGCAAATCGTCATGGATCAGCACCCTTTGTCCAGGTAATAAAGCATCTTCATGCATTTCAATTACCGCATTACCATATTCCAAATCATACGATTGTTGCAGGGTGTTATAAGGAAGCTTCCCTTGCTTTCTAATTGGAATGAAAGGAACTTTAAGCAGTTGAGCCAGGGAAGGCCCAAATAAGAATCCCCTGCTTTCAATGCCTGCAACCACATCAATTTCTACTCCAGATAGCTGTACAGCCAATGCCGCTGTAATTTCGGCACACAAGAACGGATCTTTAAGTATCGGTGTAATGTCTTTAAAAACAATACCCGGTTTAGGAAAATCATGCACATCGCGTACAATTGCTTTTATTCTGGATTCAATCATGGTTCAAAAGTAAGGTATGGTTTCAAGACTGCAATGGTTTCAGGTGTTAAAATCATGACTTGTGATAAATCGGCAAGTGATTTATAATTCCCATGCTGTTTACGGTATTGTATAATCGCATTTACTTGTTTATAACGGATATAAGGGTTGTTCTTAAAATCCTCAAGCTGTGCCACATTGATATTGATCTTCCTGATTTTCGTTTCATCTACCACAATCTGATCTTTGATTTCCAGGTATTTAGCAGAATCAATTCCAAACACCTCCATCAGCTGCTCCTTTTTATAAAATCCACCAATATGTTCACGGTATTTGACAATGCGGTTCGCAAAAGTCATTCCTATACCCCTGATCATATCCAATGCTACGGTATCTGCTCCATTAACTTCCACAACTTTCAGCGCCGGTTTAACAAATGGACTTCGCTGTACAACAGCAGTAGCATTCTGCTTAGGCACATTTTTAATGTGAACATAAGGTGCCAGATCAGCATATAAACGGTCGCTAATGGTATACATCTTCTTCAGATCTTCTGGTTTCCTAAACTGACCACCCCGGCTCCTATACTTCAGGATAGCCTGAGCCTGCTTAGCCGACAAGCCCAATTGCTGCCAATCGGTAAGCCCAATTACATTCGGATCAAAAACAAAAAGCTCCTTGATTTTGGCTTTAGCGCTGATGGGCTTACTAAAATGCCGATCCAAGGTTGGCCCTACGTTTTCACTGGCCAGCGAGCGTTTCAATACCGCCAGCTGTTCCTCTTCGTCCAGCGGATCATCAGCCTTAAACAGGCTGTAAGCATAGGGAAACAAAGTAATCGCCAAAATCAAAACCAGGAGAACCAATATCCCGTTAAATTCGCCTTTTGTAAAACCAAAGTTATTATTCAGCCATCTTTTCATTGGTAAAGCTTCAATATTTATCAGTATAAACCTTATTTATAACACCTTACATACATCACATGAACAATTAGGCCAGTCTTAGTTCATTCTACAGCTAATGTACTACTGTTATTTAGAAATATAAATCTTATTTTTGAAATTGCTTTACAATTGATTTAACCAATTTTTAAATGAAGATCATAACTACTAAAGAGTTCGCAAAGGCTACTAAAATTGATAAATTGGGGGTTCCGGGTCTGGCAGAGCTGCTGATGGAAATGATGAAGCTAAATGACATCAATAAAGTCTTTTCGCAGAATGAACATTTCAACGGATTAGAATTTGTAGATAAAATATTAGAAACAATTGGCGTAAGTATAGATTTTGATGAGGATGATCTTAAAAACATCCCCAAAACCGGAGGTTTTATAGCCATAGCCAATCATCCTTATGGCGGTGTTGAGGGGCTTGCCTTGGTTAAACTGCTGTGCATGGTAAGACCAGAGGCAAAAGTCATGGTGAATTTTATTCTAAAAAAGATCCCTAACCTTAGCGAATTCTTTGTGGCGGTAAATCCTTTTGAAAATGTGCAGCACTCTTCAAGCATCAGTGGTTTAAAAGCTACCTTTGATTTGTTGCAAAGTGGCACCCCCATTGGAATTTTCCCTGCCGGTGAAGTTTCCACGTTCAGTCTGGATAAACAGGAAATTACCGACCGCCTTTGGCACCCTGTTGTGGGTAAACTGATTGCCCGGGCAAAACTGCCGGTTGTGCCCATCTATTTTCATGGCAATAACGGGGTGCTTTTTAATATCCTGAGCTTTATACATCCAACACTCAGAACGGCCAAATTGCCATCCGAATTTTTAAATAAACAAGGGCTGAAAATCAAGGTAAGAATCGGTAAACCAATTCACATTGAGGACATCTCCTATCGCAACAACACCAATAAACTACTTGACTTTTTAAGGGCCAGAACCTACGCCTTAGGCACCGGTTTAGAAGAGGAAAAAAAATTATTCAACCCAATCAACCTTTTCAAGATCAAGAAAATACCGCATCCCGTTGTAGCAGAAACAGAACGCAGCCTAATTTTAAGCGAAATTGAAGAACTCGAAAGTTTCAGGGTATGGTCAGAAAAAAACTATGAAGTTTATATCGTACCCACCGCAGCAATTCCAAATATTTTAAGAGAGATTGGCCGTTTACGTGAAATTACTTTTAGGGAAGTTGGAGAAGGAACCAACAAAAAAATAGACCTAGACAACTACGATATTTATTACCACCACCTGTTTATCTGGGATAAAGAGCTGCAAAATATTGTAGGTGCTTACCGGATCGGCAAAGGTGACGAGATTTTAAATACCATGGGCCGACGTGGATTTTACCTCTCTGAACTTTTCAAAATTAAAGAGCCTTTTTATCCGGTACTGAGAAAAGGTATAGAACTTGGTCGGTCCTGGATCCGCAAAGAATATCAACAAAAACCACTGCCCCTATTCTTACTTTGGAAAGGTATTTTAAAATACTTACTCGACAATCCGCAATACCGCTATATGTTCGGGCCAGTCAGTATCAGTAACAATTTCTCTAAATTCTCGAAGTCCCTCATTGTGGATTACATTACCAAAAATCATTTTGATTATGAGCTGGCCCATTATGTTAAACCCAAAAATAAATTCAAGGCAGATTTATCCGCTATCGATAAAGATTTATTGATCGAAAGCAGCGAATCGTTAAAAGATCTGGATAGTTTGATTTCTGACATTGAAAATTCTCACATTAAAATACCAGTATTGCTTAGACAATACATGAATTTAAATGCCAAAATCATCTGTTTCAATATAGACCCTAAGTTTTCAGATTGCCTGGACGGCTTCCTTGTTGTGGACATGCAAAACATCCCAGCAGAGATGCTGGAGAAGATCGGTAAGAACTTCTAAAAAACAAAAAGCCACGACATCCATCGTGGCTTTTTGTTATCAACTAAACCTAAACTTTATAAATACTAACCAAATATTTATGGCACAAAAGTAAAGTCATATTGTTAAGGTCCTGTTAATTGTTGGTTATCATAATAACAAGCTCAAATTGGCACAAATACTGCTAGTAAATAGCATTAAACCACTGAATCATATGCCCTTAAAGACTACAGCAAGAAACAATATCAAGTTATTCTTATTATTGATCAGTTTCCTGGCCACAGTTCAAACTGCTTTTGCTCAAACACAAGGCAGTTCCCAAACTAAAAAAAACAAGCATCGCGCTACCGAAACAGAGATTCCTTTACTAGTTAACAAGGTAGAAAGCTATACCCTAACCGTCGATAAAAATAACTTTATACTCAAAAAAGGCTTTGATTTTAGTGCAGTCGAAAAAACATTGCCAGACATTGAACAAAAACTCAAAGCTTTTAAGCTAAAATTTGAACAACAGGGACAAAAAATGAACCTACGTAGTTTAAACAGTGCAGTTATTTTATTGAAGGAGCAGTCAGACAACCTAACCGTATACAAAAATATACTGACCGACTATAATGAACAAATCACCAAAAGCAATTTAGAGGTAAAAAAAATACTCAGCGATCCTGATCTGAATGTAGTGATCCCCGATTCGGTATTGAATGAACAGCTGAACGATCTTTTAACAGAAGCAAGAACGGTAGATACGCTACAAAGACGCATGCTGTCTAAAGTAAACTTACTGCGGAACAGATTAGCAATAAACCTGCTCCAGCTCAATGACCTTTCTTCAAACATGTCTTATTTGTCCTTTTCTAAAAAGATAAGCCTGTTCTCTGAAGAAGAACCGGGCCTACTCCGCCTCAAATCGAGCCATTATCCACAAAGTTTCCCACAAATCATGTTAGATGGCATGCAACGCACCTGGAAGATTATTCAAATATACCTCCCCGGCAAGCTCCATATTGTGACCATTTCATTGTTGGTTTTCATCGTCATCACAATCTGGCTCTTTTCCAACATGAGGCGGGTCAAAAAGCAACATGACGCAGAAAGTGTACTTTTACAGGTAAATTTTCTTAAACGCAGCATACTTGTAGCATCCTTCCTGGCATTTTTCACCTATGCCCCACTATTTTTTGGCAACCCGACCATGTCTTTATTACATGCCATAGAGGCCTTACGCCTGCTATGTCTTTGTTTTTTAATCTGGCCATTTCTAACTACAAGCTCCAAAACCCTTTGGATTTCAATTGCCTTACTTTGGATTTTCTACGCAACCGACGACATATTACTTGACACCGCATTTGGAGAGCGCTGGGCCCTATTCATCGCTGGTGCCTGGTTAACGGCCCTTTGCGTAAAAATGATTCGTCAAAATAACCCTTTCTTTAAGAATATAGACGAATCTCCTGCTACCAAAGCATTGCTTATTTTTACCCTGGCACAGGTAATTTTATCTGTATTGTTCAATTTAACAGGCTTACTCACCCTCTCCAAGATATTTGGCATAAGTGCCATTCAATCTTTGATGCTAGGCATCTCTTTAAAAATGCTTTGCACAATTGTTCTGGAAGCCATCTATTTGCAAACGGAAGCCTACCAAGACAGTCGTTTTTCTGATTTTATCAATTTCAAAGAACTGCAACATCGTTTTCAAAGAAACCTATGGATTATAGCCTCAATCATCTGGCTGATTGGACTAATCCGTAACCTGACTTTATACGATTTGTTAATTAACCTCAGTACTACCTTCTTTTATAGCCAGCGAAGCCTAGGTAGTTACCAGTTTACCTTTGCTAGCATCGCCATTTTCTTTTGCATCATCTGGGTATCTTCCTTAATATCCAGTTTCATCAGTTTCTTCTTTGGACATGAAAAAGCCACTGCGGCGGGCAAGCGAAGCGGTCTCAATTCGATGATGCTCCTGGTCCGTCTGGCCATCTGGACTGTCGGTTTTCTTATTGCCGTAGCTGCTGCCGGAATCCCGATTGATAGACTATCGATCATGCTGGGCGCTTTAGGTGTAGGTATCGGTTTCGGTTTACAAAATATTGTAAACAACCTGGTCTCAGGTGTAATACTAGCCTTTGAACGTCCCATACAAATTGGCGATCAAATTGAAATTGGCAATAAATCTGGTACCGTTAAAGAGATTGGTGTCCGCTCCAGCAAAATCCACAATGCAGAGGGTGCAGATATCATTGTTCCCAACGGAGATTTACTTTCCCAACACCTGATTAACTGGACCATGCAGGACCGTAGTAAAAGAGTAGAATTCTCAATTGGTGTACCTTACAGTACCGATCTAGATGAAGCCAAAGATTTGATCGCAGCAAAGCTGAAGCTGAATGAAAATATCCTCCAAACACCTGCTCCACTTATTATCGTACAAGAATTTGGAGAATATGCAATCAGCATCCGGATACTGTTTTGGATTGCAGACCTCTCTGTTGCCGGATCTATGCGATCAACAGCAATGATCGACACCAAAAAAGTACTGTCTGAAGCTGGAATTCAACTACAGGTAAGACCTTTGAGCTGATCCTGGAATTAAGCCACTACAACCTGTCCGATGTATTCATTAGTTGAAGCTAAATTTCTGTTTTCAGAATAAAAGCTGATGTAACAATGCACCAAATGTCCTTTAGAGCTTTTAGGAAGAATTATTCTTGCCATTTTGTCTGCTCTCAGTGCTGCCTTTTTCAATTTACAAAAATGGTTCTGTACTGGGTCGTAAACAACCAGTATTACCCGGTCTTCAGCTGAGCAGAGCGGCATTAAGTTGCCGTTTTCCCAGCTAAAGTCGATCGCATTACTTTCATTTGAAATCGCTTTCGGTGACCAGGCACCCCTTAATTCACCCTTACTGAATAAGAGCTGCTTAAAGTTTATACTTTGCTCCGGATACGTCCCCTCAATTGAATTGAGCATATTGTAAGACAAGGCATCGTTCATCCGTGTATGCTTCCCAATGTTTTGAAAACACGTTTCAATAATGTCATCTACTCCTAATAAGAAGCCTCTAAACAACGCCATTTTGTTTTGCTGTGCCAATTGTGCTGCAGTAGCCGCTTTGGTACTCTTGCGTGGTAAGCCACGCATGTAATCTATTCCCCGCCAACTAGCGCCAACAACAGAACCTACTTTTCCTGAGAATCCACCAAGGATTCCTTTTTTAATTCTACCCATTTTTTTTATCTTTATATCGTTAGTAATAAGCAATATACGTCAGAAAAACCAGATTGCAAATTTATTTTATCTGGATAATGATCGGATATTAGCTACCTCTGGATAGGTGCAAGTCCTCACATAGTCCACACCTTGCACACACATTCTTCACAAAAAGGTACCTGTTAGTGGGTTTGGTGTGAACAAGGTGTGAACTATGTGTGAAGAATCCACAATCTTGTGAAGGAGCGAATGGAATGTGTGATCTTATCCTTACCCATCGCAAACAGTTCTACAGCACGGTATGCCAATTCAATTTGCTGATGTACCATAAAAGCGGCTTATAAATAGTTTTTCCTTTCAGCTTTCTTAAAACAGCAAAAATCTTCTTAAAACAAAAAGCCAGAGATAAATCTCCGGCTTTTTGTTGTTTAACCTTAAAGCGATAATTAGAAGCTATATCTCAAGCCAAATTGCATTTGAAAACGAGAAGCAAAGAAATCTTTTGAATAACTGCTTACGTCTGCATCTTTAAAAGTATAAGTTGGATAAGCAGTAGCAGAACCAGCCACTGGTGACGATAAGCCCATACTAGCCATTGAATTGAACGTATTCGGAGAGAAATATTGTACACCCCAATTTTTATTCAACAAATTGGTTAAGTTGACAATATCATAAGTAAATGATATCGTATGTTTGTGTACACCCTTTTCAACAAGTTTGAAATCCTGAGTAAAACGGAAATCAGCTTGATAGTTCCAAGGGGTACGTACCGCATTACGCTCGGTAAAATTACCTCTTCTTGAACTCAGGTATTTGTTCCCATCAATATAGGCATCAAAGGCAGCAGCTTGTGCAACACCAGCTGGCGTAGCTGCGAAAAATTTCGCTGTCTCGCCAACTTGAGGAACGTAAAGCAAGCTTACGGTTTGTCCTGTTCCATTGATTTTGCCATTAACTAGTCCAAGTGAGTATGGTGAACCAGACTGAGCGCTAAAGAATAAAGAGAAGTTGGCTGCGAACCTACCTCTTGTATCCCAGTTGTGCCTGAAATTCAACGTAGATACAATCCGGTTACGGATGTCAAAATTTGAATTGGCCAAACCTGGGTTATTGGGATTCAAGGCCTGGTTCAACTGCCAGTTACTTTCCATGGAGTTACGGATACCATTGGTAATGTCTTTAGACTGTCCGTAAGTATAGGCAGCCATGAAATCGAAATGACCTGCAGTTTTACTAACCTGCCCAGTGATGCTGTAACGGTAGCCCTGACTCGTATTTGACAATAAATAAGCATTGGTATAAAGCGGGTTTATCGCCAATGTATTGTTTACCTTTTGGTAGATCGGTTGTTGATGGTTTACATCATAAGGATAGTAAATTGGTGCATCAACAAGATTAACCATTTGGAATTTCAAATCGTGGATCACTTTGGTAAAAATACCTTCGATGGTAAATTTCCATTGATCTTCCGTTTTGTAATCAAAGGCTAAACTACTTCTCCAGGTTTTAGGCATTTTGAAGTTGTTGTCGATTAAATCTACCTGAGTTTCCTTTGTTGCATCATTTACGTTAATGCCTTGTGTACTTACAAAACCTGCTTCGCCATT